>ERZ772997.252-NODE-252-length-19959-cov-80.3551_pt1 | contig 19959 bp, 20 predicted proteins | sample MGYA00511127_ERZ772997 | MGnify/ENA primary metagenome ERZ772997 (study PRJEB29015, sample SAMEA2738070) | human oral metagenome | biome: human oral; feature: human-associated habitat; material: saliva | place: China | collected 2215 ... | reverse complement strand
GATAGTACGGCAAGGCGAGGCAACGCCGTACTGGTTTAAAGTTAATCCACTATAAAACGTTTTCAGACGACCTTTCTTCCTTAGCTGATTCATTCAACTTTCAATACGCCATTTCCCATCGGCTGTCATTTTCCGCAGGCTGGAATCCAGAGGCTTGAAATGACGGAAACTGCGAAACATTTCTGAAAATGATGGTATGCACGTTTCTTATTTCGATTCACTAAAATTTGCGGGCCGGGCATTCATACCCGACCCGCCGTTTTCAGACGACCTTTCGTGCTGTCGCACCTTTATTTCACTTTGCCTTTCAACGAGCCGTAGCCTGCCGCGTCCATTTGTTCCAGCGGGATGAATTTCAGGCTTGCGCCGTTGATGCAGTAGCGCAGGCCGCCCTTGTCTTGCGGGCCGTCGGCGAAAACGTGTCCCAAGTGCGAATCGGCGGCATGGCTGCGCACTTCGGTACGGCGCATGTTGTAGCTGAAATCGTCGTGTTCGGTAACGGCGGCGGCGTTAATCGGGCGGGTGAAGCTCGGCCAGCCGCAGCCGGAATCGAATTTGTCGGCGGAACTGAACAGGGGTTCGCCGCTGACGACGTCCACATAAATGCCGGGTTTGAACAGGTGGTCGTATTCGTGGCTGAAGGCGTATTCGGTCGCGCTTTTTTGGGTAACTTGGTATTGCTCTTCGGTCAGGATGCGTTTGAGTTCAGTATCGCTGGGCTTTTTATACGTTGCCGCGTCGAAGCCTTTGCCTTGCGGGGCGGCTTTGGTTTTGCCCGGCAGCGGTTCGTCGGCTTTGCGGATGTCGATGTGGCAGTAGCCGTTGGGGTTTTTAATCAGGTAGTCCTGATGGTATTCCTCGGCGTCGTAGAAGTTTTTCAGCGGCTCGTTTTCGACGACGAGGGGCTGTTGGTATTTTTGCTGCTCGCGTTTGAGGGCGGCGGCGATGACGGCTTTTTCGGCGGGGTCGGTGTAGTACACGCCGCTGCGGTATTGCGTGCCGGTGTCGTTGCCTTGTTTGTTGAGGCTGGTCGGGTCAACGACGCGGAAATAGTATTGCAGGATGTCGTCGAGGCTGAGTTTGTCGGCATCGTAGGTGACTTTGACGGTCTCGGCATGACCCGTATCGCGGTAGGACACGTCTTCGTAGCTCGGATTTTTCGTTTTGCCGTTGGCGTAGCCGGATACTGCGTCAACCACGCCGTCTATGCGTTGGAAATAGGCTTCCAAGCCCCAGAAGCAGCCGCCTGCAAGGTAGATGGTGCGCGTGTTCATGATTTTTGAATCCTTTTTCTGTGTGTCGGGTTTGTAGAACGCGTTTTTCAGACGACCTAAATCGGCATTCGGGTCGCGGATTAACGCCAATGCCTGCGCTTCGTTGATGCTGCCTTTGACGATGCGCTGTACGTCGCCGTCTTTACCGATCAATGCCCAAGAAGGGTAAACGCTGATATTCAGGCTTTGGGCGATGGTGCCGCCGTTGTCGGTCACGACGGGCAGCTTGGGATAGTTCAAACCGGCATACCATTTTTGGAAGTCGCCGTCTTTTTTCTCGTGCAGAAAGCCGGGGGAGGCGACGGTAATCAGGTTGGCGGAGCTGAAACGCTTGTCCTGCGCCCATTTTTCGGTTTGTCCCAATTCGGACAAACACAAAGGACACCAGCTCGCCCAGAATTTAATCAGGGTCGGTTTGTCTTTTTTCAAATAAATATCGGCGGGGCGGTTGTCCGCGGTTTTCAAAGTGGACAAGGTGTGCGGCACGGTCGCGGCTTCGGCATCGGCAATTTTGGGCGAACAAGCGCCCAGCGCAAACAGGCAGCCGAACTTGGCGCAAAGGGAAAAGAAGGTACGGGGTTTCATCTCTATGTTTCCTGTGTGGATGGTTTGTATGATTAGACGTTGAAGATGCCAAAACCTTACAGCCTGGATTTTCAGACGACCTTGCCACGTAAAATACGCTACAATACTCCCTATTTCAAGTTTCTAAAATTAAAAGGAAAATTCAATGTTCAGCTTCTTCCGCCGCAAGAAAAAACAGGAAACGCCCGCTCAAGAAGAAACCCGCATTCAGGAAACCGCCGCCGAAGCCGTAGAACACGCCGAAACCACCGTTTCGCAAACGCTTGAAACGGTTCAGGAAAATATCGGCGAAAAAGCGGAAGAGCTGACGGAGGCAGTCGAAACGGCGGTAGAAAGTGCCAAAGAGCGCACCGAAGAAATCTGCGAGACTGTGGTTGAACATGTTTCCGAAACGGTCGAACACGTCCGCGAGGCAGTCGGCGAAACGTCGTCTGAAACGGTCGAAAAAGTGGAAGAACGCGTGGAAGCGGTCAGCGAAACCGTTGCCGAAAATGTTTCCGCAGCGGTAGAACACGTCCATGAAGCGGTCAGCGAAGGGTCGTCTGAAACCGCAGAAACTGTCGAAACTTTAGAAATCCAAGCCGAAGCCGCGCCAGAAACATCCGAAGAACATTCCGTAGCAGCCTTTGAAAATACAGCCGTCGCAACGTCGTCTGAAACCTCTGAACCGTCCGAAACCGAACCCAAACTCGGCTGGGCGGCGCGTTTGAAACAGGGTTTAACCAAATCGCGCGACAAAATGGCGAAATCGCTGGCGGGCGTGTTCGGCGGCGGGCAAATCGACGAAGATTTGTACGAAGAGCTGGAAACCGTGCTGATTACCAGCGACATGGGCATGGAAGCGACGGAATACCTGATGAAAGACGTGCGCAACCGCGTCAGCCTCAAGGGGCTGAAAGACGGCAACGAGTTGCGCGGCGCATTGAAAGAAGCTTTGTACGACTTGATTAAGCCGTTGGAAAAACCGCTGGTCTTGCCCGACACGAAAGAGCCGTTCGTCATCATGTTGGCGGGCATCAACGGCGCGGGTAAAACCACTTCCATCGGCAAACTCGCCAAATATTTCCAAGCTCAGGGCAAATCCGTGCTGCTTGCCGCAGGCGACACCTTCCGCGCCGCCGCCCGCGAGCAGCTTCAGGCATGGGGCGAACGCAACAACGTTACCGTCATTTCGCAAACCACGGGCGATTCCGCCGCCGTCTGCTTCGATGCCGTCCAAGCCGCCAAAGCGCGCGGCATCGACATCGTGCTTGCCGACACCGCCGGCCGTCTGCCCACGCAGCTTCATTTGATGGAAGAAATCAAAAAAGTGAAGCGCGTGCTGCAAAAAGCGATGCCCGACGCGCCGCACGAAATCATCGTCGTCCTCGATGCCAACATCGGGCAAAACGCTGTCAACCAAGTCAAAGCCTTTGACGATGCGCTGGGGCTGACGGGGCTAATTGTGACCAAACTCGACGGTACGGCAAAAGGCGGCATCCTTGCCGCGCTTGCCTCCGACCGCCCCGTCCCCGTCCGCTATATCGGCGTGGGCGAAGGCATAGACGATTTGCGCCCGTTTGACGCGCGCGCTTTTGTGGACGCGTTGCTCGATTGATACCGCCGCATGGTAAAACAGTAAACAAGAAGGTCGTCTGAAAAGTTTTCAGACGACCTTTTTCTTTTTGAAGCTGTCCTAGTAAATACGGCAGCCTGCTAATACATTGCTCTTAAAATGCGAATCTTGATTACCATCGGCTTATGTGGCAACCAAAATACCTTGTTCCAGCCAATCCATCCATTTTTGCCTTAATGCGTCCTGCCAGCCGCTTTCAGACGACATGAACTCTGCCAGCATGGTTTGCAGGCCGTTCAGGGAGGTGGGCGTGTCTGCCAGCGTTTCCAGCAATAATGCGTCGAAATTGTCGAGGGTTTGGTACATCACGTCGTCTTCCTTATCGCGCCACACCAAAACGGCGGTTTCGACCGTCTGCAATTCGTCGGTAACGTCGTAGTGGTAGCGGCGCACAAAGGCAGCGGGAGAAAGGGTGTATTCCAAATCATCTGAATCGGCGAGTGAGGCTTGGCTGTCGGTTTGGGCGACTTCAGCGAGCAGTTGGGTATGTTCGAAGTCCATCAGTGCCAAGAGGTCGTCTGAAAGCGGCAGGCTTTGGCAGTATTGGAGGAATTCGCCGGCAATTTCTTGGAAATAGGGGGTTTGGGCGCGCGCATCTCGGATGAAGCCTTCTTTCAGACGACCCCATTCTCCGCTGTCGAGATATTGCAGCGTTTCGGTATAACAGCGGTCAATGAAGCTATGAATATTGTTGCGTATCAGGCGGATATAGACGTTCAGGCGCTCTTGCGGCAAGCCGGCGGCGGCTTCGCCCTCGCGTATGGCTTGGGCGAAACGGTGTTGGTATTGGGCGGAGGTTTCAGGCTGCACGGCGGTATTCCTTTCCGGCACGCGTTTGATAGTCGGCGATTTTGGCGACTTCGGCTTCGAGTTCGGCAAAAGGCGGGAAATTGAAATCGCGTTCCAACAGGGTGGGCGGGATGGTCGGCAGCTTGGTGTAGGCGAGTTCGAGCAAGTCCCAAACGGTCGGTAAAACTGCGGCGCCGTGGGTATCAATCAACAGCTCGGGCATTTCGACGTCGTGTCCGGCGATGTGGATGTAACACACGCGCTCTGCGTCAACGTTTTCCAAAAAGGCTTCAGGCGACAACAGGCCGTGGTTGACGGCGTTGACGTAGATATTGTTCACATCGAGATGAATGCCACAGTCGGCTTCGCGTGCAACGGCGTTGAGGAACTCGACTTCGTTCATTTCGGCAAGCGGGGAATGCAGGTAGTAGGAGGTATTTTCCACGGCGATGCGGCAGCCCAACCGGTCTTGCACTTCGCGGATACGCCGCGCGGTATGCCGCACCATTTCTTCGGTGAAGGGCAGCGGCAACAGGTCGTAGAGATGACCGCCGTCGTGGCAGTAGCTCAAATGGTCGGAGAAAAACGTGCAATCGTAGCGGCGCATCATTTCTTTGATTCCGTCTATCAAGGCGGTATCCAGCGGGGCTTGTCCGCCCAGCGACATGGATAATCCGTGCAACGCCAGCGGCAGCCGCTCTGCCACGCGGTCAAACTGTTTGCGCGCCCTGCCGCCCATTTTCAGCCAGTTTTCGGGTGCGGCTTCGATAAAGCGTATCGGGCTGTCGTCTGAAAGCGAGAGGAAGTCTTCCGCCAAGTCGCGGCGGTAGCCTAAGCCTGCGTGTTGAATCATGATGTTGCTCCGTTTTGGATGGTGTTCCGACGGTTTTGGTACGAAATTGCTGTTAAAATCATATAAAAAGCCGCATTTATCAATAAAATGCGGCTTTTTGTTCTAAATTATTTAGAACCGCATTTACCTTCGCCGCATTTGCCTTCAACTGCTTTGGCTTTTGCTGCTTTGGCGTTTTTAACGGAGACTTTTTTCACGGTTGAACCGCATTTACCCTCACCACATTTGCCTTCGCCTGCTTTAGGAGCAGCGCCACATGAACCTTCAGCAGCTTTAGCCGCACCGCAAGAGCCTTGGGCAGATTTTTGAACGCCTGCTTTGCTGCTTACCGGTTTGTCAGCGGCAACAACGCCGGCAGCCAAAGACAAAGACAAAGCACCAGCAAGGGCAGCGGCTACATTTTTTTTCATATTGATTTCCTTTTTAAAGTATCAAGTTAAACAGATTAAGAATTTGAGTTGGCGCGTTTAAAGTCCGCTCCCCGACCTTTTTCATTGATTTCCGACGCGGCATTTCGGGCAGAAGCGTTTTTTCAACAGCGCATCCAGCGATAAACAGCCCGCGCCTTGCAGCAGAATCGGGATTAAAACCACGATATAAATCAAAGCCATTTTATAGCCGTTGTCGCAGACATTATAACCCGCACCGGCATGGACTGCTGCCCACGCCACTGCCGTTACAATGATCAACCCTAAGGCGGACAGGCGGGTTGCCAATCCTAAAAGCAGCAAAACCGGAAAAACCAGCTCCGCCCACATCGCCAAGTTCCAATTCACGCTGTCGGGCAGCAAATTGAACGGAAAGGGGAATTGGTCATTGATTTCGGCAAACCAGTTTTCGCCGCTCCATTTCTGCATACCTGATTCCCAAAATTCGTAAGCGGCAAACAGGCGCAAAGCCAATAAACCTAAAGCCGATTGCCACGGGGCTGTCGTATTCATTTTCATGATAACCGTTTCATAAAATCATTTCATGCCCGATTAGACGCGGCAGTCTGAAAATGCTTACAAGCGAATTGAAAAAATTTTGTTTGTTATTGTTTTATAATGATATTAATATTCAGAAGGTCGTTTGAAAACCTTTATACAGGGTTTTCAGACGACCTTTTTGATTGTTAATCCGCCGTGCAGATTTCTATGATTTCTTCGCCGTATTTTTCCAACCATTCCCCGCTCACGCCCTCTATTTTGGAAAGCTCCGTCAGAGTTTGCGGCCGGGCTTTGGCGATGGCGCGTAAAGTCTGTTTTTTGGCGACGGCATGCATCTCTCCGCCTTCATAGCGGGCGGTATCGAGACACCATTGGAACAGGCGGCGGGCGAGCTGGCGTTCTGCCTGTTTCGGCTCGGAAAGCCCGTCTGCGTAGGGGCGGCAGATGTCGAGTATTGCCTGCCCGTATTGGGCAATTCTTTCGCTGCCGATGCCGTAGATGCCGAGCAGGTCGGCTTCTTCGGCGGGCGTGAAGACGACGAGGTCGGTCAGGCTGATGTTGGAAAGGACTTTGCCCAAGGCGCATTGTTTGGCGGCTGCCTGCTCGGCACGCCAAGTTTCCAGCTTTTGCTGTAATTGCTGTTCGCGCTCGGTTTGGGGGGTGAATAGAGGTTCTTCGTTGCCCGTTTGTCCGCTTTGGTTTTCGGCTGCGTTCCCGCAGACATTGAGGATGTCGATGCCGAATTTGTTGATTTTCGCCTCACCCAAACCGTAGATTTGGTGCAAATCTTCAAGTGTTTGCGGCATTTTTTCGACGATGTCGCGCAGGGTTTTGTCGCCGCAGACGACGTAAGCAGGGACTTCTTCGGCATGGGCGCGCTGCTGCCGCCAATGCCGCAATGCCTGCCATAGGCGTTCTTCGCGTTCGGTACGCAGCCAGTTGTCTTTGGGCTTTTGCGTGGCAGCTTTTTCGCGGCGCAGCGGGCGCAACATGACTTCGGTTTCGCCTTTGAGGACTTTTTTTGCGGCTTCAGTCAGTTGCAATGCCTGATATTGGGCGACGTTGACGGTGAGGTAGCCGAGGCTGATGCACTGGCGGATGACGCTGCGCCATTCTTTGTCGGTTTGCCCGCTGCCGATGCCGAAGGTAGAGAGTTTGTCGTGGCCGTTGCGCTGTATCCAGTCGTCGCTTTTACCGCGCAGAAGGTTGGTGATATAGCCGGCGGCAAAGCGTTGTCCGGCGCGATATACGCAACTGAGGAGCTTTTGTACGAGGACGGTGCCGTCGAAGCGTACAGGCGGATGCAGGCAGTTGTCGCAATGGCCGCAAGGAGCGGATTCTTCGCCGAAATGTTTGAGCAGGAGGACGCGGCGGCAGGCGGCAGTTTCGCAGACGGAAAGCATGGCATCGAGCTTTTGCATTTCGATTTGTTTCTGCACTTCGTCGCTGTTGCCTTCGGCGATACGTTCGCGCAGCAATACCCAGTCGTTCAGCCCGTAACACAGCCAACTCACGGCAGGCAACCCGTCCCGCCCGGCGCGGCCGGATTCTTGGTAGAAATGTTCGACGCTTTGGGGCATATCGAGATGGGCAACGAAGCGCACGTCCGGTTTGTCTATGCCCATACCGAAGGCAACGGTGGCGACGACGATAATGTTGTCTTCGCGGGTAAAACGGCGTTGGTTTGCTTCGCGCACTTCCATGCTCAAGCCGGCATGGTAGGGAATCGCGTCCAATCCGTTTTCACAGAGGAATTGGGCGATGTCTTCGACTTTTTTGCGGCTGAGGCAATAGACGATGCCGCTTTGCCCTTCCATTTCTTTACGGATGAAGTCGAGAAGCTGCTTTTTGCCGTTGTTTTTTTCGATAACCTGATAATAGATATTCGGGCGGTCAAAGCTGGAGATGAATTCGGGCGCGTCTTCGAGATGGAGGAAATGTTTGATGTCGGCGCGGGTCGCGGCATCGGCAGTCGCGGTCAGGGCAATGCGCGGCACTTGCGGATAGCGTTCGGCAAGCAGCCCTAATTGCTGGTATTCGGGGCGGAAATCGTGCCCCCATTGGCTGACGCAATGCGCTTCGTCTATGGCGAAAAGGCTGATGGTTTGCTGATCGAGAAAACGCAGGAAACGGTCGGTAACGAGCCGCTCCGGTGCAACGTAGAGCAGTTTCAGACGACCTTGGGCGAGTTTGTCCGCCACTTCGCGGGCTTCTTCCACTGTTGTGCTGCTGTTGACCGCTGCCGCTTCTATGCCTGCGGCGTGCAGGCTCGCCACTTGGTCGTTCATCAGGGCGATCAGCGGCGAAACGACGATGGCGACACCTTCGCGCATCAGTGCGGGAATTTGGTAACACAACGACTTGCCCCCGCCCGTCGGCATCAATACCAACAGGCTTCCGCCGCCTGCCAATGTATTGACGACAGCCTCCTGCTTGCCGCGAAATTCGGGATAGCCGAATACTTCGTGCAAAATCTGTTGGGCGGAAGGCTGGGGCATGATGGTTCCGTAGGGAGGGAAAAGCGTTATTTTAGCGGTTTTAGACACTGCCTGCATGGGGGATATTTGAGTTATCCACATGAGGTCGTCTGAAAACGAATTATGCTTGGTTGGGTATCGTGGATTGATTTGTGATTGAGACAAGATGGCGGAACCGCCGACAATACGGATGTGGGAAACTGGTTTACCCAATGCGTTACCGTTCTCTTTAATCTCCGGCAAAGCGGCGGCATACCGGTTCCAAGTCAATCGACTAGAAAATCTGTTTTCAGACGACCTTTTCATTTTTTGGCGGTTTTAAGACTTTGCAAAGCCGATTTACTGCCCCGCCGTCTTCGCGCATAATACGGCAGTCTAATAATTTATCCTAAGCAACCGAAACTTATGAACATCAAACACTTTTCCCTTATTTCGATTTTATCGGCAGCCCTGCTCCTGAGTGCCTGTCAAACGACTACGACCACAAGCGGCGGCGTCAGCGGCAACTGGGACAACATCGGCACGATTTCCGACGGCAATATCAAGGTGGCGATTGATAAAAACAGCATCAAGAAAAACGGTACTTTGGTCACTTTCCGCGATAGAAAAACCGTATCAAAGATGAAAGAAGAACGCTTCGTCAACACGCCTGCCTACAAAACCGCCATCGGCGACTGGGAAATCCATTGCACCAACAAAACCTACCGCCTGACCGCTTTACAGCTCCTCGACGAACACGGCAAAGAAATTTCCAAACACAGCTACACCGCGACGAATATCCGCCCGATGAGCGTGATGAACGGTACGATTACCGAAAAACAATTCGAAGCCGTATGCGGCAGCAAGCTCTAATACTCAACTTATCTACATACTTATCCACAAGATAATCAAATCAAAAGGTCGTCTGAAAACCATGAATATGGGGATTCAGACGACCTTTTTGGTTTTTTTGGGAAAGTTATATTCAGGATTATCCACATTTTCTCAAATAAGCGGTTTATCGGTTCAAACCACAATTCCTAATCATCCCACCCATCCGATTTCTAACGCAAACGGACACCTGTTTCCCCATCAATAATCTGACTCGGCGACCTTTGTTTGCCGATTAAACCGCCGACTACCCATACATTCCTTCCAAACTGCCTTCTCACTTCCCGCTCCGTCTTACACGCGCGTTTGCCTGCGCGGTTGCACGAAGTTGAGACCAAAGGCGTTTTCAAAGCCTGACACAAGCGGAGCGCACCTGCATGGGCAGGAACCCTGACCGCCAGTTTGCTGCGTCCTTTTCCGCGCAATGCGGGCAAAACGTCAGCAGCCGCAGGAAGCAGAAAGGTTTTGGGCGCAGGCCATTCGTTTCTGAGCATGGTTTGAATGTTTTCAGACGACCTCTGGAGTAGGGGCTGTAATTGCTCTAATTGGTTGCCAATGACAATCATGCCTTTATGTTGCGGTCTTTTTTTCAGATGAATCAGTCGGTTGAGCGCTTTAGGCAAGGTCGGGATACAGCCTATGCCGTAGCAGGACTCGGTAGGATAGGCGACCAAGCCGCCTTTTTTAAGATGGGATTGCAGCTTGCGAAGCGTCGAAGCTGAAAGGATTCTGGGGAATAGCATGATAGGGAAGGTCGTCTGAAACGCAATCATGTTTTCAGACGACCTGTTTCTTTGATTAACGGTTGATTGCTTTGTCGGCAATGTCTTTGCGGTATTGCATGCCGTCGAAGCTGATTTTTTCCAATGCGCTATACGCCTTGGCTTTGGCTTGAGCTACATCGTCGCCCAATCCTACGACACACAATACGCGGCCTCCATTGGTCAATATGTCGCCTTTCTCGTTTGCCGTTGTGCCTGCATGGAAAACTTTGCCGATTTGGTTGGCAGCATCCAGACCGGAAATAACATCGCCTTTTTTAGGCGTTTCGGGGTAATTTTGCGCCGCCAGCACCACGCCTACGGCAGTTTGCGGGTTCCATTCCGCGGTTACGCTATCGAGTTTGCCGTCTATTGCCGCTTCAACCAAATCCGACAAGTCGCTGTTCAGACGACTCATAATCGGCTGGGTTTCGGGATCGCCAAAACGGCAGTTAAACTCAATCGTATAGGGTGCACCGCTTTGATCAATCATCAAACCTGCATACAGGAAACCGGTAAACTCATGCCCTTCCGCTTTCATACCCGCCACGGTCGGCAAAATAATCTCGTTCATCGCGCGCTCGTACACGACAGGCGTTACCACAGGTGCGGGACTGTACGCGCCCATACCGCCCGTATTCAGGCCTTTGTCACCGTCTAAAAGACGCTTGTGGTCTTGGCTGGTCGCCATAGGCAATACATGATTGCCATCAACCATGACGATAAAGCTCGCTTCTTCGCCCTGCAGGAAATCTTCAATTACAACACGCGCGCCCGCATTACCCATTTTGTTGCCCAGCAGCATATCGTCAATCGCAGCATGCGCTTCATCCAAAGTCATCGCCACAATCACGCCTTTACCTGCCGCCAAACCATCGGCTTTGATGACGATGGGCGCACCTTTCTGATAGACGTAATCGTGTGCAGCATCGGCATTTTCAAAGGTTTGATATTGCGCGGTTGGAATGTTGTATTTTGCCATAAATGCTTTGGCAAAATCTTTAGAACTTTCCAGCTGCGCCGCATATTGTGTCGGGCCAAATATTTTCAGCCCTGCGGCACGGAAATCATCCACAATACCCGCCGCCAAGGGCGCTTCAGGTCCGACGACGGTAAAAGCAATATTTTCTTTACGGCAGAATTCAATCAAATCCTGATGCGCAGTCAAGGCGATGTTTTGCAACTTGGGTTCAATCGCCGTACCGGCATTACCGGGCGCAACAAATACTGTTTCCACTTTGGGCGACTGCGCCAATTTCCAAGCCAGCGCGTGTTCGCGACCGCCATTACCGATAACCAGCAGTTTCATGCCATCTCCTTGACAAATATGTACTTTTAACGAAAACTCGACACAAGGGGACTTTTGTCCCGTTTGAAGAAATTTTAGTGGAATCAAACAAAAGACTGCTTCATTCCACTCTGCAACCTATTTGACTTATCCACGAAATTAAAAAAGGACAAGCAACCATGCAAAAACGTATTGATGAAATCCAAAGCAAATACCGCGAATGGTGTCATCTACTACCGCAATTGGAAGAAGACATCCGGCGTTGGAAACATGCCGTCGCTTTGATTCGCGATATAGACAATTTTTATACCCACGAGTATCAGGCGTGCCATCAGGCCATTGAGGACGGGGCAGAACTGGATTTGAGTACGGAAGGCGAATACAGCATTATGAGTGAAGATGCATTATGGAACGCGCTGGGCGAATTCCATCAATTGGCCTGGCTATATTTGCGCTCCAGCGTCGATGCCTTAGACAAATATACACAAGAAGATTTATGAGAGAAGAGGTCGTCTGAAATACCATCCAAAGCATTTCAGGCGACCTTTTCATTCAAAAGGCTTTTCCGTATTTACTTCAATCTGCCGAGTATTCTTCCAAGCCGAAACACAGGCCTCATAATTTGCCAACGACAAACTGACCGTCAATTGGCAATCCAACTGTAAATCCTGCTCCAATATATCTGCCTGATATTGTTTAGCGATGCGTATCGCTTCGTTCAAAAACGGATATTCACATTTCAGCCAAACGGTTTTTTCAATATTCTTTTCAACCACTTCCGCAACTGCTAACGCTTGGGCCGTTGCCTCTTTATACGCATGTATCAGGCCGGGAACACCCAATAAAGTACCGCCGAAATAGCGGACGACCACGACCAAAACATCGGTTACGCCCACCGAATCAATCTGCCCTAAAATCGGCCGACCCGCACTTCCTGACGGTTCTCCATCATCGTTGGCACGGAATTGCGTACCATCCACACCCAGACGATAGGCATAGCACCAATGCCGCGCCTTATGGTGTTCTTCCTTTAACGGATCGAGATATTTTTTCACATCAGCCAACGTCCGAATCGGATAGGCAAATGCAATAAAACGGCTGCCTTTATCTTTAAACTCAGCCTGTGTCGGGGAAGTAATGGTTTTATAAGTCGTAATCATGCTGAAATGTTTTCAGACGACCTCATTAACAACAAGGTCGTCTGAACGTTTCACGTGAAACATCAATTTTTCAATGCTTCTGTTAATTGCGGGACGATTTCAAATAAATCGCCAACCAATCCGTAATCGGCCACATTGAAAATCGGCGCATCAGCATCTTTGTTGATTGCGACAATGACTTTGCTGTCCTGCATACCGGCAACATGTTGAATCGCACCTGAAATACCGATCGCAAAATAGAGCTGAGGCGCAACCACTTTACCGGTTTGTCCGACTTGCACGTCATTTGGCGCATATTCGGCATCAACTGCTGCACGGGATGCACCAATTGCCGCACCTAAAACATCTGCCAACGGTGTCAGCACTTCATTGAATTTTTCCGCACTACCCAACGCACGGCCACCGGAGACAATGACTTTTGCCTGAGTCAGCTCAGGACGATCGGAATGGGAGAGCTGACGATTCACAAAACGGCTCAGGTTTTGAGCAGGGGTCGCTTCAACATTAACCGCCTCAGCATGACCACCTTGCGCCGGTGCTGCATCAAAAGCCGTCGCACGGAAGGTCAGCACCAATTTCTCTGAATCGGCTTGCACGGTTTCAAATGCATTCCCTGCATAAATCGGGCGCACAAAAGTCGTGTTATCCACAACCTCGGTCAAATCAGAAATTTGCGGCACATCTAATAATGCGGCTACGCGGGGCAGAAGGTTTTTACCGAATGTGGTTGCCGTTGCTGCAACATAGCGGTAATCCGCTGCCAATTTGACAACCAGCGGAGCCAGTTCTTCAGCCAAACCTTCGGCATAATGGGCAGCATCCGCAACCAAAACTTTTTCCACACCCGCTACTTGTTTCGCGGATTCCACTACGGCCGATGCGCCGTTTCCGGCAACCAATAAATCGACTTTACCCAGTTTGGCAGCAGCGGTAACGGCATGCAAAGTGGCAGGATTTAACTGTTTGTTGTCGTGTTCAGCAATAATCAATACACTCATTTCAGTCTCCTCAAATCACTTTGGCTTCGTTTTTCAATTTTTCAACCAATTCGGCAACGCTTGCTACTTTTACGCCTGCCTGACGCGCTTTAGGCTCTGCGAATTTCACCGTTTTCAGACGAGGTGAAATATCGGCAACCAAATCGGCAGGAGCCAGTTTTTCCAAAGGTTTTTTCTTTGCCGCCATGATATTGGGAAGTTTGACAAAGCGCGGCTCGTTCAAACGCAAATCCGCACTGATAACAGCAGGCAGTTTCAATGCGATGGTTTCTTCGCCGCCATCGATTTCGCGCACAATCTGCACTTCGTCGCCTTCAATTTGTACTTTGGACGCAAACGTACCTTGCGCCGCATTCAGCAAAGCAGCCAGCATTTGCGCCACTTGGTTGGCATCATCATCAATCGCTTGTTTGCCCAAAAAGAAAATCTGCGGATTTTCTTTGTCCGCAACGGCTTTCAGCAACTTGGCAACTGCCAGCGGCTCCAATTTCGCATCGGTTTCAACATGAATTGCACGGTCGGCACCCATCGCCAAAGCTGTACGCAACGTTTCTTCGCATTTTTTCTCGCCCAAAGAAACCGCTACGATTTCGCTTACTTTTCCGGCTTCTTTCAAACGGACGGCTTCTTCCACAGCGATTTCGTCAAACGGATTCATCGACATTTTGACATTGCCGATATCCACATCCGAACCATCGGCTTTTACACGAACTTTGACGTTGTAGTCCACTACGCGCTTTACTGCGACCAGTGCTTTCATTGAATTCTCCTAAAAAGAACGTTGCTTTCACCATCCAGCAAAACCAAACCTTCTTCTCTATAAAATCAAATCCGTTTTCCTTAAAAACGAATTCATTCAGAAATCTTTCAGATAATGATTGCCGATTATACCATTTTTAAAGCATTTACTCAGGCTGAAGGATATACATTCCTGTACTCAACAAACTGGAAAATGTCATGCCGCTATATCAGTTTCAGACGACCTTTGAGCCTTCATCAGCAGCCACACAATCCATCAACGTTTGATAAACCAAATCCGCAGTCGGAATCTGCCCGATATTGCCCAAATTTTTTGCAACAGCCGAAACTTGAACGCCTGTTTTAATCGGATCAGTATCGGTATAAATACCGACCACAGGTTTTTCCAAAGCATTTGCCAAATGCAGCAAACCGGTATCCACACCGATAATTCCGACTGCGTGTTTCAGCAGATACGCCGCCTGCAATAAATTCATTTTATCGCACACAATGGCAAATGGCAGTCCGTCTGCAATTTGTCCGGCACGCGTTTTTTCAGTTTCATTTCCCCACGGCAGGTAAACATTGCATTGTTGTTCTTCATTCAGTTTTTGCAGCAACGCCCGCCAGTTTTCCACAGGCCATAACTTACTGTCCCGGCTGGTCGCATGCAAAGCCGCATAATACGGCTGCTCTAAACTTTTCAGACGACCTGCTTCAGGAACGGTCAAACCGAATACCTGCGTTTCCGGTATTGCATATCCAAATACTTGAGCGAACAGCTCACGGTTGCGCCAAACGGCATTTTTCCCTTTCGGTACGGCGTATGTTTTCGCATACGCCAACGCAGCCAACCCCTCACGCGCGCTGTTTTTATCTAAACCATAAATAGGGGATTTTGCCATTTTGGCGAAACACGCGCTTTTAATCAGACCTTGACTGTCCAATACAAAATCAAATGCTTCCTGCCGCAAGGCCTGTTTCAGACGACCTATTTCCTGCCAAGTTTCTGCTTGAAAAAGATGTTTGCGCCATTGCCGCCATTTCATCACATGGATTTTTTTTACGAACGGATGCAGGCGCGCAATATCCGCAAATCCGGCTTCACACAACCAATGGAGTTCCACATCAGGGCATTGTCGCGCCAAATCTTCGATTGCGGGCAAAGTGTGAATTAAATCGCCCATACTGGACAAGCGGACAAGCAAAATTTTCATATTTAAGAAGTGTGTTTCACGTGAAACAATTTTAACTTATTGATTATTAATATATTTTTTAATTTCTTCAGCGTTTTTTAAGATAATTGCACCGGCAGAACGCATTTCCTGCCATGCCGTTTCGATGGTATCCGGCGCAATGCCCCGACAAGCCGCTTCATTGACGATAACCTGCCAATTGCCGCCTTTTAGCAACTGCAAAACCGTTGTTTTCACACAATAATCCGTAGCCAACCCGCCGACAATGACCGTATCCGTATTTTGACAACGCAGCCATTCAATCAGCCCTGTGCTCAGTTTTTCCTCGATATCGTGAAAACACGCGCCGTAAGGATGCAATTCAGGATCAACGCCTTTCCAAACGCAATAATCGTATTCCTTGGCAGAAGGCAGTCCGTCCAACAATTCATAGCCGCGCGTACCGACCATCGCATGAGCCACCCAAGTCAAATCCGCATCGGGCAAACCTGTCGGCTTTAACATATCAACAGGGTTATCCACAAGCCATTTTGCTGCCGCATGATGCGCATCTTTCGTCATCACGCGCAAATCCGCCAAAGCGGCTTGGGCATTCAACTCTTCGACAATCAAATGCCCCTCGTTCACAGGCAGCTCTTTAGGACACAAAGGCGTAAAAGTTTTTTGTGCATCAACATCAATGGAAACAATCATCTCATCATTTCAAAGCGATTAAAATGCCCTGTATTATAACAAATTACTGCCCAAAAGCGGTAAAACCGGCTGTGATAAGATAACGTTTTTCCAAAAAACTTGTCCACAATCCTCATGACTTACACCATCGTCCCCATCGCCACCGCCCGCTCGCCCTACAAACAGAAATTCGGCGTCGCCCGTCAGCCCGGATTGGTTCCCGCCGCAGAGGTCTGCATCGAGCTGAATCCCGAATTTACCGCAGACAGCGTACGCGGACTGGAACACTTCGATTATGTGTGGATAAGTTTTATCTTTCACGGCGTATTGGATGAAGGCTGGGCACAAATGGTGCGTCCGCCACGGCTCGGCGGCAAACAAAAAATGGGCGTATTCGCCACACGCAGCCCCCACCGCCCCAATCACCTCGGACTATCGCTCTTAAAACTCGAACGCATCGAAACCGGTAAACCCGTCCGCCTCTATTGCAGCGGCGCAGACCTGCTGGACGGCACACCGATTATCGACATCAAACCCTACATCCCCTTTGTCGAATCCAAACCCGACGCCTCATCCGGCTTCGTCAGCGGCAAACCCGAAGAGCTTGAAGTCGTATGGTTGGAAAACATAGGTGCGGAAAATTTATCTACCAGCACCCAAAACCTGATCAGCCAAAGCATAGCCCAAGACCCGCGCCCCGCCTATCAGAATATTCCCGAACGGATTTACGTCATGAATATAGAGGATTATGAAGTCAAGTTTCAAATTGAGGGAAACCGCGCGACGGTTATTGGGATAAGCGTTGTTTAAATTTAGTGATTGATTTCATTAAACAAGGTCGTCTGAAAAAATTTTCAGACGACCTTTTTCTCTTACTTATCCACAGACTGGTTTACCCAATCCGAAATCTTTTAGATTTTACCTGCGAAGTATTCCAAAGTGCGGACGAGTTGGCAGGTGTAGGACATTTCGTTGTCGTACCAGGCGACGGTTTTCACCAGTTGTTTGTCGCCTACGGTCATCACGCGGGTTTGGGTGGCGTCAAAAAGCGAGCCGTATTCGATGCCGACAACGTCGGAAGAAACGATTTGATCTTCGGTGTAGCCGTAAGATTCATTGGCGGCAGCTTTCATCGCGGCGTTGATTTCTTCTTTGGTCACGGGGCGTTCGAGGACGGAAACCAATTCGGTCAGCGAGCCGGTGGCAACGGGGACGCGTTGGGCGGAGCCGTCGAGTTTGCCGTTCAATTCGGGGATAACCAGACCGATGGCTTTGGCGGCGCCGGTGCTGTTGGGCACGATGTTGAGCGCGGCGGCACGGGCGCGGCGCAAATCGCCTTTGCGGTGCGGCGCGTCAAGGGTGTTTTGGTCGCCGGTGTAGGCGTGGATGGTGGTCATCAGGCCTTCAACTACGCCGAACTCTTTTTGCAGGACTGCCGCCATCGGGGCGAGGCAGTTGGTGGTGCAGGAAGCGGCGGAGATGACGGTTTCGCTGCCGTCCAAAATGTCTTGGTTCACGCCATATACGACGGTTTTCACGTCATTGCCGCCGGGGGCGGAAATAACGACTTTGCGCGCACCGGCGCGAATGTGGGCTTCGGCTTTGGTTTTGCTGGTAAAGAAGCCAGTACATTCGAGGACGACGTCTACGCCCAATTCGCCCCAAGGCAATTCTTCAGGATTCGGATTGGCGAAGACTTTGATTTCTTTGCCGTTCACCACGATGGCATCGTCTTTCAATTCGGCAGTACCTTGGAAGCGGCCTTGGGTGCTGTCGTATTTGAAAAGGTGCAGCAGCATTTCGGCAGGGGTCAGGTCGTTGACGGCGACGACTTCGATGCCTTTGGCTTTTTCAATTTGACGCAATGCCAGACGGCCGATGCGGCCGAAACCGTTAATCGCTACTTTGATGCTCATTTTGATACTCCTGTCAGTAGGGAAAGGGATAAATTTCAATAAGGGCTATTGTAGCCTGAAATAAAACTACTACCTAGAATTACACGATGCTACTTTTAAAATGTTTGATTTAAATAAAAAAACCGTGAAATAGGTCGTCTGAAAATGCAGATTGGTACGGTTTGTCCCCATATTTGGGGATAAATTTTGGTTGTTTTTAAAATTAATATGTAATTATTTAAAAAAATGATGATGGTGATGAGTGTATCCCCGCTTTGTGGATAACCTTATTACTGATTGTATAATCAAATTGTTGCATTCATTTAAAGGCTGCGTTCAAGTTTTGTTTTTTATGAGAACAAAGTCGGATAATCTGTAATCGTTTGAATTTTTCTGTGGATAAAATCGGATTTTTCCACTCGGATTACACGGTATATTGTGGATAATCTTACCGGTACAAAGGGTCGTCTGAAAAATCTATGGTTCTGAAACACCTACATTAGCAAATACTATTAAAAATAATGGATTATTTTTTCCTTTTTATCGTATTATCCAAATATCAAACCAATTATTGAATAAGGAGGCGGTTTATGCTGCAACGAACTTTGGCAAAATCCATCAGCGTAACCGGCGTCGGGCTGCATTCGGGCGAACGGGTCGCGCTGACCCTGCACCCTGCGCCCGAAAACAGCGGGATTTCCTTCCGCCGTACCGATTTGGACGGCGAAATGGGCGAAACCATCAAACTTACGCCCTACCTCATCAACGATACGCGCCTGTCGTCCACCATCGTAACCGACAAAGGCGTGCGCGTCGGCACGATCGAACACATCATGTCCGCGCTGTCCGCCTACGGCATCGACAATGCGCTGATTGAGTTAAACGCGCCCGAAATCCCGATTATGGACGGCTCCAGCCTGCCGTTTATTTATCTTTTGCAAGATGCGGGCGTTGTCGATCAAAAGGCGCAAAAGCGGTTTTTGAAAATCCTCAAACCTGTCGAAGTCAAGGAGGCGGGCAAATGGGTACGCTTTACGCCGTATAACGGCTTTAAAGTTACGCTGACCATCGAATTCGACCATCCGGTTTTCAACCGCAGCTCGCCCACTTTTGAAATCGATTTCGCGGGCAAGTCCTACATCGACGAAATCGCGCGCGCGCGCACCTTCGGCTTTATGCACGAAGTAGAAATGATGCGCGCCCACAATCTCGGGCTGGGCGGCAATTTGAACAACGCCATCGTGATTGACGATATGGACGTTTTGAATCCGGAAGGTTTGCGTTATCCCGACGAGTTCGTCCGCCACAAAATCCTCGATGCCATCGGCGATTTGTATATCGTCGGACACCCGATTATCGGCGCATTCGAAGGCTACAAATCCGGCCATGCCATCAACAACGCTTTATTGCGCGCAGTTTTGGCGGATGAAACCGCTTACGAATGGGTGGAATTCGCCGACGACGAAGATTTGCCGTCCGCCTTCCACGAGCTGCCCGCGGCTTGAGATAAGACGGTGTACAAAAAGGTTGTGGATGATTGTTTATCCACAACCTTTTTATTCAATAAAGGTCGTCTGAAATCTTGATTTTAAGTTTTCAGACGACCTTTCAATAAAACAAACCATCTCCCGCCAATATTTCAGACATGATTATCCACATGGCTATCTAATCTATCCTTATGAAAAATAAAAAGATTATATTTTTTCTCAAATTTTATACACATTTTATCCATAGCTTTTCTCCAGCAATAAAAAAGGTCGTCTGAAAAACTGAAGTTCAAAGCATGTCGCGAAAGGCGAACTGTTGGGACAATGCGCCGATGGAAAGCTTCTTTGCGGTGTTGAAGACGGAGTGTTTCT
>ERZ772997.251-NODE-251-length-20128-cov-2.80835_pt1 | contig 20128 bp, 17 predicted proteins | sample MGYA00511127_ERZ772997 | MGnify/ENA primary metagenome ERZ772997 (study PRJEB29015, sample SAMEA2738070) | human oral metagenome | biome: human oral; feature: human-associated habitat; material: saliva | place: China | collected 2215 ... | reverse complement strand
AACCGTAGAAAAGAAGTCCGATATTTTCTTTTTTCATCTGCTCATAGTCTTTTACAAAGTTTTTAGCGATGATAAGACTTTGACTTTCTTCTCCCTGATAATTCTCAAAGGTATATGCCCACTGGATAATGGAATGAAAGCAGCTCCTTTTTAATCGCTCTATTTCCATCTGCTTTTCTCTTTCTTTTTCCCTTTCTGCTCTATCTCTATCGCATTTACAAGCCATTTTGAAAATCATAGGCTTATTTAACATTGGAATTGGCTTTCCATCTTTTCTCTCGTGGCAGACTTTACAATAGGCATGTCCGTCCTTAATATATTCTTTTTCAGAATCATAGGCATACTCAACATCCTCTATCATTATTTTTTCTAATCCTTTTATCATAGGTGTTCTCCTTTATCGTATTCTTCCCATGTTGGGATATTCGTTTCTTTCTTGTTTCCCTGATCTTTATAAAACCATGAAAGTATAGTCGCCTTGTGGTCTTTGTAATTCTTTCCTGTGCTTTTGATATATGCGGATAATCTTTCAATGTAATTATCAAGCTGTGAATTTAATGTAATTTGCAATTCTGATATATCTTCATCAGCTAAAAACACATTTTGAAATGTTCCAAGTCCGTTTTTACCAAAACTATATTCTCTATTACTATACTTACTCTTATTATTATCTATATAGTTACGGTCAACATTTTTAACCTCTTGAAGTTCATTTTCTTTACTTCTGAAGTCAACATCTTTTACTTCTGAAGTAAATTTTTTTAACTTCTGAAAGTCATTTTCTTTAACCTGAAATACACTCATGAAATCTTTGACATAAATGATATTTGGTTTTCCAAGTCCAAGCCTTACTCTTTCAATAAGTCCAATTCCTTTTTTTACATCAAGTTCATCTAAAGTTTTTATGGCAGTTGGCTTTGAGATATTTCTTCTTTTCATAATTTCTTCAACTGTGAAATAGATAAAGACTCTGCCCTCTTTGTCTATCCAGTTATTCTTAAAGGACATACCTGTTCGTTTAAGAAGCATTGAATAAAGGATAATTGCTTCAGCAGATAATCCTCTAAATTCTTCTCCATCAACTAATATCTCCGGTACTTTCAAAAAGTTAAATCTCTCAGCTTCTCTGTTATAGAAATAGTTAAAGTCCATTGCTCCACCTCCCTTCCCTTAAAAATTGGCAAAGAAAAAGACGATAGTTTTTTCTATCGCCTTTGGTAACCATTTTTATGAAATTTTTCAGATTGATTTTATTGCTTCATTGATACCTTTTAAGAAAGCAATAATTGCTGCTCCGACCATTGGTATTCCACATGGACTTAATAAAAAGCCTAATATCAATGCTTCGATACCAAGTGATACTTCTTTCTGCATAAATGAGCCTATGGCGGCAATTATACACATCAGCATTAAGAAATACAGAATAGTTGTTCCAACGCCAAGTAAAAATGTTAGAAACGCTGTAAATATACTCAATAGCAGACTGACTGGAAACAGAATTATTTTTATTATCCACCTCATTTATTTTTCACCATCCTTGCAAAAGGGAGTCAAGATATAGTTAGTTCAATCCTTTCTTATATCTCGTGAAATATCCTTTTCTCTTTTTTCTATAAATTTTAAAATAGGGATACAGTGCTGAAAGCCCCGAATTATCAAGCTTTTTTCTCTGTATCCCTATTATATCTCAAGCCCACTACTCTCAAACAACAGTGTAATCCAGTATAAGACCAAAAAAGTTTTACTATCGTATGAAATTACACTACTCTCAAACTTACAAGGTGCCAGTATTAATGTATCGTCTTGTTTTACTATCGTATGAAATTACACTACTCTCAAACATTCCTAGAAGATTTTCATAATCTCTGCGCGTTTTACTATCGTATGAAATTACACTACTCTCAAACCCATTAATTTTTGAGCTTTCACCTGTAATTGTTTTACTATCGTATGAAATTACACTACTCTCAAACAACCTCTGGAGTTTTTTTTAAGAGGCGCGCGTTTTACTATCGTATGAAATTACACTACTCTCAAACTATGCTTCTTTTATACATAATTTTTTCTTAGTTTTACTATCGTATGAAATTACACTACTCTCAAACGAGTAGAAAGGAGAGTATGATTCAGCTTCTGTTTTACTATCGTATGAAATTACACTACTCTCAAACAGTGTCGCGTTGTTCTTCATTGTTATACTTGTTTTACTATCGTATGAAATTACACTACTCTCAAACAACAAGATCTGCAGATGAAGAGGGCGGAGAGTTTTACTATCGTATGAAATTACACTACTCTCAAACTAATTCTTTAAGGAGGTCTAATCTTCATATGTTTTACTATCGTATGAAATTACACTACTCTCAAACCACCTGTCTTAACACCTGTATATTTTTTAGGTTTTACTATCGTATGAAATTACACTACTCTCAAACGAATCGCAACTGTTTACAGTGATACTGCAAGTTTTACTATCGTATGAAATTACACTACTCTCAAACACCTGCCTTAATATATTTGCAAAACCGAACGTTTTACTATCGTATGAAATTACACTACTCTCAAACTGGACATTCTTCCAACCATTTCAAATACTGGTTTTACTATCGTATGAAATTACACTACTCTCAAACTGAAGGGGCAACATTAATTGGTGGTTTTGAGTTTTACTATCGTATGAAATTACACTACTCTCAAACTTCTTTGCTAATCTGTAAAGAACTCCGATGTTTTACTATCGTATGAAATTACACTACTCTCAAACTAATGTGCTATCTAGTCCATTAAGCACTTCAGTTTTACTATCGTATGAAATTACACTACTCTCAAACCTTTTTTATAGAAGAACTTGCATTGTTTCCGTTTTACTATCGTATGAAATTACACTACTCTCAAACCTCAATTTAAGAATAAATGCCACTACAACATCTGTATTCCATAGATAGACGAATTTTATATTTCACAAAGATCCACATCCATTATATATTGATTTCCCGGGTTTTTCAATGTATTTTGCCTTCCTTCTACTGTCAAAACCGCAACATTTTCATGTGCCACATGCTTTTGCAACAGCTTATACTCATCATTATCAATATAATGAGCACACCCTACTAAAATAAAAATTTGTTTACCCATTAATTTTGACATAACAGATATATATTCTACAATCCTTTCTACAAAGCTCCCCATGGGTTCTTTCAAATGTATATCAAAGCATTTTATAAGTTTTTGCATTTCTAAATTTTCATCAAAATCTATTTCATACTCGCTATTTATCTTAACTTCATATATGTTTTCCAAAAAACTAGAGCATATTTCTGAGAATCTGTATGAGATATCAGATTCTGTTATTTCTTCTAAAATATTTTGCAGTAATTTCTTCTGAATATCTTTTTTCTCATATGTCAGCTCCAATGGTGAAAACACTAAATCTACAAGCTTTACAAATTCAATTTTTTCAAAATTATCTAAGATATAAACTTGATCTTCTTTTCTAATTGTTGAATTATATAATCCCAATACAAAACTATATAAGATTCTTGGATTTTCAATAATAATGCTGCATATTTCTCCACAATTAAAATCGACTTCAATATTATGTTCGCAATGAATAATTTTCATAAAATCACCAATCTGCTATCTGTGTCTACAATACTACTGGTTTTCTCTCCACAAACATATTCCATCTTTGCAAATTGTCTTTCGGTAACTACCAATAGTTGTACTAATCCATCTTTTGGTTTATTTTTTTTCACGGATGCTACGACTGCACCGGCAACTGTTTGATTTATCACCAATCTGCAATATACACTTTCTTGCATCATAAGAAATCCTTTTTTTATTAAAAATTTCCTAAATTTCCTATATTCTCTTTTATTTTCTAAAGTTTCTGTTGGTAAGTCAAAAAATAAAATTACTCTCATATATCTATAACTCATCTTTATAAAACTTTATGTGTGCAATATCCTCATCATTTAAGGCGTCAAATAAGCTCCTGCAATATATTTTTATAGCATTATTCACATTGTGAGTTTTCTGCTCTATAACCACATCCTGATTTAAAATATTAACTAACTCCATTTTTTCATCTTTTCCAAAATCTTCCGGCATCATTTCAACTACCTTTCTATCCACTAATATTCTAAAAGGTTCCATGAAATCTGATGCCAAATTAAACTGATTAAACCTATTTTCATGACATAATCCAACTTGTGTTATGTAGCCATTAGAGACTATTTCTCTGTTAAAGCACGATAACAATATACTATATCCATAATTTAGTGCTGCATTTATGCTGTTTTCCTCACTTCTGGTAAAATTAAGACCAAAAATTGCGTTAAAATATACTTTTGCTGCATGACCTTCTCTGTTAGTTTCATCTCCTGACACAATTTCTAATATATATTGTCTCAGTAAATCTCCCTGTAAATCCTTTTTAAGAAAATAAAGATGATTCATTTGATTCCTTATTTTTGCCTTTACTATTTCTGTCCATATTTCATTTTTCGCATGAGTCCTCCATGACATTTGTTGTCTGATTTTCATGCTGGTATCATGAGCCCCGTAATACGGAATTACCTCTGATTGTGGATTTTTCTTTTCATCGCAAAATATTATTTTAACTTTATTTTTAGTTAACTCCGACAAGAGCATGGCTGTGATTGAAATTGCTGTTGATTCAATTATAAGCAATCCTATTTCGCCTATATATACTCTAAAAGTCCCTTCTTGTTTTCGGACTACAAGATAATCCATCTTGTAGTCCAATTTTGCATGTCCTCTTATTACAACAGTTCTCCAACTCATATTTCTTTCCTATTTTCAAATAGCCCTGTTACTGATTGATTTATTATCTCCAATTTACTTTTACCCACAGTATTTTTATTTACTGTCATGCTTCCAGCCAGTTTTGATCCTCCAACAAAAGATAAATTTGCTTTGTTTTCACTATCACATCTAAGTAAATTTACTACTTCATTAACAAGTATAACCTTATCATATAATCCTTCTTTTAAATCTATAATCTTTTCTCTATTTTTCCTTAAAGTACTGATCGGATTAGCTGGCCTTTTAGCATAGATGCCGGATAATTTGTCCAATAATGCATCATATAATTTATTTATGCTTTCATGTGAAATTTTATCTAATTTTTCATTTATTCTATGCTCTTTATCGCCTTTACTTTTTTCTAAGTATTTTTCTATTACTCTCAAAGTTTCCATATTTGTCGTATCTAATATTAGCTGAATTCCTCCCCTAAATTCTAAATTTTTTTCATTCTCTCCCCTAATTCTCATAGGGAAACCGTCAATCAACATCAATGTATTTTTCTTAATTTTAGGTACTAAAATCTTAACATTTTTAAACCCCTTCACCTCTTTGCAGTAATCTTCAAAGGCTTTTCTGTTATGACTTAACTGGTTTGCTATATAAATCGGTACTCCTATAATGTTTTTTACTCTTTCTCCTTTTTTTCCGTCAAATTCAATCTGTGCAAAATATGAAGTTCCGGCACCATTATATCCACCATATTTCCTTGGATCCAATCCCGATTTTAAACTAATATTTATATTTTTATTATCTTTGCTTATAGGATTAGCATTAAAAATTTCTCCTTTCCCACAAAAGGTATATTCTGTATATAGGAGATTATCTTGTCCCATTATCTCTCTGACTCTATCTATTGTTCCGCCATGACCGATGCCATCCTCATCTTCAGTACATTTTTCCCATATAACTTTATCCCCTCTTTTTATATCAAAGTTGAAAATTTTGTTTAAACTGTAGTTTGTATTTTTATTTCTTTTAAACCAATGTATTGGGTTTGATGTAAATTTAGCGTTATAAACATTCCCTACGACTATGTTAAGGTATGCATCTTTTCCGTGATGATAATCATTTAATCTCCTGGACTTCAGCATATTTAATGGCTTCTTGCGAAAGTTGGATGCCAAAGCAGCCTTTTACATAAACTATCTCAGCATCTTCATTTATTCTCTTCAAAAGTTCTGCAACTGCCTTTGACGACTGTCTTGTTTCTACTATTTGCCTACTGATAAATCCTGCTAATTCCTCTTCTGAAAACTCTCCTTTTCTAGTCAATCTGTCATATTTCTTTTTGCTGATAAATCCTTTTTCAAGAAGTGATTTCCAATATCCCACCATCTTATTTTGAATTTCACCATCAAGTATATCATTTGACTTGTGAGAGTTTACCGTCTTGTTTACCAAAACCAGATTATCTATGCTATCATCCTTTATCTTTGACTGTGGATATATATGGTCTCTGTCCCATCTAGAATTTTTCTTCATCAACTCATCCAAGTCTATTGCTTCTCCGGTGTACATACATTTCCCCAGCTGTGTAAAATATAGATATAGCTTCATGCTGTTTAAATCTCTATCTTCAAATTCGTTAAGCTTCTCTGCCAAATACCGTACATCCGCTTTACAAGACTTATATAACTCTGCAAGAGTCTTTTTTCTTGATACGGTTCTGTTCCCTTTTTCTCCACCGCCTCTCGCCATTTCTACAAAAATCTTTTCCGGCGGACACCCTATAACTTTTTTAATTTCTTCTGAAATTTGAATAGTCTGCCATATAGCTCTCTTGGTTATAGGTGAAACATACATCGTATCTACCAGTTCTTCATACGATATTTTTTCAATTTTTTCGGTAACTTTATTATTTTCTCTTTCAATTTCTTCTGTAAAGGTAAATCTTCCGCTTAACAGTTGCATCAGGTTTTCATTTGTCTGCCACATAGCACTGATCAGATTGAATGTTTCTCCGGTGTCTACATCTGTACCTTCTATGCCTTTTAAAAATTTCTTTGAGAAGTTACCCCATCCGCTATATCTGAATCTGCAAACTTTTTTTAATTGTTCTTCTGTTAATTTATCAGGATATTCTTTTTCAATGACTCTTTTTATCATTTTGGAATCATCTCCATAAATTGTAATCCATCTTATAATATCTTCGACCATATTCTGAGTCTCAGATTTATCAAGTCCTTCAGGAAATATTTGTTTTTTGAAGTCCATATATGATTTCAAGGAGGTGTGAAAATCGCTATCAAAACCACTTAAATCCTCTTTTTGTAAATCCGGAAGATCTTTTTTTAGATATTCCAGCACCATCTTTCCGGTTACTTTTGCTCTATTTTTGAATAAGTCGTTATATAGATTTTGTTTTATTTTACTGATACTTTATTTCCTCTTATTTTTAAATTATTAAGCTCATTTAATACCATATATTTTGAATATAGCAATGAATTTTTAGGAAGAACATCTTCTCCTACCAAATATGTACATTTATTGGTCATCCTTTGTATAAACGCCTCATTTGACTTGTTGTAATCAACTATTTTTTTAATATTCCAAGGATAGATTCTGCCATTTTCTCCATCTTTTCTGACCATCCAATTATGACTGCCTTGCTTTCTATGTCTATCGCTTAACGGTCCTATAAAATATGGGATTCTAAATTCAAATATACTTATAATTTTCTCTTTATTACTAATTCCGTCGCTGTCTTTTTCATTCAAAAATGGCATATATTTTGCCGCATTGTCCAATATTTTTACCAATTCGGCTTTATGTATTTGATTTGGAATTACACCGTTTGATTTGCTTCTTTGGAGCGGTAGTATATCCTCTATTTTTTCTGCTTCAAGTAATTCCTGTGCCATCACATATCCATATCCATCTTCTTCTATTTCTTCTAATTTTTTTCTCAGTTCTTTAAAGAAATCATCTTTTGAATTCTTTTTAACGGTTATTTTTTTGCAATTTTTATTTGCCGCCCCGATATAGCCGGAATAACTTTTATTATTATTATCTACAAAAAGATTTTTATATACCTCTCTGCCAAAATTTTCATGAATCAGTTTTTTTATATTTTTAAAATTGTTTTTATGTTTTTCATACTGACTTACTTTAGCATTAGAAATGTAATCTTCTCCTTGAAGAATTTCTACTAAAACTCTCCAATCGTACACTCCTTTTATCAAATCTATTATATGGATGAAGTTCGGAATTTCCGCTTCCATATCAGGTCTTACATCTTCTTCATAGTTTGACTCAGCAAAAGAAAAGCTTCCTTTTGTAAGTGATTTCTTCTCAAGCGCAAATAATTTTTCAATGTCTCCTTTATTCCCAACAATAAGCTTAAAAATTATATCGGTTATTATGTTCTGCCTTTTAATCTCTGTTTTAGATAATATGCTGTCATTTGTATTCAGGCATTCTTTTATTTCTTTTACTTTATCACTTTTTACTTTGTTCTTATCCGTTAAAATATTTTTTATCTGTTCTTTTGCATTCTCTGCATTATTTTCCCATCCTAAATCTTCTTTTAATGCATAACACAATTTATCAAAGGCTATATTAAAATCTTTTGCTTCACCTAAATTCCCTTCAATTAAAAAATGACCTCTTGTCTTTAGAATATGATGAATTGCTAAATAAACTAATCTTGCATCATGTGGTTCTTCATTTACTATTAACTCTTTTCTCAGATGATATATAGTTGGGTATTCTCCATAGTAGTGAACATCATTGTAGGCTTCATCTATAAATAACGGATGTTTCTCCTTTACAGATTTATCATCCATATGCAGCTTGCTTTCATTTAATCGAATAAAAAAGGTTTCATCTATATTAGAAATTTCTTTTGCAAAAATTTCCTGTAACAGCTTGATCCTCTGATTTCTTCTTCTAAGTCTTCTTCTGCCACTTCTTTTAAGCCTTCTATCACTAGCCGGTTCAGCTGATTCAAACAACCTAATTCCCCACATATCTTTACCTCTAAATCGGCAAAGATTATAATTTTCATCAGTTACAGCCCATCCAACCGAATTAGTTCCTATGTCTAACCCTAAATAATAGTTTTTATTCATATTATTTCCCTTTCCTTCATTTTGAATAATACTTTGTTGAATTGACAATCAAATCAATCTGATTTTAATTTTGTCCTTGACTTTGATTCACAAGTGTAGTACCATGCAATTGATTCCAAGTTACTATCGTATGGAATTACACTACAAGTTCAAATAACGAATTTTCGTAATCGCCTTTACAGGCCAACTCGCATAGGCGAGTTTTTTTATTTCAATAATATAATCTCACTTATTGCACATACTTCCCACGATACTACTGTATCAGTCTATCCTAGTGTAATTAACCTTGTAAATAGTATAACAGTCTCATTTAGGTTAAATTCTGAAATGTTCAAACATACACTTTTTCATTCTATATCCATTTTCAATTGGCAATTCCCCCGTCAAAAATACATTTTTCACGGCTATATCCCTCAACTGTACGGCAGACAATTGGTTCCGTTTATGCTTAGAGAAAAAATTTACCCACCATGATTAAAATAGTATAAATATAATTTTTCAAAAAACTTCTAATCATCACTTTATAATGTTACAATGCACCCATGAAAAAGATTATTATAATTACATTGATTTCAATATTGGCTCTGACTTCTTCGTTTTTTGGCAAAGATTCAAAAGAATACGGAGTCTTCATCGGCAGAGAGAAAAACAAAGTACTTAGATTGAAGAACTACGATGTCCTTGTCGTTGATGCTCAATATCTTTCTAAAAAAAACATTCAATGTCTTCGTAAAAATAATAATAAAAAAGTTTATTCCTATTTAAATGTGGGTTCTGTCGAGAATTTTCGTCCATACTATTCGCAGTTTAAATCAATAACATTAGGTAAATATGAAAACTGGCCTGAAGAAAGATGGGTAGATGTTTCAAAGAAAAAATGGCAAAAATTCATACTGAAAAAAGGAAAAGCACTGAAAAAGAAGAATATTGACGGTTTATTTATAGACAATGCTGATGTCTACTATAACTACAAAAAAAAGAAAATATATAAGGGTTTAACAGTTATTCTGAAGTCTCTCAAGGCTGAAAAAATGGATATAATCATAAATGGCGGTGATGCTTATGTATTAAAAGCTATAAGGAATAATCATCCTTTGAAGTATATTGACGGAATAAATCAAGAAACTTTTTTCTCTAAAATTGACTTTAAAAGAAAAAAATTTCTGAAACAAAATCCTAAAACGACAGCGTACTATAAAACTTATTGCAGAAAAGCGAAAAGAGCCGGGCTCTCCGTATATCTTATTGAATATACAAAGAATAAAGCTCTGATACGACAAATATCAAAATTCTGTAGAGCAAAAGGTTACAGATACTATATTTCATCATCTGTTGAGCTGAATTAAAGAATATCCGGGTCAAATTGATCAGCCGTTTTATAAGCATCAATATTACAATTGTTAAACTAACAAATCTCCCTGCTCTTTTCAAAAATTATAACGAAAAAGCCCCTCTTGAATGAACCGATGTTCTGTTCGTTAGATTTCACTAGATTTTGAAGTCTAACTTTCAGATGTCAGCTGTCGGTTAAAGTTATATCAGAGGGGATTTTGATATTTTATAGATTCTATATTCTGTGAGAACTACTTTATTTACTTGTTGTTAGATACGGTGAGAGTGCCCCCGCTACAGCATTGATCGGCATTGTCTGAAGCCAAACTTTTCCCGGACCTGAAATGACGGTGTTAAACAGACCTTCACCTCCAAGCAATATGTTCTTCATTCCCGGAACACTTTGAATATCCATGGAACAAGTAGCCTCCATAGCTGCTATATATCCTGTGTCCACTATCAACTGTTGCCCCTGCTGAAGTTCATAAGAACAAACATGACCGTCAAACTCAAGGAATGCAAGACCGCTGCCGGAAAGTTTCTGCATGATAAAACCCTCTCCGCCGAATAAGCCTGCACCTATCTTCTTATTAAAAAATACAGACAGTTCTACACTGCTTTGACTTGCCAGAAATGCAGACTTTTGAACAATCATTTCTCTGCCCGGTGCGATTTCCACCGCTTTGATACAGCCCGGAAAAGAAGATGCAAATGCAATTTCTCCCGATCCGCCCATTGCAGTATAGCGGTTCTGGAAAATAGATTCTCCGGAAAACATTCTTCCCAAGGATTTTCCTAATCCTCCGGTGGCATTGGTAGACATCTTCATATTAGGTGACATCCAGCTCATTGCACCTTTTTCAGTGATAAGTGTTTCATTTTCGTCCACTCTGCAGATCACTACAGGAAGTGTTTCTCCTTCAATACGATATTTCATAATTAGTTCCTTTCTTCTACAGTAAAATATATCTGACCACAGTATATATTATGTGAATTTACTTTGTCAATTCTCTAGTAATCTCTTAGACAAATTACACAAAAAACTTGCATTATCGCTTTTATATGTTAAACTACCAATGGAGATGGCATTTACAGGTAAAGCTATACTCTGTTATATACACTTTTTATAAAAATTTATGAGCTTATATTGTAACCGAATGAGACTCTAGTTAAGAAGAATGTGAGACCGTTTTTGGCGTGGACTTTTGTTGAAATAGTTACAGATTAAGTCGTGCTTAAAACCGGGCTCTTTTTTATGTTTATGGAAGGGAGAAATTCCGTGAAATTAGAAATGCTATATGGGAAAATTCACAGAGCAACTATCACACAGGCTGACCTGAACTATGTAGGTAGCATTACCATTGATGAAGCTCTTATGGATGCCTCCGGAATTTACGAATATCAGAAAGTCCAAATCGTAGATATAGATAACGGAAGCAGATTTGAAACCTATGTAATTGCAGGCGAAAAAGACAGTGGAATCATCTGTCTGAACGGTGCTGCGGCAAGATGCGTATGCGTTGGAGATAAAATAATCATCATGGCGTATGGAACCTGTGATGAAAAAGAAATCAGAAGCCACAAGCCTAAAGTCATCTTTGTAGATGATAAAAATAAAATTTCAAGGATTACAAATTACGAAAAACATGGCTTGCTTCAGGATATGTAATAATAAAATAATTCAAAGGTATACACCTTGAAAAATAAAAGTGTAGATAGCAAGTCATCTCTTACTTTAAATATTACCGTTACAAAAGGAGAAAAAGATGAAAATAGCTAGAACTATTGAAGAAGTCAGAGATTCAGTAAACCGGTGCAAAAGAGAGGGCAGATCCATTGGGCTGGTTCCTACAATGGGATTTCTCCATCAGGGGCATGGGAGCTTAATCAAAAAAGCAAGAGAAGAAAATGATTTTGTCATGGTTTCAGATTTCGTAAACCCTGCTCAATTTGGCCCAAATGAAGATCTTGAAAGCTATCCTCGTGATTTTGAAGCAGACTGTGAGCTATGCAAAGGCTTGGGTGTGGACTTAATCTTCTATCCGGCTCCTTCAGAAATGTATCAAAATCCGCATACTGTCGTGGATATATCACTTCTGTCAAATGAACTTTGCGGAAGTAAAAGACCCGGACACTTTAGAGGTGTCTGTACCGTGGTATCAAAGCTTTTTAATATTTCTAAAGCCGACAGAGCCTATTTCGGTCAAAAAGACGCACAACAGCTTGTTATTATAAAAAAGATGGTTAAGGATTTAAACTTCGATATTGAAGTAATCGGCTGCCCCATTGTAAGAGAAAAAGACGGGCTTGCAATGTCATCCAGAAATACATATCTGAATGAAACTGAAAGAAAAGCTGCACTTTGTCTTTCAAAAGCAATCTCTGCAGGAAAAGATGCTGTTAAACCCGGAATGAAAGCAGACGAGCTTCAAAAGATAATGACAGACATAATAAATTCTGAACCTCTATCAAAAATTGACTATGTTTCTGTGGTAGATTCAGAAGAGCTTCAGCCCTTAGAAAAAATTGACAAATCGGTACTGGTTGCGATAGCTGTATATATAGGAAAAACTCGCTTAATTGATAATTTCTTTTATGAGTTTTAAATAAAAATCCCAAAATACACCTTCGCACATCTGTACTACCCGAATTATGGATAAGAGGAGATTCCTTCCAATGAAAAATCTCAACAGATACTTCGACAGCACATTGCTAAAACCGGAAGCTACACCCATGGATATAAAAAATCTGTGTACAGAGGCATTCCATAATAAATTCTTTGCGGTTTGCGTCAATCCCTGTTATGTAAAATCAGCCAGAAAGACCTTAGATACTCTTTCGCTTTCTGCTGAAAAGGATTCAAACACTATATCCGTTGCTACCGTAGTCGGTTTTCCTCTCGGAGCTTCTACGACAAAAGCCAAAGTTTTAGAAACAACGGATGCACTGGCAGACGGTGCAGATGAAATAGACATGGTAATAAATATAGGAATGCTCAAAGCAGGAGAATCAGACTATGTCTTAAATGACATCTCAAAAGTCGTTAATGTAGCTTCCGCTCAAGGAAAAATCGTAAAGGTCATATTAGAAACCTGCCTGCTCTCCGATGATGAAATCAGAGAAGCCTGCTTGCTGTCAAGAAAAGCCGGTGCCACATTTGTAAAGACATCGACCGGCTTCAACTCAGGCGGAGCTACTACACACGCAGTAAAAATAATGAAAGAAACCTTAGGGAACTCCATGAAAATCAAGGCTTCCGGCGGCATCAGAGATTTGAATAAAGCTTTGGAAATGATTTCTTCCGGAGCTGACAGACTCGGATGCAGTGCATGTAAAAAAATAATAGATGAACTTGCATCTGCAAAATGACACTCAAAAAATCCTGTTCAAATAACTGAGCGCTTTCAGCCTACGAACAGGGTTTCCTGTATATAACAATATTAAAACCTCGAGTTCAATTTCAAATGAGAATTCGAGGTTTTTTATTCAGATATTATTCAGTCATTTTCTCAAATCACCGAAGTATTCCCATTTCATTGCACAGGTTATTGTGCACCTAACAGTCCTCCGATAATAACTCCCAGATATGTACCGATTACATAACCGAAGGTACCAATAAGCATAACAGGACCTACCAGTTTACTCCAGCCTTGAGAAATAGCCATTCCCGCTGCAGTAGTCGGTCCTCCGATGTTTGCATTTGATGCCAAAATACAATCTTCCAGGTCGAACTTGAGAAGTTTTCCTCCTACGAAGCAGAATATCATATTAACAGCTACCATAATCGCCGCAAATACAAGGAGTGCCGGTGTATTAGTTATAATCTCGACAATTGATGCCGGAACACCGATTACAAACAGGAACATGTAGATAAAGTATGTACCGATTTCTTGCGCACCGTTCATTTTTTCCACATGCTTTTCCCCATAAGTCGCAACAATCATGGACAGTGTTGTTATCCACACATACTGTGAACCGAAGAATATATTACACATCTGAAGAACTGTATTTGTGGTAGGAATCGCTCCTGCAATCGCCTGTGAAATAATATTTGCCAGGAAAACTACAGTAACTGCATAAGCCAGGTTAAGGGCAATATCCTTAAGAGAAATATCTTTACGGCTCCAATATGCAGCTGCCTGGGTTTGAGAATCTCCGATTCCATTATTTTCAACTTCATCAATATGTGGATGAGGATATTTGTTACGGAAGAATTTCATTCCTGCAAACATGATAAGTGCAAAGAAATACAGAGCCATCAGCAAGTTATCCGCTACCGTTGCAGCTCCAACAGTCTGCCCTGTTACCTTAAACTGCGTTGCAAGTGCCGCAAAGTTTACACCTCCGCCTATATATGTACCGGTCATCATTGCAGAAACTCCGGGAGCTTCCGGAATTGAGTTGTGCAGCAAGGTATAAGCAAGAAGTGCACCTAAACAAGTACCTGCTGCTCCGATTAAAAATACAACCATCATTCTACCGGTTTCTTTCCAAATCTTCTTCATATTGCACTGAAGCAGCAGCAGCGGAATTCCTATCGGCACTGCATAACCCCAAATAATGTCATCATATAAAACACTGTGAATAGGAATAATACCGAGATTTGAAAGTATAAGAGCCATGATAAGTGCAATAATTGCGCCAGAAACCTTAGATGCCCAGGTATATTTTTGCTCTAAAAAAATCGCTGTGGCAACGCCTGCTACAAGAACGAATAAAAGTGTCCATGTATCGTCTGCCGCCACTAAGGTATTTCTACCTAAAGTGCTGTGAAAGAATGAACTTAGCATAATTTATTCTCCTTTCTAATGCTAAAAATAAATAATCCTCCATCATTATACAGTATCATCACACAATTAACAATCAGTATTCAAAAATTCCGTCATAAACTGCGGGTTTTCCCTGTATATATGCCCAGTTCTTATCACCATATTCATAGTGCCACCATTCTGAGGGAAGATTTCCAAAGCCTGCTTCTATCATAACATTGTATAAAAATCGGCGGTTATCCCTTATGATTCTTGCATCAGGATCACTTTCAACATCAACGGTTTCATAATATGCCGCCCTTGTTTTATCAGTAAAAGCGTCAAAATCCGTACCGAATTCAAGTTCTTTTCCGTCAGGTCCCATTATGGTTAAATCGACGGCACCACCTGTGGTATGTGCAGGAGGCAGTTCTCTATCCGGAATTGGATTCGCAATAAACTTGCCAATTTCCATTTCCTGTTCTTCCTTTGTTTTATCCTCAAGATGAAATTCTTTAATTATCTTTTCGCTGTATGAAATAAATAATTCTTTCTGAAGTGCAAAGGGTCTCCATGCGTCCCAAATAACAAACTTATATCCATCGGGAAGCAAATCTGCCGCCTTATACAACATTTCAGCAACTTCTTTCCTTGCAAGACAACGCTTTTCTCCATTTTCAAAGCCTAGGACAGGATACTGCATATCGACTATAATTTTCTCATTAGGTTTGATTTCAACTAACGGAGAATCAATAAAGTCTCTGTTATCGCAATTTTCCGGATCGGAAATAACCGGAATCGGTTTACTTGTAAACTTATTCATCAACAACTCCTTAATCTTTTAAATAATAGTTCAAATTGTTACATATAATCAGCAACCTCCACACCCTGTGAGATTGTTTCGTTCCATACAGATTTTCAGACAGTTAGTATAATTAAATAATCTCTTTTATCAGCTCTGTCTTTTCAGGTTTTTTATCACAGATAGAATAAGCTTTAAGAACTTCATTTCCGGCTGACTTCACCTTATTGTCATCATTGCCGAAAGCAGTGGCAATTAAATCACCTTTGAAGACAGCATCGCCGACTTTTTTGTTAAGCAAAATTCCCGCACCAAAATCTACGGAATCATCCTTAGTCCTCCTGCCGGCTCCTGTATGCTGAGAAGCAAAACCTATCCTCTCTCCGTCTATTTCCCACACATACCCCTTTTTCCGAGCATATACTTCTGCTTTTTTATTCCCAAGGGGCAATGATTCAAAGTCATCACAGACATCCTGATTGCCACCTTGAGCCTTTATAAATTCTCTGAATTTATCCAAAGCCTGTCCTGAATTCAATGCGGACTCTGCAAGGCTGCAGCCTTCTTCTTCCGATGCTGATTTTCCTCCCAAATATGCCATTATTCCTGCAAGTTTTATCGACAATTCTCTAATATCATCCGGACCCTCCCCTTTTAAAACCTCAATAGCCTCACGAACCTCAAGAGAATTTCCTACAGCATAGCCTAAAGGACGGTTCATATCAGAAATAACTGCCACCGTTTTCTTTCCTGCATAATCTCCGATTTCTACCATAAGCTCAGACAAAGCTCGTGCGTCCTCAACGGTTTTCATAAACGCACCTTTTCCGCACTTTACATCAAGGACTATGGCATCATTTCCTGCTGCAAGTTTCTTGCTCATTATTGATGCAGCTATCAGACTTTTATTTTCTACTGTGGCGGTAACATCTCTTAGCGCATATATTTTTTTATCTGCAGGAGTCAAATTTCCTGATTGCCCGATTACCGCAACACCTATGGACTTTACCTGTTCAATAAATTCTGCAGGGCTAAGAGTTGTTTTAAAACCCGGTATAGCTTCTAACTTATCTATTGTACCACCTGTAAATCCCAGTCCTCTGCCGCTCATTTTCGCAACGGGCACTCCTAATGCCGCAGCTATCGGTGCAACTATCAATGTTGTTTTATCTCCAACTCCACCTGTGGAATGTTTATCCACTTTTATACCGGAAATTTCCGATAAGTCCACTGTATCTCCGGAATATCTCATCAGACCGGTAAGTTCGGCGGTTTCCGTATCTGTCAGTTTTTGAAAATATATAGCCATCAGAAGTGCAGAAGCCTGATAATCAGGAATTTCTCCTGCCACATATCCATGGACAAAATACTTTAACTCAGAAGGGGTAAGTACTCCTCCATCCCTTTTTATTCTGATTATTTCCTCCATATTCATAGGCTTATTTCCTCCAGGAAGCTCTTTCCGATCTTTGTAGGTTCTACTCCCAGATAAGCGGAAATCGTCTGCCCACAGTCTGCAAAGGATTTTCTTGTTCCCAGGTTATGCCCTGCTTTAATATTTTTTCCATAAACTAAAACAGGAACAAATTCTCTGGTATGATCAAAACCTCTATGTACAGGATCATTTCCATGATCTGCTGTGATTATCAAAATATCATCGTCTTTCATTTTTTCAATAATGTCAGGGATTCTTCCATCTAACTCCATGATGGCTTTTCCGTATCCTTCGGGATCTCTTCTGTGACCGTAAAGAGAATCAAAATCCACTAAATTTGTAAAAATCAGACCTTCAAATTCCTCTTCCATAGCCTCAAGGGTTTTATCAATCCCGTCCATATTCCCATCCGTATGAACGGATTTTGTACATCCCCTTCCATTGAATATATCATGTATTTTGCCGATAGCATAAACGGTTTGCCCGGCACTGCTGATTTTGTCCAGCAGCGTTTTCTCCAGAGGTGTTACAGAAAAATCTCTCCTGTCAGTCGTCCTGACTCTCTTACCGTTTTTTTTGGTGTAAGGTCTTGCAATAACCCTTCCGCATGCCCAGTCTCCAACCAGCATTCCCCTCGCAATCTCACATATTTCATATAGCCTCTCCAAAGGTATCACATCTATATTTGCAGCAATCTGAAAAACACTGTCGGCAGAGGTATAAACTATAGGCTTTCCTGTCGCCTCGTGTTCATCTCCGCAAATTTCTATAATTTCAGTACCTGAAATGGGATAATTTCCTAAAACTTCACTGCCTATTTTATCCTGAAAAGCTTTTATGAAGTCTTCCGGAAATCCATTCGGATATGTTTTAAACGGAATTTTGGTTTCAATCCCTGCAATCTCCCAGTGACCTGTGGTAGTATCCTTTCCGGCTGATAACTCCTGCATCTTACCGAAACTTCCGGCTATCTCCCCCTCATCAACTGCATATCTTCCTTCGGCAGCCCCGTCAATATTTCCCATTCCAAGCCTCAAAAGATTTGGCATGGCAAAGCCTTCGGTATTCTCTGCGGCATGCAGCAATGTGTCAGAGCCTAAATCACCGTACTTATCCGCATCAGGTTCAGCTCCTACACCAAGACTATCTGCAATTATCAGAATAACTCTTTTCATATCCAAACCATCCTTTCTGATTTTTATTGAAATTTCTATCTTAAGTGCTTCAATTTACACTCCAGATAATCCAAAGAAATCAGCCTATACTCTACTCCATCGAGAATCCCCTGAAATCCCCGGCTAAAAGAATCCTTTCCGTGCAAGTGACCATAGACACAGATTTTAACACCGTAGTCTGTCAACATCTTAGTAAACTCTGAGACCTGATGCTTATCATTCGTTGGAGGATAGTGAAGAACTGCAATTATCTCCTTTGCACCTGAGCTTTTGGCCTCTTCTAACGAAAATTTCAACCTTATCAGTTCCCTTCTGAAAATCTTTTCATCATGGGAGTCAAATCCATCACTTCCCGGACAAATCCATCCTCTGGAGCCTGCTATGGCGATATCCATATCCTCCACAACATAACAGTGATTCTGAAGAAAAATAATATCATCAAAAAGACCGTTCATCTTATTAACAGATGTCCACCACAGGTCGTGATTTCCCTTGGTAATTATTTTGGTTCCGGCAAGCGTGTGAAGCCACTGAAAATCTGCCATAGCTTCATCCACCCTCAGACCCCAGGAAACATCTCCTGCAATAATTACAATATCATCATTTTTAACATTCTCATGCCAAAACTCCTTCAGCCTCTGTGGGTGATCTTTCCATCTATCTCCAAATATATCCATGGGTTTTTCTATTCTCGAATCAAATGCTAAATGTAAATCTCCAACAGCGAATATGCTCATGTACTTATCTGCTCCTAATCTTCTAAGTCTAATATTTTCCGTGCCTCATCACCCGGCAGTTCTTCCACCTTCTTCAGTTTGCTGCGCATCACTCTGCTCCTGGTACCAAGCAGATTTTCCAGATTATTGTTCGCCTGTATTACATTTTTCTGAGCTTTTTCAAGCTCTGCTTCAAATTTTGCAAATTCAGTTTTCACTGCCCCTAATATTTCCCATACTTCACCGGTTCTTTTCTGTATTGCCAGAGTTTTAAATCCCATCTGAAGACTGTTAAGGGTTGCCGCCATAGTGGTGGGACCTGCTATATTCACCTTATAATCTCTCTGTAAAACTTCAACAAGTCCAAGTCTTACAACCTCGGAGTAAAGTCCCTCAAAGGGCAGAAACATTATTCCGAAGTTTGTGGTTTTCGGTGGTGCAATGTATTTTTCACTAATATCCTTTGCCTCTTTTTTTATCGTAGAAATAAGCTCTTTTTGTGCAGCTAAAACCAGTTTGGAATCTCCTGTTTCGTAGGCATCTACAAGATTTCCGTAGGTGTCCCCCGGAAATTTGGAATCTATTGGAAGCCAGACAAAGCCTTCATCATTTCCCGGAAGTTTGACTGCAAATTCCACAATATTTCTGCCTTCACCTGTAGTATTGACATTCTGCTCATACTGCTGTGGTGCCAGTATTTCTTCCAGTATGGATGCAAGCTGAATTTCACCAAGTACACCTCTGGTTTTAACATTGGACAACACTTTTTTTAGGTCTCCTACACCGCCGGCTATAGTCTGCATTTCCCCAAGACCTTCGGCAACCTTTGATAAACTGTGATTAACGGTTCTAAAGGACTGCCCGATCCGTTCCTCCAAAGTTTTCTGAAGCTTTTCGTCTACAATATTTCGCATTTCGTCAAGCCTTTGGTTATTATCCGCCTGCATTCTGTTAAACTGCCTGCTTATTTCATCAAGCCTCTTCTCCTGTGAATCTATCGTACTCTTTTGAGAATTATAC
>ERZ772997.246-NODE-246-length-20333-cov-2.78519_pt1 | contig 20333 bp, 18 predicted proteins | sample MGYA00511127_ERZ772997 | MGnify/ENA primary metagenome ERZ772997 (study PRJEB29015, sample SAMEA2738070) | human oral metagenome | biome: human oral; feature: human-associated habitat; material: saliva | place: China | collected 2215 ... | reverse complement strand
TCAATGGTTTCAAGCAAAACATCTTTTGATATATGTTTTTCTTTCTCCAAAGTCTCCATAGCATCGATAAATTCTTTATTCATCTATATTTCCTCCATTATCTAACTGATTAAAAGACGACGGCAAGGCTTGTTTTAGCCACTTCTTCAAGGTCAAAACTATAACATTCATTCTCTGTTACTTCAATCTCAATCTTATTATCTGAAATTCCCTTTAAAATTCCCTGAAATTCTTTCTTCCCCTCAATGCTCTTATAAAGCTTTACATCAACCATATCTCCTGTAAATCTTTCATAATCCCTGACCTGAAAAAGTTGCCGATCTATACCCGGCGAACTCACTTCAAGGGTATAATTTTGAGGAATGGGATCATCTTTGTCAAGGCATTCAGACAAAAATCTGCTCACTTTCTCACAGTCATCAGTGCCGACATACTCATCTTTTTCTGCATTCTTCTTATCAATATAAACCCTCAAATACCAATCTTTTCCTTCTTTTTTGAATTCAGAATTATATAATTCCAAATCATTTTCATCAAGGAATCCTTTTAAATATTTTGATACCAATTCTTTTATATGCTCTTTCGCCATGAATTCTCCTTATGTAATCAAGTACTAATTTATTAAAAATTTAAGGTTCTAAACCTTTATATTAAAATATCATTTCAAATGTTTTCTACACATAAAATCGAAAGAGTGGGACAACCCACTCTTCTAGTCCAACCTATTAACTTGCATACATTCTAACATAGGTATGTACCGATGTCAAACCTGTCACTGTCGTAAAAGTCTTTTCTGTTGCAAAAACAGGTATTTAAGAGTATAATTTTTCAGAATGAATTTTAATGAATTGGTGAAGGGGGAAGTATGAAAAATAAAAACATAGTACAAGTCCAAGAAAGAGTTCCGTTGAGCAGAGGTATTCCTCTCAGTATACAACATACCTTTGCAATGTTTTCTGCATCTGTTCTCGTTCCATATATTTTAGGAATAAATCCTGCCATTGCCTTGCTGATGAACGGCATCGGCACACTTATCTTTATTTTTGTCACAAAAGGAAAATCGCCTGCATACCTTGGTTCAAGTTTCGCGTTTATCGCACCTGCCCTTACCGTAATCAATAACCTCGGTTATGAATACGCTTTGGGGGGTTTTGTTATAACCGGTATAATATTCATGCTGGTCGCTCTGATAATAAAATTTGCAGGGGTTAAATGGATCGATATTGTTCTCCCCCCTGCCGCCATGGGACCTGTCGTTGCACTTATCGGTCTTGAACTTGCGGGAAATGCCGCACAAAATGGCGGAATAGTTCTTACAGATACATACAAGACTATTGATCCGAAATTGGTTGTAGCGTTTGTTATAACACTGCTTGTTGCAGTATTCGGACAGGTTTTGTTCAGAGGATTTGCTTCTGCAATAGCAATTCTGATTTCAATCATAATTGGATATGTGGCAGCACTGGCACTTGGAATCGTTGATTTCGAAACGGTTCACAGTGCAACATGGCTTGCAATGCCAAACTTCTTAATGCCTAAGTTTAATCTGCAGTCTATTTTAATTATAATACCTGCTTCACTTGTAGTAATTTCAGAGCACATCGGACATCAGGTTGTAACATCTGAAATCGTAGGCTCTGATCTCCTCGAAGATCCGGGACTTCATAGAAGTCTTTTCTCAGACGGCATTTCCACAACTCTTTCCGGGCTTTGTGGTTCCGTACCTACTACAACCTATGGAGAAAACATCGGTGTAATGGCAATAACCAAAGTTTACAGTGTCTGGGTGATCGGCGGTGCTGCCGTATTTTCAATCTTACTGTCCTTCATCGGAAAGGCCTCCGGTTTAATTCAATCAATTCCTGCCCCTGTAATGGGTGGCGTCAGCTTTTTACTGTACGGAATGATTGCAGCCTCCGGAATAAGATTGATGGTAGACGAAAAAGTGGATTATTCAAAATCAAGAAATCTTGCAATGACGTCGGTAATCTTCATTGTAGGGCTTTCCGGTGCATTTATCAAACTTGGAGATGTTAAGCTCACAGGAATGTGTCTTGCAACAATTGTCGGCATCGCAATGGGACTGACCTTCTATGTATTTGACAAACTTAAACTGACAAATGACCATGAATAATCTCCTGTTTTACCCATGAAAATCAATGTTGTTGTGGCAACAAATTATATTCTTACAAAAATATATTTTTTAAGAATATAAAACAGCAAAAAATATATGGTGAAAAATATACCTGTAAAGATTTCAGATATATTTTTCACCATTTTGATTATTTTATGGGGTTTTGTCTACAAGATATATTTTGTGCAATATATTTTGCAAATCAACATGATTTTCAAATCGTATCTATTATCTATCTAATGATTTTTAATAGTTCTCCGCATGAACTTCAAAATAGCTCAATGGATGATTACAGGTTGGACATACCTCAGGAGCCTTCGTTCCTGTAACAATATGTCCACAGTTTCTGCATTCCCAAACCTTAACTTCACTCTTTTCAAAAACTTTCGCAGTTTCTACATTATTCAAAAGTGCTCTGTAGCGTTCTTCATGATGCTTCTCAATTTCACCAACCATGCGGAATCTTGCAGCTAATTCAGGGAAACCCTCCTCTTCAGCGGTCTTTGCAAATCCATCATACATATCTGTCCATTCGTAATTTTCACCGTCTGCAGCTCCTGCCAGATTTGCGGCTGTATCTCCAATGCCATTAAGTTCTTTAAACCATAATTTAGCATGTTCCTTTTCGTTATCAGCAGTCTTTTGGAATAGTGCGGCAATCTGCTCATAACCTTCCTTCTTTGCAACTGAAGCAAAGTAAGTATACTTATTTCTTGCCTGTGACTCCCCTGCAAATGCAGTCTCCAAGTTCTTTTCTGTCTGAGTTCCCGCATATTTGTTTGCTGCTTCTTTGATAACTTCCAGTTTGTCACCCTTGACACCGCAAACAGGACATACCGCTTCTTCTCCTGCGTTAACTTCAAAATCTTTTCCACATACTGTGCAATGATACTTCATAATTATTTTCCTCCTTGATTTTCAAAATGAATCTTTTCCAGTCTTTCTTAGCAATAACTTATAGAATCCTTTTTATATAAAGACCATATTCTGAATAGAAAAGGTCAAAATATCAATATTTCCTTTGATAATAAACCATAACTTAACCATAGCATTATATCAAAATCCGATGTACACCGACATTTCAATTCTCAATAAACTGTAACTGAGATACCCTGATCTGATATCAGTATCTTAATTTAAGCTTCTTCAAATTTTGTCTTTGGAACCTTGCAAACGCCACAGCGAAAATCTTCAGGAAGGTCTTCCCACTTGGTTCCCGGCTTGATTCCCATGTCAGGTGCGCCATCATCCTCATTATAAGTCCAACCACAAACCGTACATCTGAAGGTTCTTCCTCCTGCTGCAGATTTTGAAACGACCTCCACTTCATCGTCTTCTGCAATAAGTTCTTTTACCAGCTCCGGAATTTTGGCAAAGTCGCTTTCATCCGGATTCCAGTTTGTCTTAACCTTATGACTGATAACCTCAAATCCTGCAGCTGCCAGTTCTTTCTCAATAATACCCACAGATTCTCCGCTCCAGCCGTAACAACCGAAGGCTGCGCCTTTTTTATTCTTAAATTTGAGTTCTTTCAGAAAGGACAGCCAGCCTGCGACACTAGTAAGTACATCGTTAACACAGGTAGGTGATCCCACACATATAGCCTTGGATTTGAATACTTCTGTCATAATATCGTTTTTATCAACCTTTGAAATATTCATAACTTTAACGATTGTATCAGGGCTCTGTTTATTGATTTCATTTGCAATGGCATGTGCAAGCTTTTTGGTTCCATCCCACATTGTATCATAGACAATGCTTATCTGATTTTCTTTGTAGGCATCTGCCCATTTTTTATAAGTTTCAACGATCTGCATCGGGTTTTCCACCCACATAACCCCGTGTGATGGTGCAATCACATCAATAGGCAGCTTCAAGTCTTCAATCTCTTTAAGCTTAGGATTAACAAAAGCTGCAAATGGGTTTATGATGTTGGCAAAATACTTCATGGCTTCTTTTTCCAGCAAACTCCGGTCTGCCAAGTCATTAGTCAACTCTTCCACTGCAAAGTGCTGACCGAATGCATCCATGGAGAATAAAATGTTATCCCCCGTTAAATATGAAGCCATCGAATCCGGCCAATGAAGCATTTTCATTTCTATAAATATAAGTTTTTTGCCGTTTCCCACTTCCAGTTCATCTCCGGTCTTGACTGTGTGAAAATTCCAACCGTTCTTTCCATACTGACCTTCTATGCTTTTAACTGCCATTGGCGTACAGTATATCGGAGTCTCCGGAATTTCTCTCATAAGAGCCGGAAGGGAACCTGAATGATCCTGCTCGCCGTGGTTCATTACTATATAATCAATTTTGCTTAAATCCCCACCCAAAATTTCTTTTAAGTTATCGATAAAATCATCTCTGTGGGGAGTCCATACCGTATCCAGGAGCACCACTTTTTCTTCTTCTATCAAATATGCGTTCTGACTTGAACCATTATTAATTGAATACTCATCACCGTGAAAGGTTTCCAACTCCCAGTCTATATATCCGACCCAACTTACATTACCCTTTACATGCTTTTTCATTTTAGTTCCTCTCAATTTTCATATTTCTTTTTACTTTAATTGCTCTATTTTATAAAAAAGTCTCAACTCAATCAATATGTTTTATGGATTAAACCCGGAAAGTTAAAATAGCATCTTATACTTTTTAAAAATATGTTTTGCACAATCATGTTTTGTAATGTATACCCCTCGGTATCACTTTAAAACAATTTTGTAGCCAAATATTCATCCCAGATTTTTTCCGGAACCAGCCTTCCGCCTGTCGCCCAACAGATTTGAGTTGTATTGTCTAATATTTGTTCAGTAAAACCTTTTTCATTCAGGTATTTCAGCGAATTTTCGTGGTGAAGAAGCATTTTCGGTCCGATGAAGGAAGCGCAGCTTGAGGGCTCGATTCTAATATTTTCTGAAGCTATCAACATCCTCATATAATCATAAAGCCGTCTATCCTCACAAGTAAAATCTCCTGAGACAATGTTATTATCTATTCTTGTAACAAACCCTGACGGAGAGGCACAGGCAAGACCGTCTGCATGGGTTTGTCCACTCAAGCCAAAGTCCTTTACATTTGCAAGTTCGTATCTCTGAGAAGCATATCCCACAAGAAGAGACGGACACATAACCGGTTCCGTAAAGAAAATATGGACATTATCACCATACAGTCTCTTTAAACCATAAGCAACTCCTCCCGGGGCGCCTCCCACTCCTGCCGGAATATAGACAATAAGCGGGTTGTCAGCATCAATTTTTATGTTCATTTCCTTAAGCTGCCTATCCATTCGCTTTGCCGCCACCGCATATCCCAGGAAAAGATCAACTGAATACTCATCATCAACAAAATAGCTGGTATGATCCGCATCTGAGTTTCGCCTTCCCTCTGCAACTGCTTTGGAATAATCTTCTTCGTATTCTATCACTTCAACGCCCCTGCTTCTCAGCATGTCCTTCTTCCACTGCTTCGCATCTGAAGACATGTGAACCTTCACTTTAAAGCCGATAAAGGCACTCATGATTCCTATTGAAAGTCCTAAATTCCCTGTAGAACCCACCTGTATGGTATATTCGCTGAAAAAGTCCTTCATATCTGCAATTTTACGGTAGTCATCCCTCTCCGACAACTTACCTTTCTCAATTGCAAGAGTTTCTGCATATTTCAAAACTTCATAGATTCCACCCCTCGCCTTAACTGAACCTGCTATCGCAAGGTGAGAATCCATTTTCAAAAGAAGTCTTCCCGGGATTTTCGCTCCTTCATTCTCCAAAGCACTTTTCATAGAAGAAATTTCTCTCAAAGGAGATTCTATTAAGCCACCTGTCTCTTCCGTTTCCGGAAAGCACATTTTTATATAAGGTGCAAACCGATTGAGTCTTTCTTCCGCTTTACTTATATCTTCATCTGAAACCACAAGCTGGCAAAGTCCGTCAATAATGTCAAAATTAAGAAGCCTTTCATTGATCCATACCGTTTCCTTTCCCGATATAACATCTCGAATCACCGGATTCGCCTCAGCCAAAGCCTTTGCATATTCCTTAATTCCCATAGGCTTGCTCCTTTCATTTTAAAATAAAGTATTCTTAGTATATATGCTTAATTCTCCATCACATATGAAATGATATACTCTATATCATTTTGCACAGTTATGCCGGGAACCTTTACTATAAATTCTCCCTTTATACCTTCTTCTTTTGCTGTAAGATCAAAATGACATAAAGCTATTCCCATATCCACCTTCTGTATATCACCGTATGATTTGTTAAATCCCTTATCCGCCTTTTGGTAGAAGTGGACATACTTTCCTTTAACAACAACTCGCCAAGGCTGCTTATTCATTGCCGATGGTGCAAGTCTTACCATTTTTAGCGGATTTAAAAACTTTTCAGCAGCATCCTCCGTTAGCGGAACATCAAAGTTTCCATTAAAGAACATTTTACTAAATTTATTTCTGCTGTCCGATCCGGCACCTTTTCTCATTAAGATTTCCCTTATCGACATCTTATTTGCAGGGACTCCGACAGGCATGACACATGGCATAATCTCGTTCTCTCTTATTCCGACAGCGTCATGAAAATAATCTCTGTTAAAAGTTCCCCCGAGCCAAACCGTACCAAGACCGATGCTTTTCGCAAACAAAACAACCTTTTCTAAAGTGTAACCATAGGCAATTTCCGCAAAATGTACAGACGGTACTAATCCCATTATGTATGATGGTTCTCCTATAATTACCGGACTTGACAGGCTATATTTCTCAGCATCAAACATCTTAAGAAGTACATCAACTTTGAATGGATTACTTACTCCTTCAATGTATTCTTTCATCTGCTTCATTCTTTTCTCATCAATAGATTTTCCGTCAAAGGTTCTAACACTTCTTCTGGATTCTATCATCCTTATCCAACTGTCCACATCCACACCTTTCCTTTCGTTTCGTTTCTACAAAACGCTCAAACCAAACTTTTACCAGGGCTGCCACAGGAACTGCAGCAATCATCCCGATAAAACCTCCAACTTTATTTCCTGCAAGGAGTGCAACAATAACGAGCATCGGATGTATCTCTACGCTGTTTGATAAGAGTTTCGGGTTGATAACAGCACCGTCAAGAACCTGAATTACTGCAATTATAATAAGTGCAACTATCATGGTTTCTATCTGTCCTGTTACAAGTCCTGCTATTACGGTCAACCCATAACCAACGACAGGTCCCATATACGGAATTAAATTCGCAATTCCCACCACCACTCCAATCATCACGCCATATGGCATTTTTATAATTGCAAAGGCCATGCTTATTATAACTGCCATAACCAAGGCATCTGTCATCTCACCTCTGAAATAACCGCTGAATACTTCATCTATATCTTTACAAATATAGCTAATGCTGTCATTGGCACGCTGAGACCAAAAAACCCTTATGATGCCTTTCCAGTAGTTTTTCAAATTAGGACCGTCCAATAAAAAATATGCAGCAAATAGAATAGAAAACAGCATTGTACTTGCACCTGCCGCAATCCCTGTAAACAGCGACGGCAGACCCCTTGTACTATGCAAAATACCCATAACCTTGTCCACCAAAGCTTTCTCAATCTTGAGCATATAGCCCTTTTCTATATTCAAATTGCCAAGCCATGATTTAAAACTGCTTTCAAAGGCTTCCGCCTGATTGATTATGCTGTTTACAAAGGTGTTTATGCTGTTTCCGTTTATTCCCTGTATCTGCTTTGTTATGGCAAATACCACAGCGGAAACTGCAGTGAGTAAAATTAAAAAGAATATTATAATAGTAATTACGGCAGAAAACAGATGAGCCTTTTTTTCGTCTTTTATTCCCACGGTGTCGATAAAAATCTTTTTTTCAATAAGACGACACAAGGGATATAAAATGTATGCAATCACCGCACCTATCATCATGGGTTTTAAAATCGTCCCCACCCACTGAGCCGCACAGTATAACCTCATTCCTATGACCTTATACTGTCCTATCAACAGAATCAAAGCATATGCAATTCCTACGGTTAAGACTATATAAGCAGATACTTCTAAGGCTTTCTTATCTATTTTTTGAAAAAATCTCATTCATTTCCCCTTTATATTCTTTTATATTGTAAAATGCCTTCCATACCGACTATATTCTACTTAAAAAAATCAACTTTTGCAAGATAAGTATGGTTTTTAAAAATACATTTACCTATGTTTTTTAGTATCAATTCGTTCTTTTTTACAGTTATTTTGCAGAATTCTTAGAAATTCAAAAAATTATTGTAAAAAAATTAAAGTATGCTATATTTAACTCAATGAATTCTTTAATTCACTTGAAGATTATACGAGAAGGTATCAAAACAGATAACGGAACAGTCGTTTATAACAATAACCGCAGTAGTGTTAGTGCAGGAGTGCAAGCAGTACAAGAAAAAGTAAAAGGTGAAACTTACGAATCAGTTAGAACATTTATTGCAATAGATGGTAAAGATGCAAGTAAAAGATATTCGCTTAAGTACGACCTACCCAGCGGATATAAGCTTGTGACAGACAGAGAATATGTCGACAAATATGCATCGAAAGAAGAACGAAAATACTATAATACAAATGGTTTAGAAAATAACATTTATATATTAGATAAGAACAATGATATTATAGAAACAATCAGTTCAGCATGGGCAAAAGATTCGGATGGTAAATCTGTAAATACATACTATGAAATCAAAGATAACATGCTAATTCAGGTAATTGATTTTGATAGTAATGCGAAATTCCCAATAATAGCATATTCTTCTAAACACGCACCGAAATGGAAAGAAGAAATCAAAAAGTTAAGGAATACAGAAAAGGGAAGACGGAAAATAATAACCGCAAGAAATAAAATAAATAATAGACAAAACAGTAAATTATCAACTATAATAAAATTGTTTAATACCATTATAAGTATATTTGATGGAGGAGCTTTCAGCATCCCTATTGGAGGTGTTATAGGAAACAATGATGCTTTTTTAGAAAGAGAAGAAGATACCTATACAAAAGCTTATGAAACAATGAGTACTGGCGAAGGGAAGAAAAAATATAAATCAATCAAGTTTATTTACAAAGCAAAAGGAACATGGCAAGGAAAGAACAAAGGCTATGTGTATATTGAAAGAAATACAAAATACAAACTTATAAAAAAGTAGTAGGTGAGGTTTATGAACAATATAAAAATAAAGGACATTATAATCGTAATTTTAGCCATAGCATTGGCATTTTCCGTTTACTGCATTATTAAAGAAAACGAAGCAATAGCTGACGGTATAAAAAGCTCACGCCAAGGTCTTCGGAACGAAATTAACGGCTTTGCAGATAAGTACGAAAAATCCTGGAATAAGATGAATAACAGAGAGAAAAAAGAGGCTTTGGAAAATTTCCAATCAGAAGCATTGCCTCATATAGCAACAAGCAGGTGGTTAGGCAGAAAATCCGTTTTCTATAAAAAGTATGAGGAAGATGTATTGTATATGTTTATTGAAGATAAACAAAAAACTTGATACCGCCTTTCTCAAAGTAAAAGAGATTCACAAGATTATCAAAGATAATGATGATTGGGACGGATTGGAAGACATCTCAAAATCACAAAAATCAATAAAAAAAGTCCTAGAAGAGTAACGCTCTTTTTTCGGTTATTTCCCATGCTCTTTCTGTAATACTTATTTCCTGTTTCGCCCACTTAAACCGGAAGTTGACTTTTCACTTCAGCCGGCTCTTTTCCGGCATTCGTTCCAGCTGTTTTCGGTATTTGTTCCGGCTGTTTTCATTGATGTTCCGGTCGCTGTTTGATAGGGAATCGTTGTATTAAGCAGGCAACGCCTCCTCCTTCAAGGGAGGCAATAAGCGTGATTACCTTGTGTAATGCGGCTTAATGAGTTGCCTGCTTTTTTATTTGCTTTTGTATTTGATTTATACCTGTTTGCTTTATGTCACCGTGAAAATGATTTTATCGTGAGATTAAAATGTAATAAAAACGGGCATAATATGTTGATACGGATAATCAAAATCTATGATATTGATAATTAAAATCTAAGAGTATTGACCATTAAAGTCTGAGATAAACTGCTGACATAATTTATAATATGGGAGGAAAATATGAAAACTCTAAATTCATACGGGATTTCTATACACGACTTGGTTTTAAAGCAAAATGAATACTTTGAAACTCTTGAAACCCGAGATATAAGTTTCAGAACAGAGAAATTGAAAAAACTTAAAAAAGGGATTTTAAATCGAGAAGATGAGATTTTAACGGCACTTAAAAAAGATTTGGGGAAGAATCCTCAGGAAGCTTATATGATGGAAATTCGCTCTGTGATTGAGGGGATCAACTTTTCCTTAAAGCATATTCGCAGGCTGGCAAGAAAAAAATATGTACCCACACCGCTGCTTCAGTTCGGCAAAAGCAAGATACTCTATGAACCTTACGGCACTGCTTTGATCATTGCCCCTTTTAACTATCCCTTTTCTCTGGCAATAGAACCTTTGACAGCCTGTTTATCGGCAGGAAACACTGCAATTGTAAAACCAAGCGAGCTTGCACCCAATGTGGCAAAGGTTGTTTCCACTCTGCTTTCTGAAGTTTTTGAATACAAATATGTTGCCTCAATTGAAGGAGATGCCTGTATAACAGAAGAATTACTGCAAGAGAAATTCGATTATATTTTCTTCACCGGAAGTCAAAGAATCGGAAAATCTGTTATGACCGCCGCAGCGAAAAATTTGACGCCGGTAACTCTTGAACTTGGCGGTAAAAGTCCTGTAATCATCGACTCTTCAGCTGATATTCACACTGCCGCAAAGCGAATAATTTGGGGGAAGACTGTCAATAACGGTCAAACCTGTATTGCCCCTGACTATGTATTAGTTCCCTCTGAAAAAAAAGAAGAACTGATAAGGGAAATGAAAAAAGTCATCTCACAGTTTTACGGTACAAACCCCGAAAAGAGCCAAAGCTACGGAAAGATAGTTAATTTAAGACATTGGAAGCGAATAGAAGCACTCATAAAGGAAGACGGAAGATTCATCGTACATGGCGGAAATTCAAATGAAAAGTCGTTATATATAGAGCCTACAATTCTTGATATTCCCATGGATAAAATTGCAGACGCCTCCACTATGCAGGAGGAAATATTTGCCCCTCTTCTTCCCGTAATTTCATATGAAAAATCGGAAGATGCCGTATCAGTGGTAAAAGGCTTTGAAAAACCTCTTGCTCTTTACATTTTCTCAAAACGAAAAAAAGTTATTAAATGTCTGACAGCTGTAATTCAATCAGGAGGTGTTGCTATAAACGATACTTTAAAACATGTTTCCATTCCCGATTTGCCCTTTGGCGGTATCGGAAATTCCGGCATGGGAGCTTATCACGGCGAATACGGTTTTCTGACATTCAGCCATGAAAGAGCTGTATATCAGAATAAGGTTTCAAGGGACTTGCCTGTGCTTTTTCCGCCTTATAACCGTAAAAATCTTAATATTATAAAGAAAATCAGTCGCTGATATGCAGGACTTTCAGGGGGATTTTTACAAAAAAATCTGACCCCCCGCGACAGTTTATACCGTCAAAATTTAAAAGTGCAGCAGATGCAGAAGAATCTCTACTTGCTGCACTGATTTTTTTATTTAACTAAAATTTCTTTGTGCTGATTGCATCCTTTGGGCAGACTTCAATACATTTTCCACATCTTATACACTCCGCACTTGTTGGATTTTCATATATTTTCACTCCCATGTGACATGCCCTGTGGCACCCTCCGCACTTTACACATCTGCTCTCATCAATTTCATATTGATATAGAGAAAATTTATTAAAAATACCATATATTGCACCCAGCGGACATAAAAATTTGCAAAATGGTCTATAAATTATTATTGAGCTGAATATAATTACTGACAACAAAATCATTTTCCATGAAAACAGCACACCTATAAGATTTTGTAAATCCCGGTTCGAGGCAACCAAAGGAATGCCTGCAGTCAGGCTTCCTGACGGACATACCAGTTTACAAAACCATGGAACAGAAGCTCCATAAGGTCCGAGAACTAAAATCGGCATACCTATTACAAATATAATTAAAATCAGGTATTTTAGATATCGTAGCAATTTGTCTCCATTAAAGTCCCTGATTTTCTTAGGAAATGGAATTTTAAAAAGTAAATCCTGTATCAGACCAAAAGGACATAGCCACCCACATATGAAGCGTCCCATCAAACTTCCAAATATCATAAGTGTTCCGATTACATAGAATGAAAACCTGTGATTTTGTTTTCCGATCACTGCCTGAAGCGAGCCAATAGGACATGAACCTATTGCACCGGGGCAAGAATAACAGTTAAGCCCCGGCACACAGGTTTGCTTGCTCGCTCCCCTGAAAATCTGTCCCTTGGCAAATCCTGCGGCATACCCGTTAGTCAAAGCAGTAAAAATCACCTGAACAGCAGTCCTAAGCCTGTTCTGCCGCCTAATCATATCTGCCCCGGATTTCCGTGGGACTTTACTTGTTGAATGGGTTGAAGCAAACTTATCTCCTTTTTCCTCCGGCTTCGCCCCTACAAATCTCTTGAATCTTGGTTTCTCCTTTGTCATCACAAAATGCCCCTAACCGATTCCTATACACTCAAGGCATACAATACTTGCCTTTGCAAATACAGTGACCACTTCCCCTCTGCTTATGCCAATTGCAACAAAGGTTCCTCCAATTATAAGAGCTCCTGTTCCCAAAAGTTTTCGTTTAGCCTTTCTGTTTTTAAAAATTTTATTATTTAAACTGCCTTTATTGAATTTCAAACTAAACCTACGCTTTCTCCACGCTATAGGACTCACTTTTTTTATGACCTTAAGCCGGAAATTCTACTGAATCTATACCTTCTTCAACGCTTTATTGATTTCATCTTCCCAGCCTTTTTCATCAGTAGCTCCAACTTTCTGTGTTAAAACTTTTCCCTTTGAATCTACAATAAATGTAGTCGGCAAGTACGAAATTGTTGAAATTTCCTTTGAGTTAAGCATATCATCAGACATCTTAAGCTGTGTATACTCTGCCTTGGCTTTTTTTAAAATATCCTTTGCCTGATTTACCGGCCCATCTGATGTATCTCTTCCCGTCTCGTTTACAACACCGATAACACCGATACCCTTTGATTTCATTTTTTCACTGACCTTATTCAGGTGTGGAAGCTCCCTGATACAAGGAGGACAAGTCACGCTCCAGACATTTACAACTGTAACCTTATTCTTTGCAAAAATCTTGCTATCCACCTTTTCACCATCAAGAGTTGTGGTCTTCATATTTTCAAATGCAGTTGCACTGGCTCCTGAACTTGAATCCTGATTATTTTTGTCATCATCCTTTTTTCCACATCCCACTACGGCAAAAGCCAGTGCCATAATCATCATTGCTGCTAATATTTTCTTACCCTTTTTCATAAGTTTCCCCTTTCGTTCTATGCCTAATCCCTTTGAGCAGGTAACTTGATTACTTCATAATCTTTCAACATCCTCAAACAAATTTCACAGTCAAAGAGATAGATAATTGCATAACATAGTTATTCACTAAATTTTTTCCATTGTAAAATATGATTATAATTACCCTGTGAAGTCTTTATGAAACATTTTCATTTAAAATCCCCTTAATGTTCCATAAAAAAATCATAATACATTCTCATATTCTCAAGGTCATCAATTATACGAATTAAATGCAGTTTCGTTACATTCGAAATTTTTCCACAGAAATATCCGCAAAATCAAGCTTTGCTTTTTCTAAAAACATAATCATATATATTGGAAAAAAGGTGATAGAATTTTCTTCAAATACATTCTCTCTCGTAAAAACTATGGGTTTTTCCAAGTTTTCATCTTGGGAGCGAGAAAATGAAAAAATTGCAGAATGTCTCGGATAATTTTTACCTATTCGCACATCAATAGGTATAATCTTTCTGCCATTTTCCACAATAAAATCGATTTCTCCCTTTGATTTATTGCTGTAATAAAAAGTTGTAAATCCATGGGACAACAACTCCTGTGCCACTGCATTTTCATGAATTGCGCCGTTACATACATCTTTCTCATTATTTAAAGCAGAAAGCTTTGCATCTTTTCCGCAAATACTGCTTAGAATTCCAACATCGTTATAAAACAACTTAAACAAGGTTTCCTTCTTATGGAATTCCAACTTGTTCACAATTTTATTCGCATTAAAAACCGGAAAAGTCGCACCTGACTTCCAAAGCAAAAGAAAATAATCTTTTATCCTTGCATAGCGCAGGTTTACATTTATATCGGAAATTTTAAATCTCTTGTTTTTTTTTACATAACTGATAAGGAATCATATCATATACCATCGAAGGTTTAATTTTTCCGTCCATACTGTTTATTTTCCAATATCTTGAAAAATCAAGTTTATTTTGTTCTACAATCGATTTATGCTCCTCAATAACCTGATTTATATCCTCAAAATTTCTGTAGGTTTCAACCACTCCCGGCATTCCCCCTATTACTAGATAAAGATTGAAGATTTCCATCATTCTCTGATGTATAAAAGAATCTACAGGCTTCTTTTCTTTGAATGCATTTTTCACCAAATTCAATACATCTTCAGAAATATGAAAAACCTGGGTAAATTCTTCAAAATCCAAAGGATATATTCTTATTATTTGGAAAGCGGATGCCAATGATGTTTCTAACTTCTCGAACTTTATTTCAAGCAAGGCTCCGCTTAAAATAAATCTGTATCGACTATCGTCGGTGAAGGCTTTTATTTTCTCTACAGTAAGATTGGAATGCTGTATTTCATCCAAGAAAATAATCGTTTCTCCGGGAACAATTTTTCGTCCTTTAAAATCAAATCGTCCATGTCCGCAAAATTATCTACAATTTTTGAAAGTCTGAAATCATCGATAAAATTAAACTCCACATACTTAAAATTTGAACGCTTAAGACATTTTCTGATCGTGTAAGTTTTGCCCACCTGACGCCCACCTTGAACAATTAGTGTCTTTTCTCCGTTTTTAATCCAGTTCGCTATATTTTTTTCTATTTTTCTAACTAACAAAATACACCTCAATCGGCTAAAAATTACCCTTTCGTGCGTTTTCCAATCAATTTCCGTCACTATTTTGTTCGTTTTCCATTCTCGTTTACTATATTCTACACAACACTTCACATAAAAACAAGCATAAATCCCTATTTTTCAACGATTACCATCATATACGCTACGCTGATTCATCATTTTACTTTACAAAAGGAAAGAATAATGTATACTTTCTGTTTCTTTGTTCACAAAGGCAGACATAAGCAATATAATTTATTTAGGCTTGTTGTATTACTTGAACGAAGGCTTAAAAGCCTTAAAATTTCAATCAATTATTGCTCGCTTATACAAGGAGGTTAATATGATTTCATTTTTACTCGGTATTGTTCTTCTTATTGTCGGGTACATAACTTACGGCAAAATAGTTGAACGTGTTATCAATCCTGATGACAGGTCTACCCCTGCTTATGAGTTGCAGGACGGTGTAGACTACATTCCTATGTCATCGCCCAGAGCATTTCTAATACAACTTTTGAATATTGCAGGACTCGGTCCCATATTCGGTGCTATTTCCGGTGCAATTTGGGGACCGGTGGTTTACCTGTGGATCGTCTTCGGAACAATATTTGCAGGTGGTGTTCATGACTATCTGTCAGGTATGATGTCTGAAAGAAACAACGGTGCTTCTATCTCAGAGATTGTAGGTAAATATCTGGGACCTATAATGGCTAATATTATGAGAATCTTCTCCGTTATACTACTTGTCATGGTAGGCGTTGTATTCCTTGTAGGACCTGCACAACTAATCGCTCTGCTGACGCCAAGCTCATTTGGAGTTCAGTTCTGGACAATTGTAATTCTGGTTTACTACTTCCTTGCCACACTCCTTCCAATCGACAAGATTATAGGCAAAATTTACCCACTCTTTGGTCTTGCACTGATTATTATGGCTATAGGTATCGGTGGTGCCACCCTCATACACAGTGGTGAACGCCCAATGCTTGAACTTTGGGATCACTTTGAAAATATGTATCCGGGAGAAAAACAGCTTCCAATCTGGCCGCTGATGTTCATTACGGTAGCTTGTGGTGCACTTTCCGGATTCCATGCTACTCAGTCACCTATGATTGCAAGGTGTCTTAAGAGTGAAAAGGAAGGCAGAAAGGTGTTCTACGGCGCTATGGTTGCTGAGGGTATGATTGCCCTGATATGGGCTGCTGCCGGAGTTGCTTTCTACTATGATAAAGCCGGTTCCGGTACCGGAATGCAGGCTCTGCTTGCAATGAAAGGTGGAAATTCAGGTACGGTTTATGAAATGTCAACCAGCTTGCTGGGTATTGCAGGCGGTGCACTTGCAATGGTAGGTGTCATTGCGTGTCCTATTACATCAGGAGATACAGCCTTCAGGTCTGCAAGGCTTACAATAGCTGACTGGTTCAAAATCGATCAGAAAGACACAAAGAAAAGGCTTATACTTTCCCTGCCGTTACTTTTAATCGGTTACTTCATTTCAACACTTGATTACGCTGTAATCTGGAGATACTTCTCATGGTCAAACCAGACTTTAGCCATGATGGCTCTGTGGGCAGGTGCAACATATCTATGCAGATATGTTAACAAAAAATCAAGTTGGATTGCTACAATTCCTGCAACATACATGTCAGCAGTTTCACTGGCTTACATCTTGCAGGCACAGGAAGGTTTCCGCCTGGATCCGGCTGTGTCAGACATTGCCGGTATAGTATTTGCCGCAGCATGCCTTGTGCTTTATACAGTGAAGGTTTATCTAAAGTCGGGGGATACCCCAATGGCAGATCAACCTCTAACAGTAAAATAGCCTAAAAATATACTATACAAAAATTACAGGCAAAAAATAAAATCGGAAGGCTTTTACCTTCCGATTTTATTTTTGTAAATCTATCACAATGCCATAGCTTTCTTTTAACAGCGTTGTTATGGTGGAAAGTATCCATAAAAGATTCCAAAAATTTAAATTCTCAGGCTCTCATCATTTACCTCTTTCCGCCATGATCACCTGAATTTCATCTTCATTTATTCCAACCATGGCTTCACCTAGATTTTCTGAAAGCTCTGCAATCATCTTGGCATCTGTAAAATTTGCAACGGTTTTCACGATGGCAGCTGCACGCTTTTCAGGATTTTCCGATTTAAAAATTCCTGATCCCACAAATACGCCTTCTGCTCCAAGCTGCATCATAAGAGCTGCATCCGCCGGAGTCGCTACACCGCCTGCGGCAAAGTTAACAACCGGAAGTCTCCCATTATCATAAACATATTTTATCAGCTCGTAGGGTACTTTGAGTTCTTTTGCTGCATTAAATATCTCATCTTCTCTCATAGAAATAAGTCCTGCGATTTCTCTGTTTATCATTCTCATGTGAGTAACTGCCTGAACAATATCTCCTGTTCCCGCTTCACCCTTTGTTCTGATCATAGATGCCCCCTCATTAATTCGGCGAAGGGCTTCCCCCAGATTACGAGCACCGCAAACAAAAGGAACTTTAAACTTAGTTTTATCTATATGATAAACATTATCTGCAGGTGACAAAACTTCACTTTCATCAACATAGTCAATTTCTATTGCTTCTAAAATCTGAGCTTCAGCAAAATGTCCAATTCTGCACTTTGCCATAACAGGAATTGAAACTGCTTCCTTAATTCCCTTTATCATGTTTGGATCGCTCATTCTGGAAACCCCACCGGCAGCTCTGATATCTGCAGGAATTCTTTCAAGAGCCATAACTGCACATGCTCCGGCAGCCTCTGCAATTTTTGCCTGCTGAGGTGTAGTTACATCCATTATTACCCCACCTTTAAACATGCCGGCTGTGTCTTTATTCAACTTATATTTTTCATTTGTCATTTCTGTCACCTCCAAAATTTTACATTAAACTCAAATATAGACAAATAATCCTATCTGTATTATAATCAAATCTGGTTATAGTAAAATAATCAGTTTAAATATATTCAAACAGGTCAGATACGAGGTTTATTAACAAATGCTTACATATTCTTTTACCAATATAGGATCAGATTCTCTGTATATACATCTTTATAAATGCCTTAAAAACGATATACTTTCCGGCGTTTTAACCCCCGGAGCAAAGCTGCCCTCCAAAAGGAGTTTTGCAAAAAATCTGGGTATAAGTGTAATTACCGTGGAAAATGCCTATGAGCAACTAATTGCAGAAGGTTATGTCTATTCAATTCCAAAAAAAGGGTTTTTCGTAGTCGATATGAAAAAGAATTCAAATGTGTCTCGGATACTCATTCAAGATACTCAAAATAATCATAGGGTTGTTGAAGATAAACATATTGCGGATTTCACCAGTAATACAACCTTGAGCAGTCACTTTCCATTTTCTATATGGTCAAAGCTTCTTAGAGATGTTCTCAGTGATTTTCAAAATGAAATTATGGACAGTACTCCAAGTGGAGGTGCACTTGAGCTAAGGCAAAGTATTTCTAAGCATCTTCATGACTTTAGGGGAATGAATGTAACACCTTCTCAAATTATAATAGGTGCCGGTACCGAAAATCTGTACAGTCAGCTGGTTCAACTTCTGGGTCACGATAAATGCTACGGAGTTGAAGACCCCGGCTACATAAAGATTTCTAAAATATATAAAAGTAATGCCGCAAAGTGCAGGTTCATTCACTTTGGTAAAGAAGGAATAGATATATCCGACCTGGAAAGACAAGATGTAAATGTCGCCCATATATCTCCATCCCATCACTTTCCAACCGGTATAGTAACTTCCATAAGCAAAAGATACGAGCTGTTGGGCTGGGCATCTAAATCAAAGAACAGATATATTATCGAAGACGACTACGACAGTGAATTCAGACTGGTCGGAAAGCCTATTCCCACACTTCAGAGTATTGACACTACAGAAAAGGTCATCTACATGAACACTTTTACCAAATCACTATCATCAACAATGCGTATAAGTTATATGGTTCTGCCTAAAACCCTTGTAAAAGAGTATTATGAAAAACTTTCTTTCTACACATGTCCGGTTACCACGCTGACGCAATATACCCTCGCCAGATTCATCAGCCGTGGCTACTTTGAAAAACACATAAATCGCATGCGAACTTTCTACAGAAGACAGCGTGATTTTTTGGTATCCCAAATAAAAAACAGTAAAATCAACGATTTTACTTCTATCTCCGAAGAAGATGCAGGTCTTCATTTTATACTGAAGCTAAAAATAAAATGCGATGACAAAGAATTTATCCGACGCATGGAAAGAAGAAAAGTTAAAATTTCCGCTCTTTCCGAATTTTATCAAAATGAAAATTACAAAAGTAAGAACTGTTTTATCATGAACTATTCTTCCCTGACTGCTGAACAAATTACCTCTGCCATTTCAGAAATTGTGGAAGAAGTTAATAATCTGGTTTAAGACCGGTTTTCTCAAAAGAATCTAAGTCTCATCCGTCAACTCAATATCAAATGCTGAGGGCCATTCTCAAAAAAACTTGTAGTATTAACATGGAAATATACGCTGACATAGTGCTTTACAAAGTATGCCTTTGCAGAATGTCATTGGGAAGAATATAAATTAGCAAAAAACAACCGATGAACTTTAGGTGAAAATTCAAACGGCTGCATAGAATCTGGCGGAGAGTCAGGGATTCGAACCCTGGGTCCGGTTACGGACACAGCATTTCGAGTGCTGCACGATCGACCACTCTGACAACTCTCCGAACATTAAATTATTAAATAAATATACACTGCCAGTTATTCTACCATATTTAAAAAGTTTCAGCAATACATTAACCTATGTCTTTTGGAAGAAATATCTTATAATCTGAAGCTGAAGGGTAATCTCTATTTAGTGAATGCCGAATCAGCAATATTTTACAGCACGATCATAAATGCAAAGCATAAAATAAACATGAATAAAAAGATTATTGCCAACCTTGCTAATCACTTCAAAAGCAGTTCCACTCCCATTTCTTCCATGTAGTGCTTTGAAAATTTTTTAAGAAAATGATCAGCTCTATCTTTTTGTCCCGACTTATTGTAGGTTTCAACCAAAAGCTTACAGCACTCTTCATCCAAAGGTTCAAATTTCAATCCCTTCATAAGCTGCTTTTCTGCGCATAAAAATCTGTCATC
>ERZ772997.237-NODE-237-length-20984-cov-3.21339_pt1 | contig 20984 bp, 16 predicted proteins | sample MGYA00511127_ERZ772997 | MGnify/ENA primary metagenome ERZ772997 (study PRJEB29015, sample SAMEA2738070) | human oral metagenome | biome: human oral; feature: human-associated habitat; material: saliva | place: China | collected 2215 ... | reverse complement strand
GATGACCCTGAACTATTACGCACACGCTACATTTGACAGCGCACAGGCGGAATTTCTTAGACTGACGGCTTAAAGGGAAAGAGATGTTTTACTACTTCTTTACTACCTTTCAAGGCGAAAACACAAGCAGATTTAAGAAAATATGTGAGTATCTCCCGATACACAAAATGCCGAAAATGCCTGAAAAGGCAGGCTATACCGGCATATAAGAAGTTTTGAAAAGATAGTCAAAAATCATATTAGAGTTTAATTGAAACAAACAGGAGGAAAACTATATGCACGAAAATAAATCGGACGAAAAAAAAGATGATTTTGATTCAAAAGTCCTTGACAAGTAGCAACAGGGATAGCGAAATGGTAGCCTGACGAACAGAAACCTGATATTAAGGCGTATATGGCGGATAAGCTGGCTATAGGCAGCGAAGTCCAAAAGGTAGTCGTAACCCATATGCGTAAATCAGGCAGGTAGACGAGGAAAGATTGACGACTTATTCCGTGAGGTCTCACAGGCGGCTCCATTAGCCGTAGTAACAACGAACTGTGAGAAGTCAGCAGAATCGCCGTATGCCGAACGGCACATACGGTGGTGTGAGAGGGGAGAGAAAATCTCCCCTACTCGATTGAAGACCTTTGATTTTGCCTATAAAAACTAGTGGTAAAACCCATAAAAAAATAGTATAATATAGCTTGGATTGGCGGATTGCTATGACAGTCCGGATAAGTGGGATTTGGATATAATTTTTTAGTTTAATTTGAATAAGGAGTTATCATTATGGCAGTAGTAATCAATGGAAAAGACCTTACTATCGAAGAGGTTATACGAGTTTGTCGAGGAATGGAAAAAGTTGAGATCTCAGAAGAAGCACAAGCGGCTGTGAATAAGGCAAGAGGATATATTGACAGTAAGCTGGAGGAAGGTGCGATTATCTATGGGCTTACAACGGGGTTCGGTAAGTTTGCGAATGTTTTTATCGATATGGATCAGACTGCGGAGTTGCAGCACAACCTGATTATAAGTCACACCTGTGGAATGGGAGAACCCTACGAGCAGAAATATGTCAGAGCGGCAATGCTTTTAAGATGTAATGCTCTTTCAAGGGGGAATTCGGGAATCAGACTTTCCACAATTCAGACTATGGTTGACATGCTGAATGCCGGAGTCCATCCGCAGGTTCCATGTAAGGGCAGCCTCGGGGCTTCAGGAGACCTTGCACCTTTGTCTTTCATTGCTCTTGGACTGATCGGTCTTGGAGAGGTTGAATACAAAGGAAAAATTATGCCGGCAGCGGATGCTATGGAAAAGGCGGGGATTAGCCCGGTTAAACTCGTAGCCAAAGAAGGACTTGCACTTAATAATGGAACCCAGATGATGACGGCAGTTGGTGTTAATGTGCTCTGGGATGCTATGAACCTTGCCAAAATTGCAGATATCGCAGGAGCAATGACCTCGGAAGCCCTTCATGGAATCACCAAGGCGTATGACCATAAGGTTCATGAGCTGAGAGGACATCAGGGACAGATTGACGTGGCATCTAATCTTATGACACTTCTGGAAGGCAGCAAAAATGCCAAGAGAATTCAGGAAACCAAGGTTCAGGATCCCTACACATTGAGATGTATTCCTCAGATTCACGGTGCGAGCAGAGATGCCTTTAAATATGTATTTGATGCAGTTTCAAGAGAAATCAATGCTGTGACGGATAATCCAATTGTTTTTCCGGATGATGATGATGTGATTTCAGGAGGAAATTTCCACGGACAGCCAATGGCACTTGCATTTGACTTTCTGAAAATTGCTGTTTCAGAACTTGCCAATGTCTCGGAGCGCAGAGCGGAAAGACTGATCAATCCGGCTCTTGCAGAAGGACTTCCGGGATTTCTGACCAAGCATGCGGGAGTATGCTCCGGATTTATGATTGCTCAATATGCAGCAGCTTCAATGGTTTCAGAAAACAAGATATACGACCATCCGGCTTGCGTGGATTCGATACCGTCGTCAGGCAATCAGGAAGATCATGTATCTATGGGAACAACATCTGCGAGAACAGCCGCTATGGTTCTTGATAACGCACAGAAGGTAATCGGAATCGAAATTGCATCTGCAGTACAGGGAATCTGGCTTCGTGAGGAAATAGGTGAAAGCAAAATCGACAATCTTGCACCGGCAACAAAAGCAGCCTATGATTTTATTCGCACAAAGTCAGAGCCAATCGACAGCGATATAATCATGCATAAGGAACTGATTAAATTCGATGAGATGATAAAGGATGGAAGTCTCTTGGAAGCTGTGGAAAAAGTAGTTGAATTAAGATAATTTAATGTGCGATCAATAAGACTGAAAATAACCTGTTCAGAAGTTACTATTTATTGTCACATTTTGAATCAATACTAAAGCCTATTTTAAAATAGGCTTTAGGCATATAAGAAAGTAATATTTGCGAAATGGAGGTAAAGAATGCTTAATAACAGTGAAATTAAAAGTGCAATGACTATTAAGCTTGATGAAATTTATCCGGAATATCCAAAATTTGAAGAGGGCATTCGTCGAGCACCTGATAGAGGCTTTAGATTGACCAAGGCTCAGACAAAGATTGCTCTAAAAAACGCACTGCGCTATGTTCCGGAAGAACTTCACGAGAAGTTGGCTCCTGAATTCATGGAGGAACTTAAGACATATGGTCGTGTTTATGCCTATCGTTACAGGCCGGAAGGAAGGCTTTATGGAAAACCAATCGGTGAATATAAGGGTAAATGTCTTGCAGGTAAAGCTTTCCAGGTTATGATTGACAATAACTTGGATTTTGAGGTTGCCCTCTATCCTTATGAATTGGTTACTTACGGAGAAACAGGCTCTGTTTGCCAAAACTGGCTTCAATATAGACTGATTATGAAATACTTGGAAGAATTAACAGAGTACCAGACTTTAGTCGTTGAATCAGGTAATCCTCTGGGACTTTTCCCGTCTAAACCTGATGCTCCTCGTGTTATTATTACAAATGCAATGATGATAGGTGAATACGATAATCTGGAGGACTGGGAAGTTGCAGAAGAAATGGGTGTAGCGAACTATGGTCAGATGACTGCCGGCGGCTGGATGTATATCGGACCGCAGGGAATCGTTCACGGAACTTTCAACACAATCTTGAATGCAGGAAGAAAATATCTCGGTGTTTCCCGGCAGGACGACCTTGCAGGTCATACCTTTGTTTCCTCAGGTCTTGGTGGAATGAGCGGTGCTCAGCCAAAGGCTGCAAATATTGCAAATGCAGTTGGAATTTTTGCTGAAGTCGATCTTTCAAGAATTAAAACTCGTCACGATCAGGGATGGGTGGATGTAATCATGGACGACATCACAGAAATATTTACTCTTGCAAAAGAGAAGCGCGAAAAGAAGGAGAGTATTTCAATTGCATATCATGGTAATATCGTAGATTTGCTGGAAGCTGCCGTTAAGGAGAATTTCCACATTGATCTTCTTTCAGACCAGACATCCTGTCACAATGTTTATAACGGGGGATACTGTCCGGTAGGTATGTCTTTTGAGGAAAGAACGGAGCTTCTTGCAAAGGACAGAGACGAATTCTGCAAACAGGTGGATTTGACTCTCAAGAGACATTACGATGCAATTAAGGCACTTGCTGAAAAAGGCAGTTACTTTTTTGACTACGGCAATTCCTTTATGAAGGCTATGTACGACTCCGGAATTAAAGAAATTTCAAAGAACGGTGTTGACGATAAGGATGGATTTATTTGGCCTTCTTATGTTGAAGATATTATGGGTCCGGTTCTATTTGACTATGGATACGGTCCATTCCGCTGGGTTTGCCTGTCAGGAAAGCCTGAAGACCTTGAGGCTACCGATAAAGCAGCGATGGACACTATTGATCCGGAAAGGCGTGCTCAGGATCGAGATAACTGGGTTTGGATTCGTGATGCAAAGAAAAATAAGATGGTTGTCGGAACACAGGCAAGAATTCTTTATCAGGATGCGGAAGGAAGAAGAGATATTGCCCTTGCCTTCAATAAATTGGTTAGAGAAGGAAAGTGCGGTCCTATTATGATGGGTCGTGATCATCACGATGTATCAGGTACAGATTCACCTTTCAGAGAAACCTCAAATATCAAGGACGGTTCAAATGTAATGGCTGACATGGCAATTCAGTGTTATGCAGGTAACGCCGCTCGGGGAATGTCACTTTGTGCTCTTCATAATGGCGGTGGTGTAGGAATAGGAAAAGCGATAAACGGTGGCTTCGGTCTGCTTCTCGATGGTTCAGAAAGAACAGACGAAATTATTAAATCTGCTATTATGTGGGATGTAATGGGGGGCGTAGCCAGAAGAAGCTGGGCTCGCAATGAAAATGCTCTTTCAACTGCGGCAGAATACAACAAGAACTATGAAGGAAAGGGACATATTACGCTTCCGTATATTCCGGAAGATTCTCTGATAAATAGCGTTGTTGATAAATTTATGGAGTAGGTTATGGGCACACTTTTAGTTAAAAATATCGGAATCTTACAGACTCCGACAGGTAGTTACAGCCATAGGGGAAGTCAGCAGGGAGAGAATCTGAAACTGCATAATGCAGCGATTTTCGTTGAAGACGGAGTTGTGGCAGAGATCACATCTGAAGGGGAACTTCCTAAGAGGTCGGTAAATGCCGATGAAGTAATTGATGCCAATTATGCTCTCGTTACACCGGGACTTGTAGACGGTCACACTCATCTAGTTTTCGGAGGGTATCGTCAGCATGAAATTCCTATGAAACTTAAGGGGGCAACCTACTTAGATATTTTGAGAGCAGGTGGAGGAATTCTTGATACGGTTAGGAAAACAAGAGAAGCCTCAGAGCAGGATTTGATCTTTAAGACGAAGAAGTTCTTAGACGAAATGATGGCATACGGGGTTACTTCCTGTGAGGCAAAAAGTGGATATGGACTTGACTTTGACAATGAAGTTAAGATTCTGAATGTTATTAAAACCCTTGATGAACAGCACGCTATGGATGTGGTGGCGACTTTCATGGGTCCCCATGCAATTCCTGAAGAATATAAGGGCAAAGGTAACGAATTCATAGACATGATCTGCGAAAAAATACTTCCTTATGTAAAGGAACATGATTTGGCGGATTTTGCTGACATTTTTACTGAAGACTCGGTTTTCAATTATGAACAGAGCAAAAGATACCTTGAGCATGCTCAAGAACTTGGCTTTGGTCTCAAAATTCATGCTGACGAAATTGAAGCAATCGGAGGATCCGAATTGGCAGGAGAAATGGGTGCAGTTAGTGCAGAACACCTGATTTCAATTGACAAAGAGGGATTGGATTCAATGGCAAAGGGTGGAACTACGGCAATGTGTCTTCCTGCAACATCATTTTATTTAGGAGCAAATTTTGCGCCGGCAAGAAAAATGATTGAGATGGAGATTCCTGTTGCTGCAGCCAGTGATTTTAATCCGGGTTCCTGCCCCTCTATGAATCTGCAGTTTGTAATGAATTTGGCATGTATTAAGTACAGATTGCTTCCGGAAGAAGTTTTGACAGCCGTGACAATTAACCCGGCTTGTGCCATAGGAATAGGTGAGCGGGTTGGCAGTCTGGAAGTCGGCAAGCAGGCGGACATGGTTATCTGGAATGCTCCGGATATGGAAATGCTTTGCTATCGCTTTGGCTCAAATATGGCAAAAATGGTTATAAAGAAAGGAAAGATTATATAATGAAATTAGTGGATATGAAAGTTACAGAATTTCTGGATGTACTGAAATCAGATGCTCCGGCACCGGGCGGAGGTTCAGTTAGTGCTCTTTCGGGGGCACAGGGCTGCGGGCTTTTCATGATGGTTGCCGACCTTACTTTGGGTAAGGAAAAGTACAAGGATTTGGAAGATATTTGTCTGAATGCAAAGAAAAGAGGAGTTGCTCTTTATGAAGAACTGACAGCAGCTGTTGACAAGGATACAGATGCCTTCAACCTTATATCTGCAGCATTCAAAATGCCTAAATCTACAGATGAAGAAAAGGCTGCCAGAAGACAGGCTATCGCAGAGGGAACACTGGTTGCAACGGAAGTTCCTTTCAGAACCATGGAATTGGGATATGAAGGGCTTAAACTTGCAGAAAGTCTGGTTGGCAATTCAAATCCGAACTGTGCAAGTGACCTTGGAGTCGGAATTTTGCAGCTAAAGGCTTGCATCTACGGTGCTTGGCTCAATGTTAAAATCAACCTGCCGGGAGTTAAAGATGAAGCAAAGGCAAAGACTTTTGCAGAAGAAGGACATAGGATGTATGAGGAAGCGGAAGAAATTGCAAAGAAATGCTTTGAGGAGATTCTGACATCTTTATAAATATATATGAAATGAGAACTTTTGAATGATAACCCTTTGGGAATAAAAATTATAAGTATATGTTTTAGTTGGATAATATGAGATGATAACCGGATTAAAGTTTCCTAATTTGACTTTTGATGGGAGGTCACTCATGACAGGAGGTAAAAATGGCACAAATTATTGAAAGTATTCCAAATATCAGCGAAGGAAGAAGACCTGAAGTTATTGAGGCTTGTATTGATGAGATTAGAAATACGGCAGGCTGTACGCTGCTTGACTATTCTTCAGACGAAAGTCACAACCGTACAGTTATCACATATATCGGAGATGCAAAATCAGTTGAGGAGGCCAGTGTTAAGCTTGTTAAGAAAGCGGCTGAGCTTATTGATCTTACAAAACATGAGGGCGAACATCCGAGAATGGGGGCAGTTGATGTAATGCCTTTCCTTCCTATTAAGGACTGTACAACGGAAGATTGCGTTGAGCTGTCAAAGGTTGTGGGAAACAGAATCTCAGAAGAAGCCGGCGTTCCGGTTTTCCTCTATGAAAGTTCTGCAACACGACCTGAGAGACAGAATCTGGTTAAGATTCGCAAAGGTCAGTTTGAAGGCATGGCTGAGAAGGTTAAGGAAGAAATCTGGGAACCGGATTTTGGCGGACGGAAAATCCATCCTACGGCAGGAGTTATGGCAGTGGGTGCAAGACCCCCTCTAGTGGCATTCAATCTTGATTTAGACACAGAGGATGTTGAAGTAGCAAAGAATATCGCAAAAATTATTCGTGAAAAGGATGGGGGCTTTAAATGTGTTAAGTCAATGGGCTTTGAAATCGTTGAAGAGGATACCGGAAAGAAATATGCTCAGGTTTCTTGCAATATGACTAACTATGAACAGACTCCTTTATATAGAGTAGTTGAAACTGTTAAGTTTGAGGCGGCAAGATACGGAGTTCATCTGATAAAGACGGAAATTATAGGTCTTTGCCCGATGAAAGCCCTTGTAGACTGCGCACAGTACTATATGCAGACTAATGACTTTGACTTTAAAACGCAGATTTTGGAGAACCATATTTTATAGTCAATTCAGGCTTTGTGTCAAATGTTGAGAGCTGTGGCTTTGACATTGATTTTATAATTAAAAGGATACTGACCGAAATAGGTGTGTATCCTTTTTTAGTGTTCAAAAGGAAGAATTTTCGTGCTATACTACTGGAAGGAGGCTGATATGCTATCAACACCATGGCAAAAAGAATGGAATAGAATGCAGCGGAGAGAATACGCATTTTTACAGAAGGGAAGGTTTCAAAAACCGTCCAGATTAACGGGGTTTTTGGAATCAAAGGTACCTGCTTCTATGCAGGATAAGCTCAATAAAGGCTTTGCCAAAGCCTTTGAACTTATATTCAACAAAGGAACCGGTATAATTGAAAAAACCTACGATAAAGAAAGTATCCTAGAGAGATTTGAGGATTACAAAGAAACTGCCGGAATCAAGAATGACTACAGTTCCCTTAAGCGTTTTTCAAAAAATGCCAGCAGCAGCGGAAATGCCAACCTGCTTTTTTCCGGCAGTGCAGGAATAGGAATGGGTCTTGCGGGAATAGGTATTCCTGATATTGTGATATTTACGGGCTCTATGTTAAAGGGAATATACCAGGTGGCACTGAACTTCGGTTATGACTACGACAGCCCTGAAGAGAAATTTTTTATACTTAAAATCATAGAAACTTCCCTATCACACGGAAAAAGACTGGATGAAGGCAATAATTTCTTAAATGAGTTTATTGAAAAGGGTTTGCAAATACCCGAGCATTATCAGCAGAAGGAACAAATTGCAATCTCTTCGGAAGCGATTTCCTCCGAACTTCTTTACACTAAGTTTTTACAGACAATACCTATTGTAGGTGCTGTGGGTGGAGCATACGATGCAATATATATGAAAAAAATTCTAAAATACGCTGAAATAAAATATCATCGTCGCTTTCTTACAGAACATGCGACTTAATTGAGGAATATGATGAGTACATTATTTTATAACGCAAATTTACTGATGACCGGAGAAGAATACAGTCAAGGGAACGCCTTGGAAGTCGAAGACGGTATTATTACTTGGATCGGAACGATAAATCCCTTTCAAAAGATTGATGACAACATGGAAAATATAAATCTCAACGGTGCATATGTCCTTCCCGGCTTTCTTGATTTTGAAAGTTATTCTTATTTTGCAGAATTTTTTAATGCTGTTAAAAATAAAGGATACGAATGTTTTCAGGATGATTGGCTGGATGACAGTGTTGAAGTGTTGAAGGATAAAGGGATAACTTCACTTTTATTATCGGTATCTGTCTTTGAAAAAGTTCAAGAAGCGGGCAATGAATTTCTTACGGTAATTGCCGAAAGAACCGAGAATACATTGCTTAACGAGTTGGAACCTTGCACTTCCGGTTTCTGTGAACCTTTTTCAAATTTTTATGACAGATTTGAAAGCGTTCCCGAAGCCATACGAAGTCTTACAACAGATGTTATGGGAATACAGCGTAAAATAACAGTAGGTGCTGTTGCAGATTTTTCTGTTTTTGAAAAAAATCCTTTTCAGTACAGCATGAAGTTCTTTGCAAATATGCACTGCATCAGAATTATAAAAGAAGGAAAAACTATTTACGATATGGACGAAGAAGGAGAGAATGAGCTGTTTAATCTGTTGATGAACCAGACATTTTAAAAACCGAATGATAATATCTGCTTTGCGGAAAATGACAATGCCTGCTTTGTGTGAACGGTTTTATCATATTACAAAAAATAAACTTAAGAGGTAAAGAGATGAAAAGATTGATAAGTATAACTATAATTTTAATAATTTCCCTTTCGGGGGGAATAATCCTGGCAGGTTGTGGAAAAGAAAAATCAAAGCCTGAGGTGACAAATCCTATAGAAATTTTTATTTCCATAGACTATCCTAAAAAAGCAAAGACCCCTGATATGGAAAATTTTAAATTTAAGGTAGAAAAGAAATCCAATGTACTGGAAGCAACCGAGCTCTATGCAAGTATGTCTGAGATTCCCCTTTTGGTAGATACAACCAGCAATACTATAACTTCCATCAATAAAATTGCGAATAACGACCCTAAATACAATAAAAAGGCGATATGGCAGTTTAAAGTCAACGGTAAGTTAATACAGGGAACACCCGATTCTAAAAGATTGCACGATGGGGATTCCATAGAATGGATATACATGAAATAAACTGTTTCCATGAGAAAAGTTCTATTGTATGAGTCGTATAAAGAATCTGATAAGTTTTATGTATTGACAATGTTTTTTGAATATATATCGTTTTCTTCATACAACCATCACATAAATATATTATACTGAGTTTGTAAAAGAGTTTGGTATTGAATATACCAACTTTCCTTCTTTTATTGAATACACACACTTTCAGAAAAATCCCTTCATCTTGAGATGAAGGGATTTTTCTTTAAAAAATTTTCTTTTTAGGTGACTTTTTCGTTTTTAGAAAACGAAGTTTTAGTTTGTTTTAGAAATTACTATTTTATGAAGACCTTTGGAAGTCTTTGACCAAAAGCACATGTGATTTCGTAGTTAATAGTTCCGGTTGCAACTGCAATATCATCTGCCGTTATTGTATTTACACCATCTGTTCCCATGACAATAACTTCATCATAAACCTTTACGCCGGGAACATCTGTAACATCAACCATAAACTGATCCATGCAGATATTTCCTGCAACAGGGCAAACCCTTCCGTTGACGATAACCTTGGCGTTTGCGGAGAATGGACGAGGATAGCCGTCAGCGTAACCAAGACCTATCGTTGCGATGGTTGAGGGTCTTTCTGCAATGAATTTTCTGCCATAGCCACAGGAGAAACCGACGGGTACGAATTTTAGATGAATGATATTCGCCTTAATCTGCATCACAGGTTTGATGTCCAGCTTATTCCTGTCAACCTCTTGTGAAGGATATTGTCCGTAAAGAATGATTCCGGGGCGACATCCGTCAAACAGCATTGTGGGAAGCTCCATTATTGCGGCACTATTTGCTAAAGTTCTGAATGGAAGTGGAATACCTGCAGCGGTAACCGTTTCATAGAACCTTTTGTATTTCATTTCCTGTTCGTGTGAGAAGGATTTATCGTAGGTGTCTGCAGTTGCAAGATGGGAGAAGAGACCGAGAATTCTCACATTCGGTAAAACGGAAATGCGTTTGATGTCTTCAATTGCAAAGTTCAGGTCATCGGCAAGATACCCGATTCGCCCCATACCTGTATCTATTGCGATTAAGCAGTCGATAAATTTGCCCTTTGCAGCGGCAGCTTCGCTTATTGCCTTTGCGTTTAATGAATCGCAAACCACAGGTATCAGATCATAGTCGATAAGGGTATCAACATAAATATCAGGAGTTATACCAAGGCAGATAATCCTTTCTGTAGCCCCTGAATTTCTGAGAATTATGGCTTCCTGAAGAGTTGCAACAGCAAATGTTTTTACTCCGTTTTCTCTTAGAATCTGTGCACATTGAACTGCACCGTGTCCGTAAGCATCTGCTTTGATAACGCCGATGAATTCCCTGTCGTTACCCATTTTTGCTCTAATTTGTTTAACATTGTAATCAAAGTTTTTTAAATTGATTTCTGCCCAAGCGGCTCTAAGTGCTTCTTTGTACATAATTTACCTTCCTTTTTTAACAACTAAATCAACGGGGTACGCGGAATAATGTCTTCTCGTGCAGGGCCGTTAGAGACCATAGTGATTGGAACCCCGAGCCGGCGCTCAATTTCGTTTACATATTCCTGACATTCCTTTGGGAGCTTATCCCATTCTCTAATGCCGGTGATGTTTGATTTCCAGCCTTTCATCTTTTTATAAATCGGTTTTGCCTTATATAGATAGGTGGTGTTAGGGAAATCTTCATGGATTTCACCACCCACATCATAGCCTATACAAATAGGAATTTCATCTAAGTATCCTAGTGGATCCACAACAGTCAGTGCTACCTGCGTAGCACCTTGGACTCTGCAGCCGTAACGAGATGCCACGCAGTCATACCAGCCGACTCTTCTTGGGCGACCTGTTGTAGCTCCGTATTCACCGCCGTCGCCACCGCGTTTTCTAAGCTCTTCAGCTTCTTCCCCGAAAATTTCACTTACGAAAGCTCCGGCACCTACTGACGATGAATAAGCCTTAGTTACTGCAATGACTTCTTTTACAGCATAAGGAGGAACTCCGGCTCCGGCAGAACCACCGCCGGCTATGGTGTTAGAGGAAGTAACCATTGGATATATACCGTGGTCTATATCTTTCATTGAGCCCAACTGTCCCTCTAAAAGAATGTTTTTACCTTCTGAAAGCGCATTGTACAGAAACGCTGAAGTATTTCCTGCATAAGGTTTGATCATTTCCTTGTATTCCATCATTGTCTGAAAAAGCTCATCTGCATCAAGCTCAGGTTTTTGATAAAGGTGTTTTATGAGTGTGTTTTTAATTGTACAGACATTTTCTATGCGTTCTCTAAGTTCTTTTTCCGGCATGAAAAGTTCATTAACCTGAAACCCTATCTTTGCATATTTGTCGGAATAACAGGGTGCAATTCCGGATTTAGTTGAACCGAAGGATTTTCCTGCAAGTCTTTCCTCTTCATATGCATCGAGTAAAATATGGTAGGGCATAACTATGTGTGCTCTGTCGGAAACCATAATGTTAGGAGTGGGAACTCCCTTGCTTACGATTCCGTTAATTTCTTCAATCAACTTCGGGATATTAAGGGCAACGCCGTTTCCCAAAACACAGGTTGTGTGCTGATAGAAAACTCCTGATGGAAGCATATGCAAAGGGAATTTACCGTATTCGTTTTTTATGGTGTGTCCCGCATTGCTTCCCCCTTGGAAACGAACGACTATATCCGCTTCGCCTGCAAGGGTATCTGTAATTTTTCCTTTTCCTTCATCGCCCCAGTTGACTCCAACGATTGCTTTGATCATAAAATCTCCTCCTATACGCTAATTTCCGCTTCCAGACCCAGTGCATCTTTGTTTGCGGATAGAATAGGCTTTATGACCCCGTCAAGAAACTCAGATGTCTGCTGTGCAGATCTTCCGATATAATTCTCTGGCTTCATAACCTTCTGTAAAGCCTCTTTGCTTGTATTAAAGGCAGGATCCGCTGCGATTCTGTCCAGTAAATCGTTCGGTTTTCCTTCTTCCTTTACGGTTTTTCCGGCTTCCATCGAAAGTTCTCTGATTCTTTCATGAAGCTCCTGCCTGTCTCCACCTGCCTTAACGGCATCCATCATAATATTTTCCGTTGCCATGAATGGAAGTTCTGCCATTAAATGAGCCTCGATTACCTTAGGGTAAACCACAAGACCTGTGGAAATATTTATATATAATTCAAGAATACTGTCGGTGGCAAGGAATGCCTCCGAAATGCTTATTCTCTTATTTGCTGAATCATCCAGAGTTCTTTCGAACCACTGGGTTGCCGCAGTTAACTGCGGGTTCATCACATCGCTCATAACATAGTTTGCAAGGGCTGCCATACGCTCTGAACGCATAGGATTTCTCTTGTATGCCATGGCGGATGAACCGATTTGATTTTTTTCAAAGGGTTCTTCCACTTCTTTCATGTGCTGAAGAAGGCGAATGTCGTTGCTGAATTTATGCGCTGACTGAGCAACTCCCGCAAGAACATTTAAGATTCTGCTGTCAATTTTTCGTGAATAAGTTTGTCCGGAAACAGCATAACAACCTTCAAATCCCATTTTTTGCGCAATTTTTTTATCTAAAGCTTTGCATTTCTCGTGGTCACCTGCAAAAAGTTCCATGAAAGATGCCTGAGTTCCGGTTGTACCTTTGCAGCCAAGTAATTTGATGGTACTGAGCAGGTACTCCAAGTCTTCAAGGTCTATTATCAAATCATTTAGCCAGAGAGTTGCACGCTTACCGACGCTTGTCGGTTGTGCCGCCTGATAATGTGTAAATGCAAGGCAAGGCAGACTCTTGTACTCGTCGGCAAATTTTGACAGCTGTGCAATTGCATTGATAATTTTTCTGCGGATTAGTTGAAGACCTTCATACATGAGGATTAAATCTGTATTATCTCCTACATAGCATGAGGTAGCACCAAGATGAATAATGCCCTTTGCCTTCGGACACTGAGTTCCATAGGCGTAGACATGGGACATGACATCGTGCCTTACAATTTTTTCTCGTTTCTCGGCAACTTCATAGTTGATGTCATCTTTCTTTGCAATCAACTCATCAATTTGCTCCTGTTTGATGTCCAAACCAAGTTCTTTTTCCGCTTCTGCAAGGGCGATCCATAATTTCCTCCAAGTCTTGAATTTCTTTTCCGGAGAGAAAATATATTTCATTTCGTTGCTGGGATAACGCCGTGATAAGGGACTTGTGTAACCTTGATAATCTGCCATCTATATTCCTCCTAAAATTACGCTCCAAACCATGCTTAATTATAGCAATAATGCAATTAGGTTGCAAGGATAAAAACCATAGGGGGTTGTCAATAGAAATTTCTAGTAAATTTCTGTGGTGTAAAGAGTACATTTCAAAATATGTGTAAGAGGAAAAAGAAGTTCAGATAGAATGATAAGTATACAATAAATATATAAATGCCGGAATACATAGAAAAAGGGACTAAGTTTGATCTGTCCCTTTTCCTAAAAAATATATAGATGTTTGTTTGGATATTTTCCAAGCATTCCAATAAGCTGGGACTAATTCTGCCCAAAATAATCTGTAATAGACCCCGACAAAAGATGTCTTCTATCCGATTTAGTCGGTTTTAGAAAGTTGCTTTGCTCGTAGTACTCCAAATACCCATTTTTTCAGCTTCTTTAATCAAGTCATCTCGGAAATCCGGATGTGCAATTTCAATTAAGCTTTCGGCTCTTTCCCAAGTTGAGCGTCCTTTCATATCTGCAACGCCGTACTCCGTCACGATATAGTGGGTAGCGGTTCTTGGAGTGGTAACAACTGCACCCGGTCTGAGTGTCGGTGATATATTGGAGACCAATGTGCCGTCCGGTTGAGTTCTGGTTGACGGTGTACAGATGAAGCTCTTTCCGCCTTTTGAACGATATGCACCCATTACAAAGTCCAGTTGACCGCCGGTACCCGATACCTGTCTGGCACCTACGGTTTCAGAACATACCTGAGAAAGAAGATCTACCTGAACACAACTGTTTATAGAGATAAAATTATCCATGCTTGAAATTACATGTGGGTCGTTTATATAGTCTACAGGTGCATTGCAGCACATCGGGTTGTTGTCTATAAAGTCGTACAGTTTCTTGGTTCCGCCGGCAAAGGAGTAAAGGACAGTTCCTCTGTCTGTGGATTTTTCAGTGCTGAGTTTTCCTGCTTCAAAGAGATCCACATAGGCGTTTACCAGCATTTCTGTATGTGCACTTATGTTGGTCAGGTCAGATTCGGCGAGCATTTTACCGATGGTACATGGAAGTGCTCCGATGCCCAGTTGCAGGGTGCAGTTTGACTGCATTCTGTCAACCACATATTCGGCAATCTTTGTTTCTACATCCCCACCGACTTTATCCGGTATTTCAGCAAGTTCGTTTCCGGGACCTTCTACAACAAAATCCACATCCTGAATGTTTATATTGTTTTCAGGGCCAAGAGCGACAGGCATCAATGGATTTACTTCTACAATTACCTTTTTGGCAACCTTCAACACTCCCCAGTAATCAGAAAGCTGAGGTCCCATATTAAAGTTTCCGTACTTATCCATTGGAGCAACCTGAAACATTGTAATATCTATACCTTTTGGGTTTTGACTCCAAAGAGACGGAAGTTCTGCGAATGTCATAGGCATATACCAACATCTTCCGTCCTTGCAGATAGTTCTGTCCGTACCACTGAAGTGTGCGGAGATGAATCGCACATTGTCATTGCTTTCTGTTGCAGAATATAATGCAAAGGGCTTCTTTCTAATGGTTACGGTACTGAGAACATCAATGTTTTTTAACTCATCGGCTCTTTTGGCTAAAGCTTCATCAATTTCTACAACTGATCCGCATCCAAGTCCAAAGTGCAAGCGATCTCCCGATTTTACCATTGCCGCAGCTTCATCTGCTGTAATCACTTTGCGAGCGTATGCCTCGCCGATTTCTGAAACCTTATACATAATTACTTCCTCTTCATTCTTTTGCGATATTTTATTGTGAAGATGATTGAAACTTTTTTAATGCATGTCCAATAAGTTTGTAAAGGACTGATTGAACATACATTTTTACAAAAAATTTTTAAAAAATTTCCTGAGCTAATGCCCCGTCTTTTAGCTCAAGACTCGGTATATGTGGTGTTTTCCAAAGAACCGATATCTTGTTATAAAGTTAACAATCTTGACTGTATTGTACTATATAAGACTCATAGTTGCAACTGTATTTTTAATACTTAAGTATAATATAAGGTTCTTTTTTCAGTACAATATTGAAAATATGAGGTATGCGAAAATTTTGAGAGGTTTATTAAAAACTTTGAAATTAAGTCATCACTCAAATTTGCTACTTAAAGATTTTAGATACTTAAAAAAGATATAAATTGCAATTTAAAATTGAACACTAAAGCTCAATTAAGCTACCTGAACTTTGACAATTGAATGTACTTTATTAAGAACTTTATCAAAGAGTCCCTCTGGAGTAGTATATTCTAACAGTTTTCGTGAAAGCTCATTAATCTCATCGGCAAACCATAGAATTTGCTCAGCAGAATAATGCTTAATGGATACTCCCTGACTTGAGCTCGGAATTAGTTTGTTTTTTCTATGATGTTCCTTCCGTGGCTTTCTGCTGAGGGCTTCAGGGAAAAGGATTACGACCTCTAGTAACCTTTCGTTTCCCCACGCCTTTTCTGAGTTCATACATAACGGTCAATGGTCAATCTATCACTTCTTCATTCTGACGGAATGAGTAGCTATATTACAGCTTTTAGTGATTTATTGCTAAGATAATATACATAAACATCACCATATATGACAAATTAATAGTACATAAATGGAAAGCATATAGTGAAAGTTTGTTTGAATGGGAACTAATATTTGACCAAATCTGATAGTTTGATATGCAAATAGATAAAAATATTAAACCCAATATTGATGTTAAGACAAAATAAGGTATTGGTTTACTGATCAGGAATATTCTTATAATCAGTAAGAACGATAATAGAGTTAATTGTAGATAATTTATTAATTTAGTCATTTCATGTACCTCCTGAATATTAATATTTTGTTAGCCTTTTGTATGGGGTATATGTATAGAAAGTGTGCTTCTTCCCTTGCTTAGTATAAGTTCTTTTTATTCGTTTTAGATGTATAATTAAACCATGTTTAGAGCTACCTTCTTTTATGCTCGCCCATGTGGTTGCAATCCCGATTCCACTTAATGTTATTCCTATTATTGTTGCAACTGTTACTCCAACTACTTCTTTGAAGGCTAAAATTGTTACAATTATCCCTGCTAATCCGGTAGCTGTACCAAAGCCAGCCAAACTATATGTTTTCAAAGTTTTATGATATTTTTATATGTTTATACTTAGGTAATTTAGTTGATTTAGAATATGATAAACTTTTTATTTTGAAAAAAAAGACTTTTTATTTTACTAAAAATATGATAGCCTGTAGTATCATTACAGTTTACTTATGATGTCTTAGTATCACATAGAGTTTTTTTATTCAATAAAATATAATGATTATCTCCATAATGTTTTAGAGCAAAAAACCTTGTAACCACTGAAAACACAGTAATTGCAAGGCTTTTTCAATTGGTGTCCCAGAGGCGATTCGAACACCCGACGCACGGTTTAGGAAACCGACGCTCTATCCACTGAGCTACTGAGACATACTTTTTATCTTCTTTATAACGATTGGATTAAGCCGAAAACTTTTTGCCAAGTCGTTGAAATAAACTACATATCAATGATACCATTCATTGAGTACTATTTCAAATACTTTATTTACATTTATGTATAAAAGTGTGGTACAATCTAGTTATTATGTGAGTTTGACAAGTTATTGCCGCATTTGACATAAGAAATAGGCATTTATGTACAGGTTTAGCTTCAATAATATAAACTTGGTAAAAGCGGTTTGGAGACTGTGATGAAAAAGAAAATTATCATACTTACTATAGTGATAGCGGTATTATTTCCTACAGCGTGGTCAATATTTGGCCCCGGACGCATATGGACAAAATCTATGGCAGATGCCATTGCAGATAACGACCTTAAAAAGGTAGAGGAGCTGGCAAAGGATAATACATACATAAATACCCCGGGGGGAGTCATTTTTCCGCTTAATTTGTTGCCTGAATGGAACAATGAAACCCCCTTGGAATTTGCTATTTCCTGTGGGAATTACAAGGCTGTTAAGATTTTGACAGATAATGGAGCAGTACCTGTAAACGATAGAGTCAATACGGTAGGACTTGTTGCAAGTTCCGGAACATATTCTGATGAAATGTTTGATACTATAACTTTACTGCTAAAGAACGGGGCTAAGCCGGATGGAACCCCGGAAGATGCCAATGTTAATTCAGCGCTGCTTGAAATTGCACTGCTTGATTGTAATAAGGGCAGCGAAAGAGAGAAGCTGGAAAAGAAAATTTTGGAGATGTATAAATTCGTTGAGAAATACTGTACAAACAAAGCCCCTATCCATCCTGCCGATAGAAACTCTGCACTCAGTTACGCATGTTACAGGGGAAACTACCGATTGGTTAAGTACCTTTTGGATAAAAAGCGATATTATGTTAATTTGAGGGATGAAGAGGGGCATACACCGTTAGCATCGGTTTTTCTGTTTAATGAGGATGAACAGAACTTGAGCAAGGATAATATTGTGCCGCTTGTAAAACTTTTATTGAAACATGGAGCGAATAAGAATATTGCAGATTCTGAAGGGAATACACCTGTGGATTATGCAAAAAGAATCGGCATGGGGCAGGCATTGCAGTAGTTAGGCTTTGGGAAAAGGTGGAGTTGAATTTTTAAAATCGGAGTGATATACTGGTATCCCACTTGTGTGAAAGACGATTTGTGTACCGTTTTGAATGAGGTTCATGGGGAAATCGTTTTGAGGATTTTTTAGAAAATTATATTTTACATATACATAGAGGTATGAGCATGAAAATAATCATTGCCGGCATCGGTAATATAGGAGCAGGACTTGCAGGCAGACTTTTAAAGGAAGGTCATGATATTGTTTTGGTTGACCGGAATATAGATAGACTTGAGTACAACGAAGAGACCCAGGATGTTTTGACTGTCAAGGGGACTTGTGCTGCGATGGAAACCCTTAGAAAAGCCGGGGTTGAAGATGCAGATTTGTTAATTACTGCAACTTATTCTGACGAAAAGAACCTGCTTAGCTGTATGACAGCTCACAGCATGAATCCGAACATTAAAACAGTTGCAAGGGTTAGAAGTCAGGAGTATCTTGAAACCACAAGTGTATTTCGCGAACAGTTCGGATTGTCTATGATAATAGATCCGGGAACCTATGCGGCGAAAGATATAGAAGCAATTTTGACATATCCGGGATTTTTACATAGAGAGAGATTTACAAAGGGCATGACAGATGTGGTTGAGGCGGAACTTCACCCGGAGAGTGAACTTTGCGGTAGACCTGTCAGTGCAGTTCAGGAGATTACTCATTCCGGAGCCCTTGTTTGCGTGGTAAAGCGTGATGGAATGGCGATTACACCGGAGAGAGATTTTATTCTAAAGGAAAACGATAGAATTTATGTGACGGCTGAAGAAGATGATCTCAGCAAGCTGTTGAGGGTATTTGGCAAGAAGCGTGAAAAAGTAAAGAAGGTTATGATTGTAGGTGGGGGAAGAACCGCTAAAGCACTCATCACAAGCCTTCAAAGGCAGAAGATGGACATAACTGTTATTGATACGGACAGAGAAATTTGTGAAGAATTGGCGTTGGAATTTCCTAATGCAAGTATAATCCATGGGGACGGAAGAAAACTTGCACTTTTGGAGAGGAAAAATGTCAGGGAACAGGATGCACTTATCTGCTTGACTAATGATGACGAGAGCAATGCTGTGCTGGCAACTTTTGCAAACTTGGTAAAAATTCCCTTGAGTATAATCAAACTCAAAGATATAAACTATGCAGCTTTATTGAATAAGATCGATAATGTCAGTGTGATTAACCCAAATCAGTTGTGTGGTGATGTTATCGTAAGATTTGTCAGAGCCTTGATAGGCAGGAATTCCGCAGCGGTTTCCATCCGTTCCATTGCTGATGGAAATGCCCAAATTGCAGAATTTGTTGTGGGCAGCGGAATGGGGCACTGTGGTGAGGAGCTTAAAAATATTAAATTCAAGAAGAATGTAGTGTTGGCATCTATCAATAGAAAAGGAAAGAATATACTGCCTGACGGTGAATCTATGTTTTTACAGGGAGATAGAGTCCTTGCGGTATTTTCCAGAGATGATATAAAGAAATTTGATGATTTGTTTCGTTAAGGAGACCTTTTAATGAATAGAAAACGATTGATAAGAATCTTAGGGACAATCATTTTAGTCGAATTTGCGGCGATGTTGCCACCTCTTGGAATTTCAATGTATACAAGAGATCAATCCGGAGTTAGAGGATTCTTGCTTACCCTGCTTATCATGCTTATATTATCAGGGATTATGTTGTTGTATTCCCGTAATGCAGGGCGAAAAATGAGCACCTGGGAAGATGTTATATGCACAGGACTTTGCTGGGTCGCACTTAGTGTTTTGGGAGCCTTACCACTTTTTTTGTCAGGTCAGGTGCCTGATTTTGTGGATAGTCTGTTTGAAATTACTTCGGGCTTTACAACTACCGGAGCCTCGGTAATCTCCGATATAGAAAAGCTCGGTAAAGGGGTAATCTTTTGGAGAAGTTTTAGCCACTGGCTGGGCGGTATGGGAGTTTTGGCATTTTTCCTTGCAATTCTGCCGGCAAAGGGAAATGACAATGGCTATGCCATGAACCTTTTGCGCTCGGAAAGCCCCGGGCCTATGGTGAGCAAAATCGTTCCAAGACTTAAGGAATCTACAGAAATTTTATATATGATTTATATAGGACTTACAGTTCTGGATATTATATTCTTACTCATAGCAAAGATGCCGGTATTTGATGCCTTTTGCATAGCTTTCGGAACGGCGGGGACGGGCGGATTTGCAGTTTTAAATAGCGGATTTGCAACCTATACGGTACTTGCACAGAATGTAACCACAGTATTTATGATTTTGTTTGGAATAAACTTCAGCCTTTTCTATTTGTTGCTTATAAGAAGATTCAGAAATGTATTCAGAGATGAAGAAGTGAGATTGTATTTTGGGATAATCTTTGTAAGCATTATAGTGATTACGATTAACATGATTGGGAAAACACAGGATACCGCCACTTTGGGGGAAACGGTCAAGAATGTTGCCTTCACTGTGGGCAGTATAATTACGACTACAGGATTTTCCACAGCAGACTTCGACGGATGGAATAGTTTGTCAAAGGCAATTTTGTTTTTACTCATGATTGTGGGAGCAACCGCAGGAAGCACCGGCGGCGGGTTGAAAGTTTCACGATTACTTGTTCTTTACAAAGCCCACAAGAGAACTACACATAATAGA
>ERZ772997.230-NODE-230-length-21671-cov-6.9134_pt1 | contig 21671 bp, 23 predicted proteins | sample MGYA00511127_ERZ772997 | MGnify/ENA primary metagenome ERZ772997 (study PRJEB29015, sample SAMEA2738070) | human oral metagenome | biome: human oral; feature: human-associated habitat; material: saliva | place: China | collected 2215 ... | reverse complement strand
ACACACCCCCCACACGGCATGCAAATCCACACACCATGAACTACACCACACATAAAGCAGCATGTGGGTGCCACCTACAAAACTGGGGGTAACTGCTCAACGCAGTTACCCCCAATATACGCTATCTTTTCGGCATAGCAACCTACAGAAAAATTCTTACTCCTTATTCTTGGCCGTCACAGGCTCCACCGGGGCCGCAGCCTTCACAGCCTTAGGCTCCGATGCTTGGCGCGCCCCAACACCCTGCTGTTTTGTGGCTTGTTCAAAAGGAGAAGCTAATGATTTGCCGTTGCCGCCCTCCTTCGTCATTTTTCCGTCTGCAGATACGCTGTAGACAGTTCCGTCCTGGTATTTAAGAGTCCAGGAGCCGTCTGCCTTCACTTCATACGTCCTGTAACCGTTAGTCGCCGCGTAGGTGTAGGAACCATCAGCGTTAACAGTTAACTCTCGAAGATCATTCTTCTCTTCCCAAGACCCGTCCTTCTTCACAATGAGCTGGCCGGTCTTGTAGTTCTTACTCCACGAGCCATCATCATTAACGATTGCTTCACCCACAGGATCACTAGCCGTAGCCGTGCGGTTACCGCTGCTGTCTGCGCCACCTGCCGGAGCAGTACTTGCAGATACTGAAGACGACGCAGTTGAGCTTGCCGAAGATGATGCACTGCTACTTGCACTAGCGGAAGATGAAGAGGCCGATGCCGCAGACGAAGACGAAGACGATGCGGAGGCTGAAGATGATGCACTAGAACTGGAGGCAGCTGATGATGAAGAGCTATTCGATGCTGAGCTATTTGAGCTCCCGCATGCACTCAAACCCAGCATAGCGACAATACTCAGCGACACTACAGCAGAAGCAGGACGGATATTCATGTGATGGTTCACTTCCCTCAAGTAAAAACTTTACGTCTTCACACATACATCGAAGACGGTATGACTATAGCACCGTATACCTTGAAATACCTTTAAATATGAAGCTAACGTTAAAATTTTACACAAATGAGTTCTCTACACACGCACAGTGGTAAAGGGGGACCGCTAGTGAGACTCGGCGCGATGGCGCGATACATCATAAAGGGTAATACCCACTGCCATTGCTGCGTTGAGAGACTCCATAGCCGAATCAATGGGAATCGAAACGATCTGATCGCAGGTTTCCGTCACCAAACGCGAAAGGCCCTTACCCTCGGAACCAACCACCACGCACAGAGGTTCAGAAGCGAGCTGCAGATTCGGCAGGTCTATGTCTCCCCCGCCGTCCAAACCAATCACAAACATACCCTGCTCTTTTGCCTGCTGCAGCACGCGCGTCAGGTTCGTTGCCTTCGCCACCGGAATGCGCGCCGCCGCACCCGCACTCGTTTTCCAGGCGCCCGCAGTCACCGCAGCAGAGCGACGCTCGGGAATAATGACTCCATCGCCACTAAAAGCCGACACACTACGAATAATCGCGCCCAAATTTCGAGGATCGGTAATACCATCCAGCGCCACGAAAAGCGGAGGCGACTTGAGTTTACCGGCATGCCAGCGCTGCATAACGTCCAGCACCAAATCGGTAGCATCCGGGTACTGGTAAGGCGGAATCTGCATTGCGATCCCCTGATGCACGGCACCATCCGTCAGGCGGTCCAGCTCGCTGCGGGGAATCTCCAGCATGGGCAGGTTTTTCTTATTCGCCATCGTCATAATGTCGCGTACGCGGTCATCAACCTCAATACGGCTCATCACGTACAGGTGCTTCGCCGGGATATTGGTGCGAAGTGCCTCCAGAACCGCGTTGCGACCGGTCACCAGCTCATCACTCACGCGCTTGCCGCCCAGACGAGTCTGGAACTTGCGGTTCGTGCCGGTAGCCGCACGGCGCTCCGCCGCGCGCTTCATCTTATACGCCTTGTGATAAACGCGGTCCTCAGCCTTCGGGGTGGGCCCTTTACCTTCCAGCGCACGCCGACCGTGGCCGCCGGTGCCCTTCGTTGCACCCTTTTTCTTCGTGGTAGCGCCGGGGCGCGAACCTGCCTTAGCCATATCTGTATCCTTTAGTTCAATGTCTGTCATGCCCGCTTCCGGGGCGAGTTTCGGGGAATGTGTTATGCGTTGAGGCTCCATGTAGAGCCCTGCGCGCCGTCCTTGACCGTAATACCTGCGGCAGCGAGAACATCGCGCATCCTATCGGCGGTTGCCCAGTCCTTCTCGGCGCGGGCACTCGCGCGCTGTTCCAAAATAGTGTGAATAAGCGCATCTAATGCCTGATGCTCCGTGCCAGATGCTCCCGAACCGTCAAGATTCATGAGCGAAGTCAGCCCCAGCACATTCGCCATCGCCCACACGGCGTTTGCGTATTCGGATGCATCCGTACCGGCGGCAAGCGCGGCGTTACCGGCGCGAGTCTGCTCATGAAGCACCGCGAGCGCGCGCGGAATATTCATATCGTCGTCGAGCGCATCCGCAAACTCCTGTGGTACGCGACGTTCCTGCGGATTCGGGGCCATAAGCTCCAAGGTGGCGGAGAGGAATGCCTCCACACGCTCGATAGCAACCCGTGCCTCTTCTAATGAAGTGGGGCGGTAATCCAGCACCGAACGGTAATGCGCAGACCCTAGATAGTAGCGCACGACCAGTGGACGAGCCTGCTGCAGCATTTGCACGGGAGAAATGGTGTTGCCGATTGACTTCGACATTTTCTCGCCCTCGTAGGTGACCATACCGTTGTGCATCCAGAAGTTAGCGAAAGCATCGCCCGCAGCCGTGGACTGCGCCAGTTCATTCTCGTGATGCGGAAAACGCAGATCCAGCCCGCCGCCGTGAATATCGAACCGCTTCCCCAGATATTTACCCGCCATCGCGGAGCATTCCAGATGCCAGCCGGGACGACCGCGACCCCACGGCGAATCCCACGCTGCGGTCAGCGGTTCGCCTTCCTTATACCCCTTCCACAGGGCAAAATCGCGGGGATCACGCTTGCCGCGCGGGTCTGCGTCGGCGGAATCCTGCATATCCTCCACGCTCTGGCGGGTGAGCGCGCCATACTGTTCCCAGGAACGCACATCGAAGTAGACATCCCCAGAATCGTCAAGCGCCGGGTATGCGTGCCCGCGGTCGATGAGGCGCTGAATAAGCTCAAACATTTCGGGGATGTGACCGGTCGCGCGCGGCTCATAGGTTGGCGGGTCGATACCCAACGTCGCATATGCGCGCGCAAAAACTTTCTCGTATCGATACGCGAGCGCCCACCACTGCTCGTTGGGGTGTTCCCCAGCGTAGGTGGGCTGTGCAGATTCAACGGACTTCGCCAAAATTTTATCGTCAATATCCGTAACATTGCGCACGGTGGTGACTTTGAGCCCGCGGTAGCGCATCCACCGCGCAAGCTGGTCGAAGACCAGGGCGGAACGGATATGCCCCACATGCGGTTCACCCTGCACGGTGGCGCCGCAGTAGTAGATGCGTGCCTCGCCGGGGACTACCGGTTCAAAATCGCGGATGCTTGATGTTGCTGAATCATAAAAACGCATAGTCACAGTACCTAGTTTACGGGGTACAGCACCCAAGCGGTGGGTACCGCCGGATTCTCATTTAATAATCTTCCGTCAGGGGAACTACACCACAGGGTAAAGGAGTGCGGTGGCAACGGCTGCAACGCCTTCGCCGCGTCCGGTCAGACCCAAACCGTCGGTCGTGGTCGCGGTAACGGTCACCGAAGCCCCAGCCGCTTCGCTCAGAACACGATTGGCTTCTGCGCGGCGCGGCGAAAATTTGGGGCGGTTACCGATCAGCTGCACGCTGATGTTGCCGATCTCAAACCCTGCCGCTCGCACGATTGCCGCCGCCTCCGAGAGAATACGCACCCCGGATGCGCCCGCCATATCTGGGCGATCCACCCCGAAGTTACTGCCCAAGTCTCCGGTACCGGAGGCGGCAAAGAGCGCATCGGCGGCCGCGTGCGCAACGACATCGCCGTCGGAATGCCCGCTGAGCCCGCGTTCGCCCGGCCAGTACAGCCCCGCGATCCACAGCTCGGTATTTTCCTCCCCAAAGGCATGCACGTCTACACCGGTTCCTACGCGGGGTATGAGGGGGGTCTGAGGAGTGGGGCTGTTCTGTGTGCTGGTTGTATCTGTCATGGCGTGCCTTTCGTCGCGGTGTACTGCGGGTTCCCCCACCCTCACCTTCCTGTGACGAAACGTCATGACCCGGCGGGGCAGGTGTACGGGTTAGGCGGCAGAAGAATCGGGTGCTGCGTAGAGAGCCCTGGCAATGCGCAAATCCATGGGCGTCGTAATCTTAAAGGCGTCCATGTGCCCGCGCACGGTCACTACCCGTCGGCCCGCCGCCTCAACGGCCATCGCGTCGTCTGTGATCTTCTCAGACTCTTCAGGAGGCAGCCGTCGGCTGCGGCGGTGTGCCGCCTCAAGAACCCGCCACTCAAACCCTTGCGGGGTCTGTACGGCGCGCATCTGCGAGCGGGGCGGGGTGCCCGTCACGTACCCGTAGGCGTCTACTGTCTTAATCGTATCGACCACTGGAAGCACCGGGATCACTGCGTCCGAGCCAGTGTTCAGCTCATCCAGTACCCGCTGGTACACCCTCGGCGGGGTAAACGGCCGGGCGCAGTCATGAATCAGAACCACACGCGGGGGAAGGATCTGCTGCAACGAACATACTGCACGTACTGTACGCATTGCCGCCACCACAGAGGCGGTGCGGGTGTCCCCGCCGGTGCTCACCATTGCCCCGAACCTATTGGCGTCGTCGTAGAGTTGCGGGCATGTCTCACTACAGTTGGGGGGCAGAGTCACCACCGTCATATCGGCGACCCCGGAGTCGTGAACCCCCTGCAGCGCATGGTGCAGCAGGGTTTTACCACCCACCTTAACGGCGGCCTTGGGTACCGGCTCCCCCAGGCGCGTGCCCGAGCCCGAGGCGAGCACAATGACCGCAACGTCAATATCGGTCACACCAAGTTTATTCATCACGTAATGAGCGTACCCGATACGGCGGATACTTGAACAAAACCAGCCCCCGCCGGGGAGGTGAAACCGCGACCCGCAGCGGCTACTGCAGGGAATACGGTGCACTATACGCGCAGGTGGAGGCCGCAAAAGCCGCCAGCCCGTGGGGAAAGCCTCGGGCACTATGTGATATTGAGCTATGCGTGTTCCCGTCCACAGCCCAAAGCTCTCAATACACCCGAACTAGAGCCGTCCGCTAACCGCCGCTACGGCGTGAACAGCCCATTGGGGAAACCTGGGGAGTCATATACCGACGTCTTGTCGATAAATTGCTAGAATGGTGCAAGAGATTACTTATCTCACGCCACGGTTCGCGGCCGCCCACCGTCCGGGAGAACGCCCGCGTCTGAGGCGTCTAGCACGCACACCGAGCCCTCACCGGCTCGCCACCACACCAAGGAGGACGGGTCGTGAAGTTCACCGTTTCTACAGCACTCAAACGCGCCGGAGCGGGCCTAACGCTAGGGGCTGCGTTACTGGCTGTCAGCGGGTGCGGGTATATTTACACCCAGCCAACTACCCTGCATTACGCCGCATCCGACGGAGTACACAGCACCATTAACGGCAATATTGAGCTGCGCAATATTATGGTTGTCTCCCACGGTAAAGGCGCCGAAGGGCGGGTGCTAGGCACCGTACTGAACAAAGGCAACAACGACGCGACCGTCACCTTCAACTTCCCCTCCGGGGCGAAAACCGTGAACGTCCCCAAGGGGCAGCAGGTGCGCCTGGAACAGGACGACCACAAGCTCGTGATCCCGCAGGTGGCGCCACAGCCCGGAGAAACCCTAAGCAACACGCGTGTATCCGTGGGCGATGCATCGGGCACTCTGAACATCCCCGTCATGGACGGCACCCTCAAAGAGTACAAGCCGTACCTGCCTGGTAATGCGAACGCTTCAGCCAGCGCCTCCCACACCGGTGCCCCATCCGCGAGTCATGCAGTGACCCCCAGCGGCAGCGTGAGCCCCTCCGCTGTACCCGAGACCCCACGCGCATCACACGATGCCACCAGCGGGCGCACCCCAGAGGCGACCGCCGAAACCAGCCAGGCACCCACCCTGAGCCTGGCCCCGGGGGCGACGGAAGAACCCACCGGTGCGGAGCAGTCCGCTTCAAGCGCCTCACCCCAGCGTTAGAACAAGTTCAGCGGCCGGTTATAAAAAAACACCTAAAACAGAACAACGGCGGGTGCCCGCCAGCAGGTTTTTGCATCCTGCAGCTGCGGCACTCGCCGTTTACAGTGTGGTACCGCTGGGACTACGCCTCAAACTTATATCCCAGCCCGCGCACCGTCACCACGTACCGGGGGGAAGAAGCCTGCGGCTCAATTTTGGAGCGAAGACGCTTAATATGCACATCCAGAGTCTTCGTGTCCCCCACATAGTCGGCGCCCCACACCTGCTCAATCAGGGAGGCGCGCGTCATCACCCGCCCCGCATTCCGCAGCAGAATCTCAAGAAGCTCGAACTCTTTCAGCGGCATCGAAACCTCAACACCGTCCACAGTCACCACATGCCGCTGCACGTCCATCCGCACCGGCCCAGCCACCAGCGGCGCACGGCTCTCGTCCTCTTCAGGGTCCCCGCCGCTGCGGCGGCGAAGCACAGCCCGGATGCGCGCAATCAGCTCACGCGAAGAATACGGTTTTGTCACATAGTCGTCAGCGCCCAGCTCAAGGCCCAGCACCTTATCAAGCTCGGTATCTTTGGCAGTGAGCATAATAATCGGCACGGAAGAAACCGCCCGCAGCTGTTTACACACTTCAAGCCCGGACTGCCCCGGGAGCATCACATCCAAAAGCACCAGGTCGGCGCCTTCACGTTCGAAAGTGGGCACCGCCTGCAGCCCGTTATCCACCACAACAGGCGCGAAGCCCTCCCGGCCCAGTAGGTACGCCAGGGGGTCTGAGAGAGCTTCCTCATCCTCAACTATCAGGATTTTCACCGGGGTCTATACCTCCGCTTAGGGTTCGTGACGGCTACTACCATTATGCCGTATACGCCCCTGCGGCCGCTGCCGCCCCAGCTGCCCTAAACCGCCGTATCGGCAATCGGCAGGGACAGCGTGAACGTGGACCCCTGCCCCGGCACCGACTGCACCGACACCTGCCCGCCGTGCTGCCCCATCACATGTTTGACGATGCTCAGCCCCAAGCCCGTGCCGCCGGTCTGGCGTGAACGCGCCGCATCAACACGGTAAAACCGCTCAAAGATGCGCGCCTGCTCTTCCTCCGGGATGCCCGCGCCCTGGTCAGTCACCGAAATGTTCAGGGTGTCCCCCTCACGTTCAACCAGCAGATCCACCCGGGTTTTTTCGGGCGAGTACCGCACCGCGTTTTCCACCAGGTTGTGCAGGGCGGTCCCCAGCAGCTCAGGGTCGGCGTACAGCTCACCGCTGTAGTGCACCTGAGCCTGCAGCACAATGCTTTTCGCCTCGGCCGCCAACCGGTTGCGGTCAAGCGCCTCGTTCACCAGCGCATCCGTAGATACCAGGGTGCCGCGGGCAATCACATCCGCTGACTGCAGCCGAGACAGCTCAATAATGTCCCGCACCAGCGCCGAGAGCCGCTGCGATTCACGGCGAAGCCTGCCCGTGAAGTACTCAATCGCCTGCGGGTCGTCGGATGCCTCCTCAATAGCCTCAGCCAGCAGGCCAATAGCGCCCACCGGGGTTTTCAGCTCATGTGAAACGTTGGCCACAAAATCATTGCGCACACGCTGCACACGCGAAATTTCGGTGCGGTCATCGGCCAGCACCAGCATGTACTCATCCCCCACCGGCGCCACCCGCAGGTCAATGACCAGCGTCTCGCCCTCGCCGCGGTCCACTTCGACCTCCTGCTCGACGAAAATACCCCGGTGCCGCACGGTGCGGATCATCTCGGACAGCTGCTCAGAAACCACCGTGTGCCCGCGCACCAGGCCCATCGCGTAGGCCCCGGGGGACGCCTGTGCCACGCCGCCGACCTCATCAACCACCACGTAGGCGCGGCCAATCACCGCGAGCACCTGCGCCGCTCCGTCACTCAGGGCGGGCTCAACCACACTATTATTCGCCCACTCACGTTCGCTGCGGCGCAGAAAGCTCATGCTCACAGCACCCAGCAGCAGGCCAATAATACCCGATATGAGAATAACCAGGGCGGCTCCCCTCCTTCCTAACGTCGCCGTTGTCAGATGTCCGCCGGTGCGGGCCAGCAAAAACATGAAACCCGCCTCCTACGTCACACATTATCCCGAGGAGACGGGCTTCACGCCTACAAATCAGTTGGTGAGAGTTTACTTACCCTGGTTGGCGACGGCCGCAATCGCATCCTTCGCGGCTTCGGGGTCAAGGTACTCACCCGGCTTGACGGGCTTAAAATTCTCATCCAGCTCGTAGTACAGCGGGATACCGGTCGGGATGTTCAAACCGGCAATATCCTCATCGGAGATATTCTCCAGGTGCTTCACCAGCGAGCGCAGCGAGTTGCCGTGCGCCGCCACCAGCACAGTCTTACCCTCAGCAAGATCAGGCTTAATATCGGATTCCCAGTACGGGAGCATACGGCCCAGAACATCCTTGAGGCACTCAGTGCGGGGTGCGTTCTCAACATCAGCGTAGCGGGGGTCGTTCGCCTGCGAGTAAGGGTCGTTATCGTCCAGCGGCGGAGGCGGCACATCGTAAGAGCGGCGCCAAGTCATGAACTTCTCGTCACCATATTCTTCACGGATCTCAGACTTGTTCTTACCCTGCAGAGCACCGTAGTGGCGCTCATTCAGGCGCCAAGTGCGTTTGACCGGGATCCACAGGCGGTCAGCCGCATCCAGGGAAATATTTGCGGTGTTAATAGCGCGTCGCTGCAGGGAGGTGTGCACAACATCCGGCAGGATGTGGCGCTCTTTCAGCAGCTCGCCGCCGCGCTGAGCCTCAGCACGGCCCTTATCTGTCAGATTAACATCAACCCAGCCGGTGAACAGGTTCTTCTCGTTCCACTCAGACTGGCCATGGCGAAGGAGTACTAGTTTATAAGTCATACCCCTATTCTTCCACCCCCAGCGCGGCTTGTCATGCTTTAAGACGCTTAAAAGCCGGGGTGTGGGCACATTACGGCACAAATGCCGCTGCCCACACCCGCACGAATCACCGCACCCGGCAGTACCCCACTATGGCACCAGTTACAGGCGGCGCCGGACGCTGGGGTGCACATTCGTCAAAAACACCATCGCAATGGTGATGGCGATCAGCTCAAACAGGAGCATGCTGCTCATCATCCCGCCCCTCAGCACCAGCCACAGCATCAGCACCGAAAACAGGGCCGAACCGCCGGTGAGCCCCATCCAGAACCCCTTAGTGCGTTTATCGTGGAACTTATAGGCGTTCGGGGCTGCCGCAGCCGCCTGCACAAACGCCCACACACAGGTGGCAGCGGCGGCTACTGACAACACCAGATCCGCCCAGTACATGAACAGCATCACCAGCTGAATCGGGGACATTAAGCGATCTCCTTCAACGCATTGACCAAATCGTCGTACAGGTCATCCACATTCTCAATCCCCACCGACAGGCGCAGCAAAGACTCCGGAATGGAATCCGGCTCATTACCGTGACGGCGGCGGCGCTCCACCAGCGACTCCACCCCACCCAAGCTTGTGGCCGGGGTCCACAGTTTCAGCGCCTCAACCACGCGTTGGGCACCAGCCGCATCCGTATTCAGCACCACGCACAGCACCGCACCGAACCCGCCGGTCATCTGCTTCTTCGCCAGCTCATGCCCCTTATCAGTGGGCAGCCCCGGGTAACGCACCTGCACCACAGCCGGGTGCTCCCCCAGCCGCTCAGCCAGCACCTGCGCATTCGCCATGGAACGCTCAACCCGCACCGCCAAAGTACGCAGCCCACGCAGCCCCAGCCACGCCTCCATAGGCCCGGCAATCGCCCCGTTCGTAATGCGGTGGTGCAGCATCGCCTGGTACAGCACCTCGTTTGAGGTAACGCTCACGCCCAGCAGCACATCCGAATGACCCGCCAGGAACTTAGTAGCCGAATGCACTACCACATCCGCCCCGAACGACAGCGGCCGCTGCACCAGCGGAGTGGAGAACGTATTATCCACCGCAGAAACCACACCCAGCCGTTTCGCAGCCGCACAAATTGCGGGCAAATCCCCCACCTCAAGCATGGGGTTCGTGGGGCTCTCAATCCAGATGAGCGCCTTCGGGGCGGCATAGTCAACAGTGCCGGGGGTGACACCGGTACGAGCCGCCGCATCCTCAAGGGCAGCAATAACAGAGGCGGTATCCTCAAGGTCATAACGCACCACCTCAGCGATACCGCGGCGCTCCAGATCCTTACACATGGTCACCGACGCCATATAGGCGTGCTTCGGCACCAAAATAACGGAACCAACCGGCACCAAGTCGATCACCGAAGCAACCGCCGCCATACCCGAAGGAAACAGCAGACCCGGCTGGGTGGCGCCCTCAAGGCGGGCAACGACTTCTTCCATTCCCTCCCACGTATCATTCGCGAACCGCGCATACACGCGGTCATTCACCGTATCAACCGTGTCAGTGCCACGGTAGGTGGAGGAAAGAATAATGGGCGGGTTCACCGGCGCGTCATGCTCATGCGCGGGACGCCCGCCGCTCACAACAAAAGTATCGGCAGAGAAACGTTCAGAAGTCATACCCTTAAGAGTGGCACAGGTTCACGCCCGGCGCATCCCGGCCCTGCCACAAGGCCACAATTTACACGGCTGTAACCTGCGCCCGAGACCGCAAACACCCCGCACCCCGCGCGGACCGAGCAGGCACGGTACCCTAGATAGGGTGAAGGATTCTCTGAGTTACACCCCCGGCACCGCAGACCACCCGCGTGTGAGTGACGGCACCCCAACCGGGCTTTTTATCGTCTTTGAAGGCGGCGATGGCTCCGGCAAAACCACCCAGCTGTCCCTGCTGGCTGATGCGCTCACCGCCCGCGGGTACACCGTGATCACCACCCGTGAACCCGGCGGAACCGAGATCGGGGAGAAACTGCGGAACCTCGTGCTCAGCAACAGCGGCGACCCGGTTGATGCCCGCACCGAGGCTCTCATCTTCGCCGCCTCCCGCGCGGCACACGCGGCGCAGAAAATCCGTCCTGCGCTCGCCGCCGGGGCGGTTGTGCTCAGCGACCGGTATATTGACTCATCTGCCGCGTACCAGGGGGCGGGGCGCAGCCTGGGTGTAGAGAGCATCATTGACCTTAGCCGCTGGGCCACCAGTAACCTGCTGCCAGATGCCACCCTTTTCCTTGAGGTGCCGCCCGCAGCAAGCGAGCAGCGTGTGAGCGTACGCGGCACCACCGACCGTATCGAAGCCGAAAACACACAGTTCAAGGCCCGCACCCACACCGCTTTTACCGACCTGGCGCACGCCGAAACAACCGGCCCGCACACTGTCATTGACGGCTCAGGCACCATTGAGCAGGTGCACGAGCGGGTGCTTGCCGCCATCACGCCGCTACTTGCCCAGCGGTCACTGCCGCGCGAAAACACCGCACCAACTAAGGAGGCGCTGTGAGCCTGTGGGACGCCCTCCTAGCGCCTGAGCCCGTGACGGCGCAGCTACGGCAAGATGCCTCTTCCCAGGCGCCCACACACGCCTGGCTTTTTACCGGCGGGGCGGGCTCGCTCAACCGGCAGGCTGCCTCCGTTTTCGCCGCAACCCTGCTCTGTGACCAGCCCAACCCGGCAGACCGGGGGTGCGGTACCTGCAGGGGGTGTGTGACCGTCATGAACGGTTCCCACGCCGACTTCACACATTTCCGTACTGAGGCGGTGAGCATCAGCATTGATGAGGCGCGTGAGCTGGTTCTCAAAGCCCAAGACCGCCCCTCGGTGAGCCGCTGGCGTGTGATTCTGCTGGAAGACACCGAACGCATGCCTGAGCGCACCTCCAACGTGCTGCTGAAAGCGATTGAGGAGCCGCCGCCGCACACGATCTGGCTGCTGACCGCCCCCTCCCCCGCCGATGTGCTGGTCACCATCCGTTCACGCTGCCGCCCCGTACAGCTGCCGGTGCCGCAGGCACAGGCGATCGCCGCGTACCTTGAAAGCACAGGGGTTGAGGCGGGGCTGGCCCACCGCGCCGCCACCCTCAGCCTCGGTGACGCCGAGGTGGCGCACCGGCTGGCAACGGTACCGCAGGCGCTGACCCGCCGGGAGGATCTTGCGCGCCTGCCGTTGCGTATCCGCACCCTGTCGTCGGCAATGGAGGCGGCTGAGCGGCTGATTTCGCTGGCTGAGCAGGATGCCGCTGACGCGACGCAGCAGCGTGATGCCGCCGAACGCGCCGAGCTGCTGGCGATGCTGGGCATCGCTGAGGGTGAGCGGGTAGCCCCGACCCTGCGGGCCCAGGTGCGTCGTCTGGAGGAGCAGCAAAAGCGGCGGGCGCGGCGCATCCAAACCGACACGCTCATCCGCGCGGTGGCCGATATTCAGACGGTTCTGCGGGATGCACTAACCCTGCAGCTGGGGGCGCAGGCCCCTCTGCTGAACGAGTATCTGCGGGAGCCGCTGCAGGAGTACGCGGCGCGCACCAGCCCCGCGCAGACCCTCTCAGATGTTCAGGCGGTTGAGACAACCCTGCAGCGGCTACGCACTAACGCGAACGCCCGCCTGGCCTTGGAGGCCCTCATGAGCAGGTTCGTGCGGTAGCTACTGCGCCTATCCCCAGCGGCCGCGCGTGCGCACCCCGTCAAGCAGCACATTCAGGTGGGGTGCCAGGCGCGGCAGGTTCCACACCGGGCGTGCGGAGATGTCCTGCACAATATAGTCGTCAAGGTTAATTCCGGCCTGCCGCGCATTGTACTCAAACCGTTCTATATCCTCATAGGCGTGCGGCGAGTGTTCAAGTTTCTCCGCTGTTTTCAGGTAGTCCACGAGCACAGGGATTGAGCGGGCGCGTTTCGTGGCGGAGTACCCGGGTGCCTTGATTTTGACCATATAGCCCGTAGAGTCTCGGATAACCCAGCCTTCAGCGTCGCTTGTACGAGCATCCTGAAGCAGACGGGTGAAATCGGCGTCATTCTCTAAGACAATTTCTGTAACCGCTGCGATGCGCACGGGGCCGTGTTCCTTGGTGGGGCGCGGCTGTGCGAAGGCCTGCGGGGAGAGCCACAGGTTTTCAAAGCGGGCTGGTTTCACGCTGAACTGCGCGGTGTTCGCAACCAGATCAAGTAGGTAGAGCGTGACCTGTTCGTAGGGCACAATGTGCGGGTCGCGGAACGGATCGACCACCTCAACGGTCAGGGAGGAATCCATGCGGGTGAGCGCCTCAGTGAGCCGGGTGAGTTCTTCCTCGGTGAGGGCCGCGCGCAGGATGCTCTCGGCGTGGCGGCTGTAGGCGGTTGCCCCGCCTTTACTGTAGACGGTCAGCACACCGTCGAAGACCGTAATAATCGCCAGGTACCCGTTTTCTTTGGCGCGCGCAACAGCCGGGTAGGCGAGGCGTTTGCGAACGTGTGCCTCGTTCTCGTGCCCGGGCTCGTCCATATTGAAGAATTTTTCGTACCCGCGCCCCACAATTTTGCCGGTTTCGGCGTGAATAAACAGCCCGCGCGCTTTGGCGGTGGTCTTATCCCAGGCGCCTTTGTAGAAGGCTTTGCGCGTGAAGTTGCACGCGAGCACGCCCGCTGGTTCGGTGGCGCGAACGTTCACGTTGGGGTTGGCGTGCATTTCCTCTAGCAGGCGCTGCCCGTCGTTGAGCGGTTCTGCGGCACCGTTTGCGGCGTTTTTTGAGGTGCCCGCCGCCCTACTCCCCGAGGCGTAAGGATCGGGGATGAGGGAGCTCGACGGGATTTTCACGATTTCGCGCTTCCACACGGCTTTCTCAGGTGCACCGGATACGCTGTCCTCACGGCTGAACACCGCGGCACTCAGCTCACCGCCGGTATATTCGACGCTGCTTTCTAACGGAATGAGATTACTGTATCCTTCCGAACCGAGTGCCGCCGGGCGGTGACCGTAAATTTGGGTGATGCCGGCGGCCCGACTGAGGTCGTTGAGCGTGTCTTCGTAACCCGCGTACTGGGTTTTACCCGCCCGCGCCTGCGGGTACGGGTTGGAACCCAAATAGAATGTTTCATCTGCATACAGCCCCGTGAGGTACCCCTCCCCCACGCCCTCCAGCGTGCGATGGGAATCCGCGAAGAGCTGCGGTGCAACCCCGGCGTGGGTCACGAAATAACGCTCCTTCCCGAGAGTAAAGGGCATCATATTCACGGCGGTGTTGAGCATGGTGATCACCCGGCTGTTGTACACGCCGTGGGCGGCGAGCGCATCCAGAGTTTCGCGGGCGTCACGGTAGCGGCGCACGCCCCTAATAGTGTGCATGATGGAGCGTTCGTGGTTGCCCATCACCAGGTGCACGTTGGGCAAGGTACCAAGGGCAGGTTCAAGGATGTCAAAGACTTTTTCGGGGTTCTGTCCGCGATCGAAGAGGTCACCGGCGAATATCCAGCAGATGTTTTCATCGCTCAGCCCGGTTTCGGGTGAGAGGGCGCTGATAAGCTTTTCGAGTTCGTTACCCATGCCCTGAATATCGCCAACCACGACTACTTTATGGTAGTTATCGAGCGCACGCACCGGGGTAAAGAGTTCGGTAAAAACCTGGTCGGGGGCGATGTACCCGGCGACCACATCCCGGTAGTTTTTGAGGATGCTGCGCCAGTTCTCGCGCAGCTCGCGGTGGTTGTTGTAGGCGGTCTCGATAACCTCTTCAGGTACGCGCTTAGTGTATTCGCGGGTTCTGTTGCGTGAATACAGTTCGTCGAGGGTGAGTTCGCCCTGAAAATCGACGAGGTATGCGGTGTAGCAGTATTTGCGCGCGAATTCGAGGAAGGTTTTCATGTTGCGCAGCAGCACGTTCATATTGTCGATAAATACGGTGTTGCCGTGCCGCATGTTTTCTTCCACGCAGTCATTTACCCGGCGGATAGCTTTCGATTCGGCACTGGTGTTTTGCGATAGGGCTAGTGCGGGCTGATTATCGAGCGTGTAGGTGATGTATCCGCATTTGCGGCGTTCGGCATCCCAGGAATGCGTCAGGTCTGCGAGCTCAGGATGCGCGGCGATCCAGGTGCTCTTACCGGCACCCGCCGCACCGGCTAAGAGGAAGATTTTACGTGCCATTACTATTATCTTTTCGTCATCTTTGTGTAGTGGTTGGTCTATAGTGTTTTAGACCTTACCGGGTTACCCGCGCTGGTTCAACATATAAGGTCGTTGGGGTGAGCTATTTAAGGTATTGCAACACGTGCTTGAAGATGCTGTCCTTCACCTTTCAGCCACTCACAGTTTTAATCCGCAGCGCATGGATTTCAGCGTATAGGCAAGCGTAGGCACACTAATATTATTGAAAACCTGCGCTTAATATAATTTTGAGCGGAGCATTAGAAGTATTTTCTTCGGGGATCTTCAAAAGAACCAATAAATGGTATATCATTGTATAATTTGCCCGGAGTATCCTCATGAAAAACTGCGTTTCCATAATAATATAACGAATTTCCTTCGGTTACCCCTTTAGCTTTGGCCGCCGCAATAACCTTTTCAGTAGCCGCCCGAGAATGAGTCGCCACTTCTTCAGCCAGAACTTCGATGGGAACAATTTCATGATTCGCTGTTCGATACGCACCAAAGAAATCAGAGTCAATAAAAGAGGTTCCAAAATCTCTGCACGCCGGACAACCTGATCCTAGATATTCCATGCCTTCCGTGTATTCATTAAAATCTTCATATGACTTCATGGATATCCCCATCCACACCGAAATCATTCCCCGAACCGTGTCATCAATCATACTATCATTCCTAAATATTTACCACGTATTAATCAATAAATATTTTCTATTTTGAATAATTTATAAATATTTTTCAGTTACGTTACACACCCACAATCTTACAGTCTTTCAAAAAGTAAATTATATACGCAAGATTGTGTTTCTTCAGTGAAATCTTCATCCTCAATTTTTACCGGTAGTTTGCTATTTAGAACAAATCCATCAAGAAGGATTATATTATGTTGTTGAAATAAAGTTATTAATGGCAAATCCTCGCTACTAATACCAGGGGATTGATGCGACAAATAGTGCCCGGATTTATATCGTTGTGCCACAGCATACCTGCCTACCAGGGAAAGACTCACCCCATACCTATTCTTTTCGTCTCGCCGACTGGTTATTGTCCAGTCCAAGCATGAGGAATAATTTAAGTCCGATAGATCAGAAACTATGTATTGCGTTTCTACAGCATTTAAAAACTCATCGTACATACCCTCATTAATTCTCTTACCAACAAAACTAAAATTTGGGCTCTCCGGGTTCTCATATGAGTTTAGAACGTCATGACATATTTTTATTAAAACTTTCTCCCTATTACTCATAGAAAACCTAACCTCTGAGACTTTATTTCCCTAATGTTTCCGGCGATTTTCTGGTAGGTCATGGCTGCATACTATTTACCTATACATTGGTTAAGTTCTGCCTTCAGCTTGGGTGACACCTTTTTCGAGACAGAACGTAAGGTTTCTTTATAGTTTCTACTATCCACATTACGGATGGTCCACATAAGTTTTCTATGGAAAGAGTAAAAACTGTTGAGCGCTAACCAGTCATATTTTAGATCAAAACATTTTATTAAGACCGGGACTGCTGACGCATCTCCATAGTAGTCAATAATATCTACAATGTCTTCTTGCCTGCTATGCCACCCTTCGCATAATAATTGCTTATACACATTAAGCAAAAATTTGTCTTTTTTCAACAGCCCCGAAAGCGCTATACAAAATTCGATTCTGTCACCATCTTTATTTTTAATCCCATCTTCAATATATTCATGAAGAAAATCCAAAATGTCAATGTCTCTGCCAGAAATAGATTCGTTAATAAAGTAACTAATTTCTTGATAGCTAGATTCCCCTCCGATAAATGAATCCATCAGAGTATCGAGGCCTTCAAAAACGTCTTGACTATTCATCACATACCCTTTTCGTATTGTATAAGTTATAGTTATCTAAGAATATTTACATTTTACCTGATGTGAAGTTTTGATGCACACAAGCACAGAGCCTCTTTCCACCTCTCTTCCCCTAGCCAAGTTCTGGGGTCCAGGCTGGCTACTGCCTGGTCTTGTATTCTTTCATACGCTCAGACATTGTGCGAAAATTAAGTATTCCTTCAGGGTAGTCTTCAAAAAACATACTTAGCCACATCTCAAACGCGCTGGGTTTTGCAAAAAACCCATATATACGACCACTTTTAACTAGCGTATCGTACGTATCAAAACTAACACTTTTCGCATTCCCCTTACTCATAACCTGAGAATTCTGATAAGAATAGGATACGTTCCACGCTAGATATATAGCCAGATCTGGGAATGTAATGCCTTCCGATTCTAAGTCGATATTCCCGATATATTTCCATATATTATTATCAATATTCATTTCATCACAGGCACTATATATTTTAAACCCTTTGTGAAGCAAAATATTGACGTCGCTTATTTTATTCTTAGAAATATAATTAAAAATCCCGAAATTCTTTTCAGAGATAAGACAGGCATACACATATTTCCCTTCTGGCAGAAGAATCTCATATACGTTTCCATATTTCTTGTTACTTAGCATCTTTAACAACCATCCTGCATATGTAAAATCCCAAAATATACTACCCGAATCTTCGTGCCTTTTATGCCACGTATCCAGAGATTAAATCCTGCCGGGAATCGCACACCATAGTCTAATATGTCTCATACACTTCCCAAGAGAAACTTTTATCGTCGCATGGAATCCTACCGAGCCTAAAATATTCCCTCACACAGCTAAACGCCAGGTATTCGGGGATAACATATTTAACCTCATACGGCCCATACTGCCCTCCGGCTTTCATATTCTCTGTATCTATAGAGTTCACTTCTTCGCCTTCTGGGCATAATAAGTTAAACCCTCTCAGCTGTCCTTCGCTAGGTGCTTCCTGCCCGAAAACTAGATAGGTGCCACGACCGCCAGAGATAGTTAAATAATCATCATCAATTTTTCCATGAAGAATTAATTCTGTATGTACCTTTGAATCTAGTCGCCGCAGCGTCTCGGTGAGTTCTTCCTGAGATTTTATGTCAAAGGTTTCCTCTTGCCTGCGCGTCCCCTGCCACTGATCAATGGTAGCCTTCATCTTCACCGCCTGATATGTGCTATCTGAGGTAGGAGAGGCATTCATTTGGGCTAGGGAAACTATTCAGAAACCTTTAGCATAAGCCCAACACCTCTGCAGAGGGAGAACGGATAAAGAAACCCTCTTCCGTTTGCTCCCCTAGTTTCTGAACCCATGCACCGGTGAGGGGATCCTGCCGCAGCGGGCGATGAACGCCTCTGAGGATGGTGTATGCACCGGCATGATCGGGGCGCGCCCCAGCAGCCCACCGAACTCGACGGTATCTCCCACGCCCAGGCCGACGGCGGGGATGACACGCACGGCGGTGGTCTTGTGGTTCATCACGCCGATTGCAGCCTCATCGGCGATCATGGCGGCAAGCGTCGCGGCGGGCGTGTCACCAGGTACTGCGACCATGTCCAGCCCAACCGAGCAGATCGCGGTCATTGCTTCTAGCTTATCGAGCGTAATATGCCCTGCGGCAGCGGATTCGATCATGCCAATGTCTTCGGAGATCGGGATGAATGAGCCAGATAACCCGCCCACATGCGAGCAGGCCATGAGCCCGCCCTTTTTCACCGCATCGTTGAGCAGGGCAAGCGCTGCGACTGTGCCGTGGGTTCCCACGGTTTCCAGCCCCAGTTCTTCGAGGATGTGCGCCACGGAGTCCCCGATTTCGGCGGTGGGGGCTAGTGAGAGGTCAACAATGTTGAAGTACACGCCCAGGCGTTCGGCGGCGAGGCTGCCAACCAGCTGCCCTACACGTGTGATTTTGAAGGCTGCCTGTTTAATGGCTTCGGCGCATGCGTCGAATCGTGCCCCGCGTACTTTGTGGAGGGCGCGGTGTACCACGCCGGGGCCGGAGACACCCACTGAGATGGTGGTGTCTGCTTCTTGCACGCCATGGAATGCGCCAGCCATAAAGGGGTTGTCGCTCACGGCGTTGGCGAAGACCACGAGTTTGGCGCACCCAAACCCGTTAGTGTCTGCGGTGAGGTCGGCGGTTTCACGCACCACCTCGCCCATGCGTTTAACGCCGCTCATGTTAATGCCGGCGCGGGAGGAGCCAATGTTTACTGAGGAGCACACCACGTCGGTTTCGGCGAGCGCGGTGGGGATGGAGTTCATGAGCGTGTTGTCGGCGGGGGTTGCGCCTTTGTCGATGAGTGCGCTGAACCCGCCGATAAAGTTCACGCCCACGGCTTTTGCGGCGGCGTCGAGGGTGCGGGCGTATTCGATGTAGTCGTTTTCGCTGCTGGCTCCGGCGATGACGGCGATGGGTGTGACGGCGATGCGTTTATTCACGATGGGGATGCCCAGCTCGGCTTCGATTCCTTCGCACACACTCACCAGGTTTTTGGCGCGGGAGGTGATTTTGTTGTAGATTTTTTGGCGGGCTACCGTGCCGTTGGAGTCGGCGCAGTCGAGCAGGGAGATGCCCATGGTGACGGTGCGGATATCTAGTTTTTCTTCCTCGATCATGCGTAGGGTTTCGAGGATATTGTCGTTCATCATGCGGTTGGGGTCCCTTGGGCGCGTTAGATGGTGTGCATGGTTTTGAAGATCGCTTCTGCCTGGATGCGGATCTGAACTTTTTGTGCATGTTCGACGGGGATCATGGCTTCTTGCAGGTCGATGAGGTTCTGCTCGTTTTCGTCGAAGGAGCAGTGCATAATCATGGTGAAGTATTCGCCCATAATGGTTTGGGAGACGTCGAGGACGTTCACGTGGCGTTCTGCGAGGGTGTTGGTGACGGCGGCGATGATGCCTTCGTGGTCGATGCCGGTGACGGTGAGGATGATTTTCACGGTGATTCCTTACGGTGGGGGCATGGTTTCTGGGCAGGATAGTTTTTTAGGAATTGTAACGCATCCCGGTTGATATGGAGACCCGCAACACACCGCCAGGTGGTTATTTGCCTGCTTTTGAGCCCCGCCCTGCCGTGGCGTGCCCGCCCTTATACGTACTGGGCGATGTACAGTTCACCGCTGCCTGTGATGGTCACGGGGGTGGGGTCCCCCGCGTGCAGTACGGATTCGGTGCCGCCAAGGGTGTAGTCTTGGCCCGCGCCGGTGACAGCACCGGCAATGGTGATAGTGATGGTCCCGTCCACTACCAGTGCCGCTGAGGTTCCTTCAAAGACATAGTCGATGGTTTCTTTCGGCGCCACCTGGATGCGGGTTACACTCATCCGCTCATCCCACATGGTGTACTCGCCTACGGCGGCGTTATCGGGGGTGGGCCGCTGAATTTCGGGGGTGTCTTGGGAGTCGCCCAGCACCCGAATCAGTTCTTCGGTGTCAATATGTTTGGGGGTCAGCCCGGCGCGCATGACGTTATCGGAGGGGTTCATGAGTTCGATTGCGGTCCCCGAGACGTAGGCGTGCACCTGCCCGTCGGGGGTGAAGGCGGAGTCACCGGGTGCTAGGTGCACCAGGTTCATGACGAAAGCCACCAGCAGGCCGCGGTCACCGGGGTATTTGTGCGCTACCAGGTTCACCAGCTCTATAGCGTCAAGCACGTAAGGGGCCGCTTTACGCCGTGTTTGCGCGAGTTTATGGGCGGTGGCCGCCAGCTGATCCACGGCTTGGGCGGCTTCGGGTTCGGGCATACGAATAATGGCGGTCAGCAGCTCTTTGGGGGCAAGGTGCGCTCTGTCAGCCAGCCAGGACGCGTTGAATGCTCGGGCAAGATTTTTGAGCTGCTCGGCGGGTCGCACACCGGTGAGCACCCGCATGTTGGTGAGGGCGATCACGGTCTCGGGTTTGGAGTAGCGGTCTTTGTAGTTGCGGTGCGGTGCGTCTAGAGGTATGCCACGGGCCTGCTCGTCCTCGAACCCTGCGGCGGCCTGCTCGTCGGTGGGGTGCACCTGGATAGACAGGGGGGCGTCAATCGCCAGGATTTTGAAGAGGAACGGGAACCAGTCGCTGTTCCGGTCGGGGCGCAGGAACCTGCCGGGCTGCTGTGCAACCAGTTCGTCAAGCTGCTGCTCAGAGCCGTCAACGGTGGCAACCGACGGGGCGGCCGGGTGCGCCCCTACCCACACTTCAGCCTCGGGTTTGTCAGTGGGCACGGGCACCCCGCGCATACGGCCCAGGATGCTGCGCGAACCCCATGCGTAGTTCTGGATCTTATTTTTCAGACGGAAAATTTCGCCCATGTGCGTGCATATCCTTTCACGAACCGCCCTGACGGCCTAAAACTGAGTGATGGAAAACCTACAATATCTATGGAATTCCCAGCGTTTCTTCCCCAATTATAGAGGGATATTAGTCGGCCTTCCCGTTAGAATGAGGGGGTGACTACTATCAATCTACATGACTCGTTCAAAGCCTACGATGTTCGCGGTATCGTGGGCGAGACCATTACCGCAGAAACCGTGAAGGCAACCGGCGCCGCTTTCGTTGATGTGCTCGGCCTGGCTGGTCAGACTGTTCTGGTGGGCGGTGACATGCGCCCCTCCTCCCCCGAATTCATGGATGCATTCGCTGA
>ERZ772997.228-NODE-228-length-21855-cov-87.1937_pt1 | contig 21855 bp, 16 predicted proteins | sample MGYA00511127_ERZ772997 | MGnify/ENA primary metagenome ERZ772997 (study PRJEB29015, sample SAMEA2738070) | human oral metagenome | biome: human oral; feature: human-associated habitat; material: saliva | place: China | collected 2215 ... | reverse complement strand
TTCTCTACTTTTAGGTTTTTTTCGGCCAGTTGTCGGTTAATCAGTTCCAGCAATTCGGACAGGGTGTCGTCTTGCGCCAGCCAGTTGCGGTAGCGGCATAAGGTGCTGTAATCGGGGATGCTCAGTTCGTCAAAACGGCAAAACAGGTTGAAATCGATGCGGGTGATGAGGCTGTGTTCGAGTTCGGGATCGGAGAGGCTGTGCCATTGTCCGAGCAGGACGGCTTTGAACATGGACAACAGGGGATAGGCGGGACGGCCGCGGTGGTCTCTAAGGTAACGGGTTCTTTGACGATTCAGGTATTGTTCGATCGGTTGCCAATCAATCACCTGATCCAACTTCAATAGTGGGAAGCGGTCGATGTGTTTGGCAATCATGGCTTGTGCGGTTTGCTGGAAGAAGGTGCTCATGAGAAATCCCCTAAATGTCTTGATGGGAATTTAGGGGATTTTGGGGGGATTTTGCAAAGGTCTCCCTCTACCCAACCTCAAATTCTCTGCATTAGAATAGTATATTGATCAAAAGGAGAACACATGACTACCTACTTCGTCTCTCGTCATACAGGCGCGATTGAATGGATAAAACAGCAACCGCAATGGCAAATAGATGAATTTACCTCACACCTGGACGCAACAAGAATTCAAGCGGGTGATGTTGTTTTAGGAACGTTGCCCTTGGACTTGGCTGCAGAAGTGTGCCATCGCGGTGCCAAATTTTATTTTTTAATTTTGCCCCAGCAGTTTGCAGAACGAGGCAACGAGCATACTGTAGCAGCCATGTCTGCCGCAGGCGCAACCTTGCAACGGTTTGAAGTCAAAAAAATCACCGAATAATTTTTCAGGCTGTCTAAAAAATCTCAATCAAGGAGAGTGCAATGAAATACAAACGCAGAGTTTTAGTCGCTGTTACCGGTATGTCACCGCAAATTTTGACCGAAACCGTCTATGCCCTGTATACGCAGCAAAATTGGCTGCCTGATGAAATTTTTGTACTGACCACACAAACCGGCTACAACAATATCGTTCGTAATTTGCTTGGGGAAGACGGCTTTTTCACGCGCCTTTGCAAAGATTACAATCTGCCTGAAATTCAGTTCGGCGAACGGAACATCCATGTTATCCACGATGCCGGAGGAGAAAAACTGAGTGATATCCGCACACCTGAAGAAAACAATTTGGCAGCGGATATGATTGTGAATTTTATCCGCCAACAATGCGCCGATGATAAGACCGAGCTACACGTTTCCATCGCAGGCGGACGAAAATCCATGGGATTTTATATTGGTTATGCACTATCTTTGTTTGGTCGTCCGCAGGATAAGCTGTCGCACGTCCTGGTTACCGAAGGATTTGAAAACAACCCGCTTTTTTTCTATCCGACCCATTACGACAACTATATTTCCAAAAAGCCGTACGACCCTAATTGCACAGAAACCATTAACACGCGTGAAGCCAAAGTAATGCAGGCAGAAATTCCGTTTGTACGCATGAGTTACGGTTTGCCAAATTTGGCGCAAAATGATGTGAGCTACTCTGAAGCAGTACAACTCCTACAAAACAATTTAAAAGCTGACCGCATCATTTTAAATATCAAAGATTGCACCATTCAACTTGGGCAGGACAAACCCATTAAAATAGCCGACAAACGTTACTTTTTTGCCTATGCCGCATTAGCGCGGTTTCATTTGCAAAATAAAAGCATCAAGCTGATAAACCAAGCAGCCTGCTATGACAACATTAAAAACAACAAATGGCAGCTTGGCGTATATCCCGAACTGGATGATTTTCAAACATGCTATTGGGACATCATGCAAATCAACGAACCATCTCTCAAAAATGCTCCGAATCGTCAAGAGCTGTTAGAGCAGGCACGCAATAGCGCATTGCAAAATTTGCGCGAACTACCTTCCAAACTCCGCACCATCTTAACGGAAAACTTTTCAGAATACGTTGCAGAACAATACGGCGTATTTAGCACAGGTACACGAAAAACAACGCCAACATACTATTTAAAAATGCCGGCAGAAAAAATTGAAATTGTAGGGTAATAAAAAATAAATTTTTAAACTGTCTACCCTATTCCTATTTTTATATGGAGTCTTACATGTCCCAAACCATCACTGCCCTAAGCACCGCCGAGCAACTTACTGCCACCATTCCCGAAAAAGAACAACAGGCAGTAACAACCTTTCCCCAACAAATACAAATCAAACAGTCCAGTAATCCGCCTGGTAACATGACAGACAACACACTATTGTTTGAAATATTCAAATTCGCCGCCTGGGGCTTAGACAACAAAGACTATCAAGAAAAAGTAAACGAACTGCTTTACCTTGCGGCACAGCGTGGTACTGAATTGTCACACTCCGCTCAAAAAAACAAGAAACAGGGCGAATGCGCCCATCAGCTGACGAAAGAATTAGAAATCTTATTCAGAAAAGGCGATTCAACAGCTCTAAACGCTTGGTTTAATGAGCAGCAAGCCCGTCCCGAACTAAGCCAACGCATCAAAAAGCACTTAGCCATCAAACTGGGCAAGCTCAACGAGAAAAAAGACAAGAGAAAATCCTTCACGCCCACACAAGGCTGCCTGGTACGACCACCCCAATTTACCCAACATCATCCCAACAGCCTGCGCCACCTGCCAGCACATTCCAACTGGGAAATCGTCATTGACGAAACAGGCATGGAATTTGAGCAGGCGGAGGATTTATCCATCGACGACTACAGCTTAGGCCGCTATGTCGCGCTTGCCATTCCGCAAGGCAGAGCCAAATTGGACAAACTGCCCGAAACATTCCACGCCGCTGAAGAAAAGCCCGAGCTGCTGGACAAAGTCATCAACAACATCCTCTCGCAGTCAGTAGGCGTATTGGGCATTACTGCCAAAGACCCGCTTTCATTCAACCGCCCGCGTTGGTTTAGCGGCGTGTACCGTTTACTGCAACTTGCCTTGCGCCTGCTGCCGCTACCCAACGAAGGCAGCAAGCAGGTACACGTATTTATCGAACAACGCGGCGGCTTTAATGCCGACACCGACTTGCAGGTTTTAAAACAACTGCTGTTAAGCGAATTACAAAGCATAGACGAAGCCCGCTTCAACCAACTGCTCCTGTCGCTGGAAATCGCCCCCAAAGGCAAACACCCCTATCTTGCCCATGTTGATGCACTGGCGCACTGCTGGGGCGGTTCGTCTGCCAAACAACGTTTGATAAGAGCCAAATTCAAAGGACATTGTTTCCTTACCCCGGAAAGCGGCGATTTAGAGCGCATTTATGCCGCACTCGACGGCAAAACCGCCCTGTCGTCGCACGACTGGTTTCAAGCAGTCTGCGCCCTGTCCGGCGAACCCGAACACAGCCTCTTACGAGAAGCCATGCAGCAATTGGGCGAACGCTGTCGAACACAGCCCGAAATCTGGCAAAACTACCTACAGACAGTCCGCCAACGCCTAAACGAAAAAGACTACCATCCCCAAGCCTTAGATGAAATCTTAGGCTGGCTGCAAACCTACGCCCCGGCAGAAAACAAACTGCCGCCACTATTACAACTGCGTTTTCAAGCAGCCCGGCTTGCCGCCGACAACCATCAGGGCAGAATGCGTCTGGAAGCCATACAAAACCTGCTTGATTTGGGCAATCAACTGAAATACGAAGCCGCCCCCGAAGTCGCACAGGTATACAACCGCCTGGCGGTAGCCACCACCAACATATACGAATTCGACTACGCCAAACAAATTCTACAACACGCGCTCAAACTACCTGAAATCGCCGTCGGTCGGCAGCAATACGGCAGGCTTCTATCAGGCATGGGACAGATACACGCCTTCTCGGGAGAACACCAAACTGCCGCATCCTTTTTTACCCAAGCACTTGAAACATTTGAAAAACTATCCGACCCTGCTGCAGCACAAAAAGACATCCGTCAAACCCGCCTATACCGGCTGCACAACGCCCTGGACGCAGGCGAAACATGGGAAAACATACAGCCGCTCGCCACATCTGTTTTCGGCAGCGATTTAGACAAAGCCGCCAACAAATTTTCAATCAGCCCGGACGACCGCTTTACCCATCATGCCTTATTGCGCCTGCTTGCCGCCTATCCGCAGCAAACCGCATCCGCGCAAAAAACCTATTTGTACAATCAAGCCCACTGGCAAAGCGAAGCAGGACACCCATGGCAGCTTATCCACCTGTGGCGCGGCTGGTTGGCGCATTTTGCAGGCAACGACATCATTGCCACCGAAGCCTTTAACCATGCCCTAGACGAAGAAGCAGACGGCCTGACCCTGCAATGGATTGCGCTGACGACTGCCGTATTGGCAGAACGGCTCGAACTGGGCAAATCCAGCCCCTACTCCATTGCCGCCGAAGCTGCTCGTCTGAAAACCGCGTTCCCCCAAGCGCCGCACGCAGCCTTACAGACCTTGCAGAAAAGCGAAGCACAACCCGAAAAACTGCTTGCCGCGCTGAAAGCCTGCCTGCCTTTTAACTTCAAATAAAAAAGCGCACACCGACACAACACACCATTTCAGACGACCCCAATCCCCCAAACAAAGCGAGACCGCCATGTCCCAAATTCCACACTACTTCATCATCCTTTCCGAACACAACATCGCCGAATACCGCGCCTGCCTCGATTTACAGCCCCAAAACGTCCATCTCATCGTCACCGGCTGGATAGCCGGTAAAAACGCACATACCCGTTTCAAAAACACGCTCGAGCAAAGCGAACAATTTAACGGCAAAATCCACGAAATCGGCTTTCAAAGCGACAGCCAACTCATCGGCGAACGAACCGAAGAAATCCAAATGTGGCTGGATACCGTCTTCAAAGCCTACTGCACCGAACACCACATTGCACACAACGCCATACTCAACATCACAGGCGGCACAAAAATCCTGTCCCAACTGCTCGCCGCCCAAACCGGCATATGGCAGGAGCTGCACTACCAAGCCTTCCAACGCGACAGCAACCAAATCCACATAGACCGCCTCAATCCCGACAACCTGGCATTTCTGGGCGAAATCGTCCTATCCGACCGATTCTCCCTGCGCGACAGCTTGAAGCTCTACGCCGACGAAATCAAAAAACACAACCCCAACCCCATTATCGAACATCCCGACAGCCTGCCCCTTGCCCAAATGCGTTTTGCCGCCCAAAGCATGCAGCAGCCTGAAAACGGCAACCTCTTCCCCGCCGTTATGCCCGTATTGGAAAACGCATGGACACAAAAATATCCCAAAGACCAAAAAGAAATCCTGCTCGAATGGCAAGCGTTCGGGCTTGCACAACCCGACGAACTCAAACCCTTCCTTCAAAGGCTGATCAACCTGCTTGACCCGCAAGACCGCATCCGCCTGGACGAAAAAGGACTGATCCTGCCCACCAAATACAACAAAAACAGCCAAATAGCCCGACAAATTCACGACTGGAGAAAATGGATAAGCGGCGACTGGTTTGAACAACTCATTTACACATGGTTTAAAGAAAACGGCGTAAAAGACGAAGAACTGGAGACAGGTTTGCAACTGATACAAGGAGAAAGTCAGGGCAACGAAACCGACATTTTGCTGTTCCGTAAAAACCAACTGATTTTTTGCGAACTCAAATCCGATTTAAGCTCCGAAAGCAAGCTGGCAGACCCGCTAAGGCAAGTGATCGACCAAAGCCTCAACATGGGCAAAGTACGCCGCGTCCTGATTTTGTCGCCCAAAATCCAAAATGATTACCAAAAAGAAGAACGTAAAAAACCACAATGGACGGAATTTGAGCGCAACTGCGCCGCCAAAAACATCCAAATCATCATCGCCCGCGACAAAGAAGCGCTGAAAGCCCTGACAAGCTGACATCGAAGTCTCTTGACCATGGAAACGTCGTCTGAAAATGTTAAAAAACATTGTGAAATGCAAAGCAGACGGCTATAATCCGAAACACAAGTTTTCCGACGGATAGCGAAAAGTCTGTCTTTCGGCTGCTCTTTTCAGTTAAGGTTTTGTTAAATAATGTCTTTGTTGGTTAAGGAAAAATGCTAACTTTTCTTAACTATATAGAAGATTGAAAATAATGAAATTTTTTGACCGAGTGCAGTCGGAAGACTTGCCCCACTAATCGGGGATTAAGACACGTCCTCTTTGCCCCATACCATAACAGATTTCTCACGTCGGAAGACTTGCCCCACTAATCGGGGATTAAGACCAAACGAATGGAAAGTACCCGCAGAGAAATTGTCGTCGGAAGACTTGCCCCACTAATCGGGGATTAAGACGAATCTCGATAGGTTGAATGCCTGAAAATGAATCAAGTCGGAAGACTTGCCCCACTAATCGGGGATTAAGACTTATGTTTTGTCATTTTATACAGTCATCCTTTTATGTCGGAAGACTTGCCCCACTAATCGGGGATTAAGACACCGTCCCGAATCTTGAATATAGCCTCATCAGTCGGAAGACTTGCCCCACTAATCGGGGATTAAGACTGAGGCTACTCTTCCTAATGGAATGCGTTTTGAGTCGGAAGACTTGCCCCACTAATCGGGGATTAAGACGAGTATCGTACAGTTTAGTCCCAAAAGCTCTTTGGTCGGAAGACTTGCCCCACTAATCGGGGATTAAGACGGGGACATGCCGTTACTTGCTTGCACACTTTCGCGTCGGAAGACTTGCCCCACTAATCGGGGATTAAGACACCCCACTTAATGCTATATTTGTCATACCTCAACGTCGGAAGACTTGCCCCACTAATCGGGGATTAAGACGAATAATAAAGTCTTGGATTGTTGTTCCACCATTAGTCGGAAGACTTGCCCCACTAATCGGGGATTAAGACCTTTGGGCAATTCCAATATGTACGGCGACGCTGGCGTCGGAAGACTTGCCCCACTAATCGGGGATTAAGACACCCAATCCGAAGACGGCGTGTTTTACTGTTTGGGGTCGGAAGACTTGCCCCACTAATCGGGGATTAAGACGTAGAGATGGTTTTTGCAATCGGCGGGCTTGAGTCGGAAGACTTGCCCCACTAATCGGGGATTAAGACAAAACTTGGCGCGTCTTTGCGGCGTTGCTGCTCCGTCGGAAGACTTGCCCCACTAATCGGGGATTAAGACTTGCTTAGTTAATTATTTAGCTTACTTAGCCTTGCGTCGGAAGACTTGCCCCACTAATCGGGGATTAAGACCACTCTACCAACTCACCTTTCAGTGAAACGTTAAGTCGGAAGACTTGCCCCACTAATCGGGGATTAAGACGGACAGACTTACCTTTACCCGCACCCTTGATAGGTCGGAAGACTTGCCCCACTAATCGGGGATTAAGACCTTAGTATTCCTTACTGATTGTTGCGTTGTTTCGTCGGAAGACTTGCCCCACTAATCGGGGATTAAGACCCACTGGCATTGCACAATGTAGGAACTGTCTTTTGTCGGAAGACTTGCCCCACTAATCGGGGATTAAGACCCATATGCGATAAATTCATAATCTTTGTATTTTTGTCGGAAGACTTGCCCCACTAATCGGGGATTAAGACTCATCATCCTCTTCTACTTTCTTACGAGGCACTAGGTCGGAAGACTTGCCCCACTAATCGGGGATTAAGACTAAATGCGAGGATTACAATGCCAATAATCACCATGTCGGAAGACTTGCCCCACTAATCGGGGATTAAGACATTCATTGCCAAATTTATCAACTACAATTTGGTCGTCGGAAGACTTGCCCCACTAATCGGGGATTAAGACTCAAGGAAATTACGTAGTCATTGTGTAATTTCGTCGGAAGACTTGCCCCACTAATCGGGGATTAAGACGCCTATTAGTCAGCTTAATAGGCCGTAATGATGTGTCGGAAGACTTGCCCCACTAATCGGGGATTAAGACCCAAACCTAGCGATACTCTTGGTTGCATCGTTGAGTGTCGGAAGACTTGCCCCACTAATCGGGGATTAAGACCCACCACCTACTACTGCACCGGCGAGAGCTTTAGTCGGAAGACTTGCCCCACTAATCGGGGATTAAGACACGTTGACCGATTTGCTATTCAGCGCGATAGCTGGTCGGAAGACTTGCCCCACTAATCGGGGATTAAGACTTTTATGTCTCCTGTAATATGTTAATGACTGAGGTCGGAAGACTTGCCCCACGTATCGGGGATTAAGACACTAACTGTACTGTTTTTGTGCCAATGAAGTGAAGTCGAAAAACTTTCCCCACACATCTGGAATTTCAAGCTTTTCAGACGACCTCAAACCAAGGTCGTCTGAAAATGTCGGAAAACCTGCCCCACTCATCGGGGATTAAGACGTACTTCCTTAGTTTATCAGCATAAACTTGCACATCGGAAGACTTGCCCACTAATCGGGGATTAAGACACAATTGAATTTAAAATGTTGACTTCTTTTTCTAACGTCGGAAGACTTGCCCCACTTATCGGGGATTAAGACCCTTCACTTTCGCACCATTTGGACAGGAGCATACGTTCGGAAAACTTGCCCCACTCATCGGGGATTAAGACTGAAATCAATCTGTTTTTCTGTCAGTTTATATTTGTCGGAAGACTTGCCCCACGTATCATGCTTCAAGCTTTTCAGACGACCTCAAGCCTAGGTCGTCTGAAAATATTGGAAATCCTACCCCACTCATTGGGGATTAAGATCCATTGACCTTATCCAATGCAGAATCTGAACCAGCGTCAGAAAACCTGCCCCACTAATCGGGGATAAAAATCAAACAGCCTTGATGGTTTTGTTCCATCAAGGCTGTTTTTTGCGTCGGAGGTATGTTCAAGCGGCTTGCATAATGCGGTATTGCCCGTTGCCGAATACGGTTTCTTTGCCCAAGTGCAGCCATTGCCCGATATACAGCATTTGCGAGAAGGCGGGCGGAAGGCCGGTCAGCTGCCATGTCCCGATTGCGCCGCTAAGGGGCGTAATCTGCTTTTGACGGTTGGAAAAACGGCGGTGTTCGTGCCATGAAAGCCGGGGCGGGACGCCTTGTCCGCCGATTTGGGCGGACAGCTCGGCAGCGTTTGCATCGTTGCCCCAGTGCAGATGGGCAAGCGTCAGATAGCGGCGCAGGAGCTGGCGCAGGAAAACCGCCTGCGTCAGTTCGGTTTCCCGCAAAATCCTGCCTTTTTGCTGAATACGCAGAGGCGTCAGCAGCTGAATATGCGCTTGGGTGGGATAGCGTTCGGGCAGCCTGATATGGTTGTCGTGCAGCGCGATGGGGCTGCCGCGTTCGCTAATCGTCAGGAAACTGCCGTCCGCCTGCTGTACCGCAATGCCGCTCAATTCGCCCTTGCCCGCATTGTTTGCCCCCAACCCTTTGGCAAAAGCCTGGGCAAAGACGGCGGCAATCAAAGGCAGGCTGTGCCGCGCCCTGCCGAACAGCACCAAATCAAACGCATACCCCGCGCCCGCCGGAAAATGCGTGGGCGCGACCAGCGGCGTCTCGATCAGATAAGGCGGCGGCGGACTTTGGCGCACGCTGCTGGGCAAGTCGGCACAAGGCGCCGGCTCGAAAATCTGCGCATAGGGGCAATCGGAAAGATGCGGCGTTTGAGGCGTGTCGCAGGTACAGGCGGCAGCCAAAAGCGCATGCCCGAACACCCCGCGCAAGGTCGAAGCCGCATAGGACGGCAGCTGCAAATCATGCGTCAGCGTGAAATGCAAACGATAACGGGCTATGGGCAATTCCGAAGGAAGATTAAGCGGATTCATGGCAGACAGACAAATAAAAAATGGCATGATACGGCGTTTCAGACGACCTGAAAATGCGAAATAGAGAGAATGAAAACAATCCTACCCTTCGGGACAAGGATGCAACCGCCAAAATAGCGAAACGAGCTGATACGGAAAAACAAATTTGTGTTCTTAGTATTTCACGCCGCATAAGCCTAAAATTCACTTCGTTGTTTTCGACAACGTTGCTTTTTCTTTATTAGTCCCAATGCGCCAACACTATCTTTTTGCTTACGACATCACTTGCCCCCGCCGCCAAGCACGCGTACGCCGTTTATTGCAAAGCTATGCGGTAGGTATGCAGAAATCCTTATTTGAATGCTGGCTGACCGCAGACGAATTAATGCAACTTAACGGCAAATTGAGTGAATTATTGGATTCAAATGATACGCTGCATTATCTCGCCTTAAGTCAGTCAGACAATGAATGGCTATTTAGCACAACCAAACCGCTTCGCTACGATGTTTTTATGGTGGTTTAGTATTTGAAACCGCCTACAACATTACACAAACAACAACACGGAAAGGAAAAAAGATGCAAAACCTAGACACGATTTTTGTAACCGTCAAAGACATTGCGCAAAAAAATCCGAAACTTGCCGCAATAGTCTGCCTATTCGGCATCGCCATAAGCGCAGTCGTCACCGTCAACGAAACATCAACAAAATAAGGAGAAAACCATGTGGCTAGCAATTTTGAAATGGGCTATTAAATTTTGCATCGGCAAGATTGTCGACAGGATATTCGCCTCCCTCATGCCTATACCCGTATAGCTTCAATCCGAAAGGCAAATTCATGACCACGCTCTACCTGGACCGCAAAAACCTTACCCTGCGAGCAGACGGCGATGCTTTAGTGTGTTACGAGAACGATGGACGTATAGCAACCGTACCGCTCAAAGTCTTACAGCGAGTCTGCATACGCGGGGATATAACCCTATCGGCAAAGGTTTTAAGCAAATTGGGCGAAGCTGGCGTCGGCGTACTCATATTAAATGGGCGGCAAAACCGCCCTGCCCTCATGCTGCCCAACTGGAAACTGGATGGGAAAAGACGTGTCGCGCAATACGCCCTGTCGCAGGATAAAGCAGCAAGCCTTGCCGCCGCCCGAAACACTGTTGCCGCCAAGTTGTCCGCACAACAGCAGCACTTGCAGCAAATGGCATGTTCGGACAATCGGAATGCAGCTTGCCTGAACAACCACAGCCAAGCCCTGGCAAACCTTGTCGATGCCATTTCAAGCAGCCCCGACATTGCCGCATTGCGGGGCATAGAAGGTGCTGCCGCCGCACGTTATTTCAGCGCATGGGCAAGCGTACTGCCCGCAAACTGGCACTTTACGGGACGCAACAAACGTCCGCCGCGCGACCCGCTCAACGCAACCCTGTCCCTCGCCTACACCCTGCTGCACTTCGACATCGTCAAACATCTCTACCTAAGCGGATTAGACCCCTTTATCGGCTACTACCACCAGCCCGAACACGGTCGCGAATCCCTTGCCTGCGATTTATTGGAACACCTGCGCAGCCTATGCGATGTCTGGGTGCTTTCCCTGTTTCATCAAGAAACCCTGACACCGGAGGATTTTTCAACCACCGCGCAAGGCTGCCTGATGAGCAAAAACGCACGCATCAAATTTTATCCAGCCTACGAAGCAACCGCCAAGCAATGGCGGATCCATATCCACCAGCTTTGCGCCGACTATCTGGCCATCCTCTCCCAATACATCGGGCAGCCTGAAATCCAATTAAGCGGACTGACCACCTTAGAATAAAAATGCGCCACCTCATCGCCTACGACATCGCCGACCCTCACCGCCTGCAAAAAGCACACCGCTATTTAATACAGCACGCCATTCCCCTGCAAAACAGCGTTTTCCTGCACATCGGCAGCAGTGATCAAGCAAGGCAATGCTTTGAAACACTTTGCAAAATGCTCAACGCCAAGCAGGACAATTTACGCTGCTATCCCCTGCCCAACAGCAGCATAATCCATGCCCTGGGCAAACCCGCCTTGCCCGAAGGCATCATCTTGGGCGGCGTGGGCAAACTGTAAGCGCGAAGCCGCCTTTCAGACGACCCCGAACTCACACAAACCCTCCGCCAACAAAAACAGCCTTGATGCAATATCAAGGCTGTTTTGCTATGTAGAAACGTCGGAATATTTGTCGGATTCAAGAATCCGACCTACGTTTTCAGACGACCCAGGCTTGAGGTCGTCTGAAAAGATTGAAAGACCGATGCGTGGGGCGAGTCTTCCGACGTCCAAACAATATTGGAATGGAAAATTTTATGGGTCTTAATCCCCGATTAGTGGGGCAAGTCTTCCGACAGAAAAATTCCCTGAAAATGCACCTACCAAAAAAGTCTTAATCCCCGATTAGTGGGGTGAGTCTTCCGACACTGTTGTGGCGAAACATACTTCAGCTGATGGTGTCTTAATCCCCGATTGGTGAGGCAAGTCTTCCGACACAGTGTCCGCCGCTGGGAGGCTTCGCTTGATGCGGTCTTAATCCCCGATGCGTGGGGCAAGTCTTCCGACGTAAAGAAGACGGTATCCTCGCTTCCATTATTGAGTCTTAATCCCCGATTCAGGAGGGCAAGTCTTTCGACTTAACTCTAGGGTTCGTTTAAAGTCGTTTAACATTGTCTTAATCCCCGATATGTGGGGCAAGTCTTCCGACAACAGAGCAAGAAACAAATGGATAGCCACCGGGTCTTAATCCCCGATACGTGGGGCAAGTCTTCCGACACGCAGCCCAAACGTAGTCATGCGAAAAGTTATGTCTTAATCCCCGATGAGTGGGGCAAGTCTTCCGACGTAATGACTACGTAATTTCCTTGATACTGTCTCTGTCTTAATCCCCGATGAGTGGGGCAAGTCTTCCGACATGGATGAGCTTGATGCAATGAATCTTAGCCCGGAGTCTTAATCCCCGATGAGTGGGGCAAGTCTTCCGACCAAAGCCGGTTACTCAGAGCTGGCCAACTTGGCGTCTTAATCCCCGATTAGTGGGGCAAGTCTTCCGACGTCACCAATTCTTCACCCTTTAATTAACCTTTAGGTCTTAATCCCCGATTAGTGGGGCAAGTCTTCCGACAGGACAAGATTCGTGATATTGAAGAGATGGATATCAGTCTTAATCCCCGATTAGTGGGGCAAGTCTTCCGACGTGCATCATTCTGGGATAAACAAGAAACAATCACTGTCTTAATCCCCGATTAGTGGGGCAAGTCTTCCGACTGAATTAGAGTACGAAGAATTGCGGAATAACTGGTGTCTTAATCCCCGATTAGTGGGGCAAGTCTTCCGACACAATAGCCTTACCGTTTACCACCAGTTCGCCATGTCTTAATCCCCGATTAGTGGGGCAAGTCTTCCGACTGAACACATCATCAATATCGATATCCATAACGAGGTCTTAATCCCCGATTAGTGGGGCAAGTCTTCCGACGGCTAAAAGTAGGCAAGGCATCCAAGCCCAAAACGTCTTAATCCCCGATTAGTGGGGCAAGTCTTCCGACGTATTTGAAAAACTTATCCGCGCAATGCGTGTCGTCGTCTTAATCCCCGATTAGTGGGGCAAGTCTTCCGACTGCACTCAGTCAAAAAATTTCATTATTTTCAATCTTCTATCTAGTTAAGAAAAGTTAGCATTTTTCCTTAACCAACAAAGACATTATTTAATAAAACCTTAACTGAAAAGAGCAGCCGAAAGACAGACTTTTCGCTATCCGTCGGAAAACTTGTGTTTCGGATTATAGCCATCTGCTTTGCATTCGACAACGATTTTTAACCGTTTTGCGGCTTTAGGTCGTCTGAAAAGCTTTGGCTTCGATAAAGCCGAAAATCTATTCGCCGCGCAGCTTCTCTAAGATGTCAGTTAAAGCATCTTTGCGTTTTTTGTTGTTCAACCAGTTTTTGTGTTCCTTTCTTATCTTATCGACTAACTTGGCGATTTCGGCTTTTTCGACGGCGCTGTAAACGGGGTTATCAGTAACAGATTCCAAATCTGTTTTCCACTCTTCATAGAGTTTTGTGTGCTCATGATTGTTTACGCTTAAGCTCGTTTGCTTTGCAAAACGAGATTCCCATTTTTGGATAAACCGCTGATGCGCGGGCATGGCGGCAAGTTCGGCGGCTTTTTGTTGCGCGGCCAGGGCTTGTTGCTGCTCTTCTTGGATGTGCTTGATTTTCCCAAGGGCATCGTTATCTGCAACTGTAAAATAGCCGTAGCCGGATGCGGTTTTGCTGCCTGCGCCTTGTGTCTGCAAGGCTTGAAACAGTAGGTTTTGGGCGTATGCCGCCCATGCCTGCGCGCCCGGTGCGCTTTCGATGACGAAATAGAAGCTGCCTTGTGTGGCGATTTGCTGATTGGGGATGGGGGACTCCATTTCGTCGGCTTCGAGTTGTTTGCCGTTGTAGTAATCTTGGTGGTGGGTGGTGATGATTTCTGCGGCAAAGGGCGGGGTGTTGGCGGGGATGAACCATGCGTCGTGCCAAACGAGTGCGCCTGATTTCAGACTGCCTGAGTCGCTGTCGTCGCCGAACAATACGGTCAGGTGGGCTTTATCCAGTCCGAGGCTTTCGGCATGGCTGCGGGCGATGCCTTTGACGGAGGAGCCTGCGATGAGGGGCATGCCGTAGGTGTGGCTGGTGCTGATGCCTGTTTCCAGTGCGCCTGCGCTGTTGAGGCCTGTATAGAGCCTGCCTGAAATGCCGGCGGCAAGTGTGGCGAAGCGGCCGGTATCGGAAGTGGCCTGCACCCAGCGCGTAAAGGCGAGCGCGTACAGGCTGTCTTTTTTGGGCGCGGGAATTTTGACGATTTTTTGAATCAGCTCTGCTTTGGCTTGTTTGTCGTCTTTGTCCCATTTGGTCAGGCCGCGCTGCATGAGCAAACCGGCGTGTGCATCTTTCAGGTCGTCGGGAATGAGTTTTTTCAGGCTTTCCCGCATGAGTGATATGGTCATGATTGTCCCCCTTGTTCGTCTTTGGGTTTGGGCAGCAGGGCTTGGGTGTAGCGTTTGAGGCCGGAGGCGGCTTCTATGGCTTGGCGCGTGAGGAGTTGGTAATGCGATAAGTCTGCTTCTAAGATTTTCTTGTGCAGGCTGTCTTTATTTTCGCCCAGCAATTCGGCAATGTGCGCCAATAGGAGCAGGTGCTCTTCTTTGCCTTTGGCTTGTAAAAAGCCGATGGCTTGGGCAAGCCCGGATTGCAGGATCATGGTGGGGAAATTCAGCGCAAGCGTGCGGTATTCTTTGACTTTTTCGTTTTTCTCTTTGACTCTTTGAATCAAGCCTAATGCGCGTTGGGCGTATTTTTGCGAGCGGATGTGTGGCATGTTATTCCCCTTTTGTCAGGTCGTCTGAAAGTACGAGACGACACAGGCCTCGTCCGACTGTATGTTTGCCGCCGATTTGAATTTGGGTTTCTCCTGCGGGAATCAATGCGGAGAGTTCGTCTGCGCTTTTGGTGTTGCGGCTATGGCGCGATTTGTCGATGGCTAAAATGCCGTACAACACGCTTTCGGCGGGCAGGTTTTCTTCCGACCAGAGCGCGCCTTCTTTGACGATGCGTGTTTCGCGGTCGATTCTGATGCGCATGCGGATTTCGGTTGCGGTATCGGCTAAGAAGGAGAATGTGCTGTCGGGCAGGATAATGAAGCGTTGGCAGAGCTGTTCGCGCCATGCTTCGCTGTTTGCCGTGTTTTCGGGGTAAACGGCGGCGGCAATGTGTTCTGCCCATTGTTTGGCTTCGGTACCGGTTTCGCTGTCGATATCCAAGTCTTCCAGTGCGATTTGGCTGCCTGAAACGCGCAATACGGTGTTGTCCGGTACGGATGCGCTATCTTTTAAAGCGGGTACTTTAGGGCTTTCCGGCAGTATCCCGCGTACATCGCGTGCATAACGTTGCAGGATAAAGGGGCAAGTGGCAAAGGCGACTGTTCCGGCAAACGAGCGGATCGGAAGCAGCAATAGATGTGCATCGCCAAAGGCGGCGGCGCCGGCATGAATATTTTCTTTGTCGGCTTGGCTGCCAAACAGGGCTTGAATGTCGTCTTCGCTGACATGCCATTTTTCTTTGGCTTCATCACGCAATACGCCTTTGAGCGCGCTGCCGGGGACGAGCGGCAGATTGGTGGCGCGGCTGCGGGCGATGGGCAAGTCTACTGCGCCGATGCCTTGACCTGTGCCGACGTGGAGGGCGGATAAGGCATGTAGGTGGAAAATTCGGGTGTTCATTTTTTGTTTCCTTGTTTTTTAAAATATGAAATAGGTTGTCAGGTCGTTTGAAAATTAAATGCTCTGCCACGGGCCGATCAATCCGATACCGAAGCCGTCGCGGCAGTCTTGTCCATTGTCGCTGAATGCCTGCCATTGGGCTTGGGCGAGTTCGGCCGGGTTGCCGCTTTGTATTTCAAACCAATATACTGCGCCTGCCGCAACGGTTTTTCGCATGGCTTTCGGTGCATGCTGTTGCAAATCCCAGCCTGAAACGGGCAGCCAACGGTCGATGGCGGTAGCGCGGAGTTTGACTTTGAGGTTAGTATGCGGGAGTGTGCCTGTTAAGGTTTGGCTGTCCAGCCAGCCGGGCAGCCACCCTTTGTGAAACAAGGCAGGCGTCAGCAAAGTGAGCGTCAATCCGTTTGTATATGCGTATTCGGGCTGTTTGAATACGTCGTCTGAAATTTTATTCAGCCGCGACAGTCTTCCTTCGCCGCCAAAACGCACTACGCTGTTATCTTGCAAATCGGCTGCCGTGCGTATCACGAAACCATAGCGGTGGCTTTCCCAGCCCTGATGATGCTCCCGCACAGATTCGGCAAAATCGTAAGCGGCTGTTTGGAACAAACGTCCGTCTTCGGCTGCAAGTGTTTCTCGGTTTATGCCGACATGGGTACGCGTTTCAATCGGCAGCGATTGTGCGCCGCGTTTATTGATGTCTTCAAACACCAACTTCCCGCCGTTTTGCCAAGCCAGCAGATCTGCCAAATCCCAATACGTTGCGCCACTTTGAGGCTTGCCTTTGATGGACGATTGGATTTGTACGGGCAATAAATCGGCTTGGGGGAAATCTGCCGCTGTATCGCTGCCAAAGGCTTGCGGCGCGAGACGGACGAGTTCGGTTTTATCTGTCTCTTTGTTTTTTAAATACAGGGCGTTGGCAGGTTTAGGCAATAGGATTCTCAGGTCGTCTGAAATATCCTGTTTCGCTAAAAACGCGCCCTGTACGGCAATTTGGCGTAATTCATCGACTTGTGCGTCTGACAACTTGGCTCGATTGCCTTGGGTTTTACTGTCCCAATCACAACCGCTCTGCCACATGATTTGCGTGCGTACCAAACCTGCTGCGGAGGAAGGTAGCGGAAACTGAATATCATCGGTATCCGACTGCGCCCCAAACGGTTTGCCACTGCGGAACACCAACGGCGCAAGTGCGTCTAAAAAATAGCTGTTCATGATTGCGCCTCCTGTCCTAAATCGTTTTGTGTTTTGGCTGCGAGCCAGCGGGCAATGATTAACTCGGTGGCGAAGATATTGAGTGCGCCGGTGTGTTCGCTGCCAAGCTGACGTTGCAAGGCATCCAGTCGGGCTTTCAGCTCTTTCTTCACATCGTCTTTCAATTCACCGCCCGACATATTTCGCGCCCTATCGAGCATTCGGGTAAACTCGGCTTGGCGGATATTTTGGTGCAGCTCGAAGGATAAATCGGCGGATTTCGGAAAATCCGTGCGCATAAAGATATCGCGGCTGTCGTAGGCAATACGGCTGCTGATTTCTTTCTTCTGATACCGGTTTTGCCATTTTTTAAATGCTGCCAAACCTGCTTCATCACTCCATTGCACACGCCAATCGCTGTCCGAGCCTGAACGCACGGACAAGGTAATCCCCAATCCATTGCGCTGTTGATCGGCAGGATAATTGTCGCCTTTTGCCACTTTCTCCGCGTGTTTTGCCAAACGGCGTACATTTCCGAGCGGCGTGCTGATGTGGCAAATCGCCAAACCGACGGACAATGTAGGCGTTTTTTCTGCTTTCAAAACATCTGACACTTTTTTCAAGCTGTCTGAAAATGCTTGCCGCAACGCGTCCGCGCAATCAACCGCCTGATCCAACGGGACAAAGCCCAATACATCGTCGCCGCCCGCATAGACGCATTGCGCACGGAAATCGCGCATTTTCGCAGGTACACTTTCGGCAAAGGTTGACAAAGCCTCGGTAATCGCTTGATGCTCTTCAATCGTTTTTGCCTTATCCAGCAACTCGCCCATGCGGTCGCCGTCTGCCAGCAACATCACCCAGTAGCTGCATGGTTCGCCGTATTTGTGCCAAATCGGGTTTAGGACATTTTCCAATTCCGATGCATTTACACCGTTTTCATTGTCTGACAAAGCAGCATCCAACCGATTGCGGTACAGCAACTGCCCATCAAACGGAAAATCTGCGTAAATGCCTTGATTGCCCTTTACACGAGTCGCTAAATTCAACGCAATTAAAGGTTCGTAAGCATTGCAAAGTTTGCTTAACTCATTTTCAGGCAAACCTTGCAGCCAAGCATCTGCGGCTACACGGGTAACGGGCGTAAACTGTTCGCTATTGCCGCCCAAACGCTTCACAATTCCTGCGCAATCCAACTGCTCCGACCGACTCAAACCCAGCTTTCGCCTTGCTACATCGGACAAGTCGGCATCGCCGTTGGCTTTTTCCAGCAATACGGTTTCACGCGCCCCATCCAGTGAAGATTTAGGCAGCATAAACCGCTTGTCCCAAGCATCGGCCGCATGTGCAGGCGTAAAATCGCGTGTTGCCTTACGTGCCGCCAAAGCCGATGCGGCACGTTGGCTTGCATCCGAATAACCTTTTTCGGTTATCCGCGCCCATGCAGCCTGGATTTCCAAATAATCATCAAGTTGCATCTGCCAGATTTCATCGCGCAAAGCTGCGTTCAAATCCTGCCGCTCCTGCAGCACCTGTCGTGCCTGCCGCGCTATGGTTTCAAACCGTGCCTGCGCCGCTGCTTTCGCCTGTTCGACCAAATCGCGCACGGCGGCATCATCAGCCGCCTCAACCTGTACTTGAATTTTGTTGCCGACTGAAAAATTATTATCCATCCGGTCACAAGGCTCTAAACGGTCTTTGGTCGTCTCATCCACAAACGGAAACACCATCTGCGCTCCGGCTTCAAACAAACTCTTTGCAGCAGCCTTCGCCATTTCCGACAGCAGCCAAGAACCGCTCCATAAATCCCGACTCCGCCGTGCCGAAGCAATGAATCCCTGTACAGGACCGATGGATAGGGTTAAAACGTATTGAGTCATTTCAGCTTTCCTCTTTTTTATTTCGTAAAATAATTCAAAAACGCATCAATTGGATTACCGCCACCGTTTTCACTTAACGGCTTAACTTGCCGTGCCTTACTTTCCTCCCACAGCGTTACTGGATGTCCATTTCCCTTGTTTTGTTTTTTTTCTAATAACTCGACAGAAACATTTAAAACCTTATCCAAAGGAAGGCTCAATGCGGCAGCCTGAAAACCTCCCTTGCCATCCCAAACAGGGCGAATAATTAAAGGGCTGGCCATACGTTCCTTACATTTAGGCTGTAACGTTGTATCTGCTGGTTCATCACCACCAACAAAATGAAAAATAATCGGCATACCGAATACACCGCGCGCAAATAAATCTCCGGCAGGATGTTCCGGCTTGTGCCGATCAGAATGTGTTCGCGTTATACGTCGAATTTCATCAGGTTCAGACCAACGGCTGCGACCGGCAGGTTTTTTAATATCAGATGAAGGATTACGTCCAACCTCTTTGCCTTGCCGAAAATCACGCAATCGTTGCACCGCTTCTTTCCAAGCTTTCAAAGCACAATCAGTACTTGGACGCAAAACCAATTTGCAACCTGCCTTCATTACTTCATCAATACTCAAAGGCTGTTTGAAAACAGGATTAGAACTGTCCTTAACCACAAACGCACCACATCCGCGCCGGGTACGCGCACCAATCCCTCCAAAATTTACCCACCAGCGCAAGGTTTCCAAAACCTGCTGCTTATCCGTTTCGTTTGCCTTCTCATTCAAACGCCATTGCAAGGTCCAAGTCAAACCCTCTTTAATCAATAACGTTTTTTCACGTTTTTCCTCACTATCCATCGGAAAAAGAACATAAGCATAAGGTTTTAAATCATTACTCTTATTCTTCAAACGCACTTTTTTATCTGAAGGTAGAGACGAATCCAAGCTGCCTTGAAAATAAGAAATCTGTTTAACATTTAATACATCAAGCACACGCAAAAACACCAAACTCGCAGCAGCTTCTTCACCGATACCTCCCCACAAACGAAATTCCGCTTCACGCAAACTTTTTTCTTTCAAATTCCATTTTTGCTGAGCTAACAGCCGCCACCAAAAGCGTAACTGACCACGAATCGCTGTAGCACGAATGGGCATCAAGACATCAGGCATGGCTGCCTGAACACCACCGCCATAAATAGGCGTAACAAGCTCACAGTAAATTTCCTGCCAAGCCTCCTTGCTTCCAGGCAGTTTTTCCATCGGCTCAAAATCGGGTATTAGTAAAGCCATTTTCTTATCCTTTGTTATTTAACCAGCAAGTTACTTTATAACGAAACTAATCAAATTTTGCATTATACACAAATTTGTTTAGCATTCATAACTCATAAAAATGAGACTTGAGAAAAAAATTACTATAACTGATAATAGACTTCTAATAGTAATAGGCGATATTAGTAAATCGCAGATTTAGTTAAGACTAAACGTTACGTTAATAGAATCCGATCAAAACCTGATTTTAAAGTGACACACAGCCACATCACGAAAACAACTGGATTATGCCATTAAAAATTAAGAACTTTTTATCTATTACTGATGCTGAGAGAATCGATTCAGCTTTAAATCAACTGCCTTGGGCTGGATCGAGCATAGATTGGGATAAGATTAAAGGCGAGAAGCTGCGTATTTCCTTATTTGGGGAAATAACGACAGCATCTATTCATTATGATACTTTTAAAAGATTTAAAGCTTGCCAAGGGAAGAACGTGGTAATTTACTACTCGCCATCACATCAACCTTGGATACTGAATACGGATGATTTTATCTATAATTGGTTAAGTATCTTTGAAGAATTACTTGAATTTCCTAAATTTATAGTATTTTGTTATGAAAAAATTTGGCAGCCTGGATATTTAGAAAATTCAATAGAATGCGAACCTATGGGAGAGTTAATTGGTTTAATCTGAAAAAGAACCCTAACACGCATAATATCTGAATTTGCGCACAAGGTATGGATTTGGGCTTAAGATTTTTTATGCCATTCATTGCAATCAGTTTTTCAAAAAAGCCGAAATTCTTTAATGGCTGCATGAAAACAGCCAGAGACCTTTGCAAAATCCCCCCAAAATCCCCTAAATTCCCACCAAGACATTTAGGGGATTTCTCATGAGCACCTTCTTCCAGCAAACCGCCCAAGCCATGATTGCCAAACACATCGACCGCTTCCCACTATTGAAGTTGGATCAGGTGATTGATTGGCAACCGATCGAACAATACCTGAATCGTCAAAGAACCCGTTACCTTAGAGACCACCGCGGCCGTCCCGCCTATCCCCTGTTGTCCATGTTCAAAGCCGTCCTGCTCGGACAATGGCACAGCCTCTCCGATCCCGAACTCGAACACAGCCTCATCACCCGCATCGATTTCAACCTGTTTTGCCGTTTTGACGAACTGAGCATCCCCGATTACAGCACCTTATGCCGCTACCGCAACTGGCTGGCGCAAGACGACACCCTGTCCGAATTGCTCAAACTGATTAACTGCCAACTGGCCGAAAAAAAAACTAAAAGTAGAGAAGGCATCCGCCGCCGTCATTGACGCCACCATTATTCAGACTGCCGGCAGCAAACAGCGTCAGGCCATAGAAGTCGACGAGGAAGGACAAGTCAGCGGCCAAACCACACCGAGTAAGGACAAAGATGCCCGTTGGACAAAGAAAAACGGCCTCTACAAACTCGGTTACAAACAACATACCCGTACCGATGAGGAAGGCTATATCGAGAAACTGCACATCACCCCCGCCAATGTCCATGAGTGTAACCATCTGTC
>ERZ772997.226-NODE-226-length-21878-cov-5.09495_pt1 | contig 21878 bp, 25 predicted proteins | sample MGYA00511127_ERZ772997 | MGnify/ENA primary metagenome ERZ772997 (study PRJEB29015, sample SAMEA2738070) | human oral metagenome | biome: human oral; feature: human-associated habitat; material: saliva | place: China | collected 2215 ... | reverse complement strand
TCAAACGCAGCTACGGCTACGACCGCACCGGCAACCTGACCCACAGTACCGACCAACGGACGGGAACGACGCATTTCGAGTACGACAAACTGGGCAGGATTATCCAAGCGGGCAGCGAATTGTTCGCCTTCGACCCCGCGCACAATATCCTCGATATCCCGACAGAAAAGGTCAAACCATACCCTACCCATTCTCCCGTGGGAGAGGGTTGGGGAGAGGGCAAAATGACCGCGCCGCTTTCAGACGGTCGCTCCGCCGTCACCAACAACCGCCTGAAAACCTACAACGGTACGACCTATTACTACGACGACCTCGGCAACCCCATCCACCGCGAACTGGCCGACGGCGAAGTGCAGAACTATTTCTACGACCTGCATGACCAACTGGTTAAGGCCGAAATCTTCAAAAAAGACGGCACGAAAGAAACTTGGGCGTACACCTACGACGCCTTTGGGCAGAAGGATAGGCAAAGGTCGTCTGAAAAACGAAGAATTTTCAGAAACGTCATCCCCGCATGATTTAAGCGGAAACGACCTCGAAAACTAAACCCGCTTCGTTTGGGACGGCAGCCATCTGTTACAGGAACAAAATTCAGACGGCAGATATGCCTATATCTACACCGACCAAGATTCCTACGAACCGCTCGCGCAAGTCCGCGATTGGACAACCGAAGACGGAGAAAGCCAACAACAACCCCACTACTTCCACTGCGACCAAATCGGCATCCCAAGAGAGATGACCGATAAGGACGGCAATTTACTGTGGTTCGGCAACTATACCGGCTGGGGTCGTCTGAAAGAAGAAACCAACGTAACGGGAACGGCGCACCAGCCGTTCAGGTTGCAGAACCAATACTTTGATGCCGAAACGGGGCTGCATTATAATCTTCTTAGATTCTATGATTCGATTTCTGGAAGATTTATTAATCAAGATCCCATAAGATTATTTGGAGGAGAAAATTTCTATCATTTTGCATTTAATGCACAATCTTGGATAGATCCTCTAGGGTTAGAGCACGTTGAAAGTTATAAAAGACATTTGAAGAAAAAGGTGCAAGAAAGGGAAAATATTTTACTGCTGCAGGGAAAGAGCGGTTAGAGAGCAAAATAAAGCAGATAATGACGGAAAAATGATATGTGGTAGATGCGGTGTAGAGACTATTGAGCCTAAGCGACATGAAAAAGGTGTAAGCCCGCCGGATAATGAGGCTCATGTAGATCATATAATTGCCAAATCAAACGGTGGATCTGGTACAGTAGAAAATGGGCAAGTTTTATGTAGATTATGTAATCTTGAAAAGAGTAATAAAAGAAAATTATGAAGAGTGTAGAATTTTCTATGAACTAATTTTAAAGTAATTAAAATGAAAAAGGTTTCTTTTAATCTAGAAGTAATTGATGGTTATCCTCCAGTATCTATGGAAAGCACTTGGGCAGAAGTAACTGAAGAAGGCTATTTTAAAATAAACAATATTCCTTTTTATAGCAAAGAAATATCTTTGGGTGATATTGTTAGTGTAATACAAAAGGAAGAAAATTACTTATTATACGATAAAACTATAATTAATAGTAAAAATAGTACGTTGCGGATTGTTTTCTTTAATGAAAATCAAAAATTTAAAGATAATATATTAACCAAACTAATAGATCTTGGATGTGAGTCAGAAGCGTTTAATGTAAATTTCTATGCAATAAACATACCAATTCAAGTAGATATAGAAGAAATATATATTTTCTTAGATGGCTTTGTGGAAACTAACGATTTAGATTATGACACAGGGTATTTGGCACAATAATTTATGCAAGCTATAACTTGCGTAATATCGTAATATGTAGAAAATTCTAGCGTTGTTTACGTAATAGAAATTTTAAGACTATGTGACGGCAGCCATCTCCTGCAGGAAAACCTAGACGGCAGGTATACCTATATCTACCCCGATCCCGACAGCTATGAACTGCTCGCGCAGGTGCACAACCACACCAGTGCCGAAGGCGAAAGCTGTCAGGAAGTGAACTACTTCCACTGCGATCACATTGACATCCCGCGTGAGATGACCGATAAGGACGGCAACTTCTTATGGTTTGGTAACTATACCGGCTGGGGCCGTCTGAAAGAGGAAACCAAGGTAACGGATAATGCTCTTGCTAACCTTTCCGCTTACAGAACCAGTACGCTGACCGTGAGACAGTCTGCATGACAACTTCTTCCGCTATTACGAGAACCGGACTGCGGTAGGTTTATCAATCAAGACCCGATTGGGTTGTGGGGTGCAGATAATCTGTACAGGTTTGCACCGAATACGCAAAGCTGGGTAGACTTTTTAGGATTATTCACATTAGAACAATTACTGACGGTAGGAATTGGCCCATTTGCAGAAGAATCTATTCCTGCTAGAGGACCTGAAAGGAATTTCACTCAAGAAGAAAGCAAAAAATTGAATAAAATTGGTGTATGCCATACTTGTGGCGCCACCGGTCCTGGAACTAAAACTGGAAATTTTGTAGGAGATCACCAACCTAATACTGGCTTGCGACAAGCTAAAGAGCTAGGTATCCATCCTAGAGATCACTACTTATGTTTATTAAAAAAGCACAAGAAGAAGCAGCAAATTCTGAACCTCCAAGTGTATGTTGATTGCTGCCTTTTAATATCAACTTAAGTTTTTCCTGAAGTAACTTTAGTTAGCTAAAATTTAAATTTTTAATACATAAAGGTTTCGTAATGAATTTTTTTAAAACACATAATATCGGTACTTATGGTGGTCCATTAGTCATGTTACCAAAATCAGATGCCAATATATGGCAAGGCTGTGTAGATTTAAAACCAGAAGAGCATTATTCTCTAGCTTGTTCTCAGTATAACTATTTATCTGTTTTATCTATGGAAAGTGTACAAACTATTATTTTAGGAGATGAACCTTTACCAACTTTTGCGGTACATAAACAAGATGCTAGTGAGATATTTATATTCAGAACTTATTGGATTAATGATGAATCACACATTGACTCTCATATAAAAAATATAGTAGATGGTCATTATAAATATCAGCCATTAGAAGAAACATCAATTTTTATTAATGATGTTGAATGGATTATATTTGATAGTGCTTTCACTTTTAAAGATAAAGAAGATAGTATAGAAGTAAAATTTACTCATAAAAATTGCTTGTACAAAATCCAAACGTATTTGTACGAAGTATCTGATATTTCTTTTTTAATTCATTCATTTAAATATTATAATGAACTGTAGCCTAAAACACTCATTTTATAGATAAGGTGTAGTGCTGATTGTATGCGTTTTACCTTTTTAGCAAACTATAGCCTGTATAACATGCTGACTTAATATGTACGGTGCGTGCCAACAGTACGCACGCGTTTTATCTATTAGTGTTTCAGCACAAAACCCGCTATGGCCTTCAATAAAATCGCCCGTAAAGACAGCGACTTCTATGTAATCTGTACCTTCCCTGATTTCTGCTGGGCGCCCCCTCCTGCTCCGCCTACCGTACTGCCCATCCCTTTCCCGTTCTTCGCTGACTTGGGCGGGGCCCCGTAGGATGGCCAGCCACCTCTTGCAGGAATAAAATTCAGACGGCCTCTACACCTATATCTACACCGACCAAGACTCCTACGAACCGCTGACGCAAATCCGTGATTGGACGGATGCAGAAGATAACAGCCAACAGCAAACCAACTATTTCCATTGCGACCACATCGGCATCCCGCGTGAGATGACCGATAAAAACGGTAAGCTGCTGTGGTTCGGCGAGTATGATGCTTGGGGTAAAGTAACCGAAGAAACCAACGTAACGGGGACGGCGCACCAGCCGTTCCGGCTTCAAAACCAGTATTGCGACCATGAAACGGGGGTGCATTACAATTTCTTCCGGTATTACGACCCTGATGCGGGTAGGTTTGTCAACCAAGACCCGATTGGCCTTGAGGGAGGTTATAATTTATATTGGTTTGCATTTAATATACAAGAATGGATTAGCCCTTTAGGGTTAGCGCGTTCTTGAAGATTATTAATAATTCCAGGTTTGGCAGGAAATCGTCCTTTAAGTCAACTTACGCATAATCAAATTTATAATGCATTCAAAAAAGTAGGTATTAAATTAAGGAATCACGCTATATCACGCTTAAAAGATATAAGAACTGCGAAACTTGGATTTAAGACTCCCAATGATATTATGAGAATTTTTAATCAAAAAGGAACTTTTGATGCCGGAAAAGGAGATATTGGAAAGTATTGCAATGGGTTAGAAGCTATTATAAATCCCAAAACTGGCGTGATAATAACTATTAGACCGGCAGTGAAAGCTAGGAAGTAGAATAAAGTCAAAGGGATTGTTATGTATTTTTCTGATGAAAACACCTTAATAAGGTTAGAAATTTTAGGTTATGAATTTAACACATTTTCTTATAATGAAGATGCAGATTGGTTGAATGTAAAAATTGAAGTGAATGATAAAAAAGAAAACTTGCATTGGATTGCTTGTAACGCTTGCTTGAGAACCTTGGAATTAAAAGAAATTAAGAATTGGTTTTTATCCATTATTAATAAAGAGAAATTCATTTTATCCAAACTGTCTTTTATGGAACCGGAATTATCTTTTATTTACAAAGATGGTATTATAGGTTTGGAATTTAATTATGCTTTTCATCCTGAATGGGGAGTGGATTTTGATATAAACTCTGATGGATATGCATTATATTTTAAACTCAATACAAATAGTTTATTAAGTTTAATATCAGAGTTAGATAAATTAATTTGTGCATATCCATGTCGTTCAGAGTAAGCGTAGGTTGTATCAAGACCCAACAACCCCACAAGCAAGCTGCAACCTGTATGACATACTTATTTGACATGCAGGGTGCGTACCAGCAGCACGCACCCATTTTTATCTATTAACATCTCAACAAAAACCCATCATGGCCATCAATAAAATCGCCCGTAAAAGCAGCAAGTTCCGCGTGATTTTTACCGTGCCTGATTTCTGCTGGGCCCCTTCTGCTCCGCCTGCAGAACCAGTATGCCGACCGTGAGGCGGGGCTGCATGACAACTTCTTCAGGTATTATAAGCCGGAATGTGGAAGATTTATCAACCAAGATCCGATTGGGTTGGCTGGTGGCAGTAACCTCTATTGGGCTTTACAAAACAGTCAAATGTGGGCTGACCCATTAGGGTTAAGTTCTAAAAAATCGCCTGGAACATGTAATGATCCATGTGCAGGACAAGATCCTGCCGGTGAAGCGGCTGGCTGGCAAGGAAGTGAGGACTATCCAGGTGTGGATAATTGGAAAAATGTTGTCCTAGAAAAAGGGACAATATTGTTTACATTGTATCCACATGGGCCGGCAGGTATGGCTTCTGCCCCTGGGAATTATTTTGTTCGAGGATACGCTGTACGTTCTACAAGAGGAAATGCCAGAGCATTTAACGATTCTGTACAGGTGAAACATAGTGGAAATGCTACTGCAGCACGTGACATGAGAAAACAATTACATATATTTGTAGTAGAAGAAGATATTTGCGTAGGAAAAGCAAAAGCAAATAAAAAATATGGCGACGGGGGAGCAGCTCAATATTATATTCGAGATATGGATAAACCGAAATTAACAAGTACTGGCAAACTTCGATCTTTCAGGAGGTAAAATTACATATGAATCAAATTAAATTATTTATACAACAAAAAAACATTGTCATCAATAATCTCTCCTTAAACTTTAATGATATTAAAGACATTAAAGAAAAAACTAAATTAATAAATTTTAAAAATATACAAGAAGGTATTTATTTATTTCAAGAAAATATTTATTACCTTGAAGAAGAAGGAAAAATATTTATTGACATATACAAAAAGGAAATTGATATCTTATTTAATGACTATTTTTATTTAACTAAAAACATCTTAGAATCAAAAATTATTCAAAATTTTCTTAATTTATATCCTCCTTTAAAATCATATTGTGTACTAAAAAGTGCTCCAGTACTCGAATTTAAAGGACCTGAATTGGCATGGAATTCCCTTTTGTTCATCTATGACTCCAAACAGGCGTCAATAAGGCTGAATATTTCATTCTAAAATACTACAGTAAAATAACAAGAAGTATTTATGAAAAAACCATATGAAATACACTCAGATTTTTTAAGAAAATGATTGCTTCAGGCTGGTATGAAAATAGAGAAATTATTTTAGATTCTCTACCCCACCATTTAGAGGAGCTACCTGATAATGTAAAAAAAATTCTAAGAGAAATATGGTATTTAACAATTAGCTATGACGCTTATTATCGTAGTAATGGACGCATCTTTCTATCTACGGTACTGCATAACTTTGGGGAAACTACAAATACCTTAGTTGACTATTCGATAGATGATGAGGATTATATTTTTTATCAAAAATCTATTGGCAAAAAATTAAGAAATTTCGGCTTTGCAGATAACCGAGAAATCCTTATTGATGAACTGGGAAGAATTTATTTTATTCCTGATTCTGGAGATTTATATTATTTGGGAGGTAAATTTTATGAGGGATTATATAATTTAATATTTAGAACTGGAAATTCATTTATCGTAGAGGAGGATGGGGAACTTTTTGTAGAATCAGAAGAAGGTATTTCACCAGGGAATATGAACATTAGAGATGCTGAGTAAACATAGGCTTTCCCAAGCTCTAACGCCCCCGTAAGGTCGTCTGAAAAATTTTCAGACGACCCCACCCCCAACAGGAGCAAGCCGCCATGGCATTCAATAAAATCGCCCGTAAAAGCAGTGACTTCAGAGTCGTCTTTACCCTTCCCGATTTCTGTTGGGCGCCCCCTCCTGCTCCTCCTGTCACACCCATCCCCTTCCCGCTCTTCGCCGACTTAGGCAACGCTAAAACCGTAGCCAAAGACGTACGCCTCAACCGCAAGCCCGCCTTCGTCTTCAATGCCAGTAAAACCAACCGCACTACCGGTGACGAACCCGCCGTGTCCGGCCGCAAGGGTGTACTTTCCCGCACCGCCACCAAACCCGCCTGGCCAATGATGCATTCTTCTTCGGTTAAAATCCGCAAGCGCCACATCATACGCGCCGGCGATATGTTCCACATGAACAACAAGTTCAAGAAGAAACTGCCACCCAAACCCTGTATTTCCTGTAAGGCCGCTGATGCTGCCGGTCGTCCGGTCAATCCAATATACGGGCTGAAGTTTTTTGGAGAGTGAAACCGACTTTGCTTTTGAAGGCATCCTGCAGCTGGTCTGGAGCCGCAGCTATTATTCCGACCAAGACGGTACCGGCTGGCTCGGCGAGGGCTGGAGCGTACCCGGCTGCCAACGCATCATCCGCGATGCGGCGGGATTGGCCTATATCGACGATCAGGGCCGTCTGTTCCCGCTGCCGGAAGTCGATGGAGACGATGAAAAACCGGTATTGTTCAAAAGCGAGCAGATCTGGTTCAGTAAAAATCCGGACGAGCAGTCTGCCAAAATGCGGCTGCTGTCGGTGTCGTTGCTGGAGGGTTTGCCCGTCTTCGGTGAACCGGTCCGGGCCGGCAGTCCGCTACGAATACAATAGCAGCGGCGACTTGGTCCGCGTCATCGGCCGCGACGGCAACGTCAAACGCAGCTTCGGCTATAAAAACAATCTGATGGTGTCGCACACGGATGCGGCAGGATTGGTATCGGAATACGAATACGACCATTACACCCCGACCGGCAAGGTGTTGCGCAACTGGACTTCTATGGGTGAGGAATGGCGTTTTACCTATCACGACGGCTATACCGAGGTAACCGACGTGTTGGGCCGTACCGAGCAATATTATTACGATTACAACACCGAGTTGACCAAACGGGTGTTTGCCAACGGCAGCACCAATCTGGTGGAATGCGACAAGCTACGTCGTGGTATCTATAAGACTCAGAGTAAATTTGTCATCCGTTACGAATTCGGCCTCTTTTGTCGTCTGAAAAGCCGCGTAGGTTTATTGGAATTCGCACAGCTGTTCAGATTTTTCAGATTATAGAACCAGTATTTTGATGAAGAGACCGGGCTGCATTACAATCTGAAGCGGTAATACGAGCCTGAGATGGGGGTGATCTGTGAGTCAGGACAGGACCCGATTGGGTTGCTGGGTAGTTATTCGTTTGCGCTCAACATAAACATTTGGAGTGATTCTTTATGTTTATCTTGGCTTGATATTCTAAAAAACCATGGCGTAATAACTAATCCATATATAATCAATGTGCATTAACATACACATTGTATTTAAAGGAAAGTATGCTCGTTTACCTGCAATGAAAAACGCATTGATCCGTTCAAAAATATTGCGAATAAATATAATATCCTACTGAATTTTTATTATCAAAATCCTGCTGACCGTTCTAGTTTATAATAATTGCGTCAAATATTAAAAGTGTTTATACAGTTGAAGATGCAGAAAATTATCTGAATTTACTTGAAAAAATTAGATAAACGTGTAATACAATAGATAAAAACTAGGTATGATGAATAAGTTGCAAGCAGATAAACATATGATCAAACAATTGACAAGGATTGGTGGAAAAGTATTTTAATAAATATTGTTCGCACGGTCAAAATATCAACTTAAAGAAATTTGTGAGGTTTATATATGAAAATATTGAATGATAAAATCACTCAAAATTTGATTCATGAAGTTCAAAAAGGTGTGCTAACCTCATTGAATTTTGTTCTTTCAAAGTATGAAAATAGTAATCTTTTTGCATATGTACTATATATAGATGATTATTGTCAGTGTTTAGGTTGGGCAGCAAATACTATTTCATATTATGAAAAATTAAAAGAAACACTTCCGCCTGAAGAATATTCTTTTGTTAAATGGTGCTACTCAGAATTTGAAATAGGTACAGGTGAAGTATCTGATGAAATTGATAAGCCATTTAATCATAATATTCAAGAAATTTTAAATAAAATTCAAGGTTTATTAGATAAAAATTTTGAAATCATACAAGCAAATGTATATGACTCTATTATCAAGGGATTCAAATTAGCATTAAATGAAATAGATAAAGATAAGATAAAAAATATAATATTTTATGTATCTCTTGTAGACAGCGATAATGCAGAAATTATGGAAAATTATTCTGCTGAGAAATTAAATTCCTCAGAAAAGTTCCTTTTATTTAAGAATCGTTATTCTTAAAGCGAGTAGGCTGGGTCAAGAACCAACCAAACCGTAATACCGTATGAAAAACGTTTCAGACAACCTTCGTTTCATTCCCCCCGAAGTAGATGGTCGCTTCTAGCTAATTTCTGGTGGTTTGCACCTAAAATAATAGATACAAAAGGGATACTACCATGTTGGGGCAATAGCACCATCTGACAGTCAGGGAAAAGCTGGCAATTCCTACGGGCCAGCTTTACGAAATATACCTGACGGAATTAAAAGTTAAATTCCTAATTAAATAAACGATTGGAGAACTAATGAACCATATTGAACTGATCAACTTAATTAAAAACAACTGTAAAACAGCAGCGCAAGAAAAGTATATCGGCAGACTGGAAAAGAAATTTTCTATTAGGTCAAAAAGAACACTTGGAACACTGGAAGATTTGTATTCTAGCCTATTGGTAAACAAACAACACCAACTCTTGATAGACACATTACCTTATTTCCTGACAATAAAATTTGAAGGAAATTACAATCACTGGTATTGCATAGAACATATTTTGGAAGATATTTATTTTGCCATCTTTGCAATGGGCGGAAATGAAGTATTGGAAAATCAGATATTCTGCCAATATAAAACAGTGTATGATTTTATAAATAAAGACGGAAGCAGTAATAAATACGCCATTGATCTTGAATGGAATAACTCTCACCAAGCTATTAATAAATTTAACGATGAAATCCGTTCTTGCGAAGAAGATAAAGATGTTCTATATGAAACTTCTGTTAGAGCAAGTTTATCCAGGGAAGTTGTTTCCATAATTCTTTTGTGTAAAATCAAATCTTTAGAGTTTGATGATTCGCTACTGGAATTAGCTAATGAGCAGTTAGAAATATTGACCAATGCTAAATATAAAAGGTATATATAATATATATGATTGTTTGTGTAGCGAGTAAGCTGGGTTGCCAAACCCAATAGTTCTTCAGGTAGCCTTACTTCCACCGTTCAGATTACCTGAAAGCATGGCACAGGTCTTGCGGGTAGGGAAGAGTCTTTATGGATATGCGCCGAAAGCGATGAGGTAAGCTGACATGTTTTTGAGGGGGTATGTACTGTTCCAAAAATGGGTTCAGAACCAGCTATAATAGACAAGATAGGGGCTACTGTAAACGTATTAATTTCACGTAAAGGTACCATGACAATGGTAGCTTTGGTTAGGGGGTAATTCAGGAGACACGAAGAGAAGCAGAGCGAAAATTACTCTGCAGCAGTACCATAACCCATGCGTAAGAAACGTCAAAATGTGCATGTAAAATGAAATTTTTGACACATACAATAATTTTTGATGAAAAAGTTATGTTATTAAATTAAAAATAAAGAATTTAAAATGGAACCAATAATATTAAACAATATACCCGATGAGGTCTTTCTTGATGATATTAAAGAATTGACGCAAGAATTTCCTATTGAGTTTCCAAATTTATTTAAACAAATAAAAGACTATTTAAATGTAGATACACAAAATATTTATATTACAGATTTTGTTGAAGATGAAAATAACAATGACTATTTCTATGGATATCTCTTTGAGATTTTAAGTAGGAAGATGTACAAATATTCATTTGAGAAAGATAAATCAAAATTTGAAGAAGTTAATATAAGTTCTTTAACCTTAAAAGATACATTCAGCATTAAGGTATTACATTTATTGTAGAGGCTATTGGAAATTAGCAAATAGTAGCCTGCGCAGGTAGTGTATGCTCTCTACGTTCAGGAGGTTTCGGCTTTCACCCGTTTCAGGCTACCGGAAATATGCACTGTTTTTCGTTAAAGACTCCAAAAGCCACCTGAATAATATTCACGTCACAAATCAGTATCCCTCCATGAGGTGGCCGATTGGAGCGGCAAATGAACAAATGCGATAATGGTGGTGGAACGCGATATTATACTCCCAGCAAGGCGTAAATTGACTTAATGCCAAGTAATATAATTAATATATAGAGAGAGATTATGTGAAAAATTATAATATATTTAAATTATGTGAAGAGCTGCAATCTATTCTAGATAAAGAAATAACAGTAGGGAATGTTATAACTGAGCTTCCACGCTGTACGAACTGGCCTCAGGAAGGAAGTATTTTTGTTTCATTAACAAATAGACTAACTGCAGGTAAGAAAGTTTTAACAGATGATGTTTATTATTCTATTAATAATGATATTCATTATGGTTGGATTGATGAATGTGTATGCAAAATTCACCATAATTTATTGGTTGCAGGTAACTTAATTACAAGTAAATATGAATGATTTATTTTTACCTTTATAAGGTAACTATTTTCCCGACTCATAGGTCAAAGTAATACGTTAGAACTTTTCAATCGGACGAACGATGTTCTTTAATCCCCAGTTCTAGAAAGAATAACAGTAGTTCTTCTCCAGTTTGTGGTGGGGCAGTGACTTTCTCCGCAAGGTATGATAGATGGAAAATGGTTTATTGAGTCTTTTAGACTATGTCCGATTATGCTAAAAAGTTTCGTATATGGACAGTTTGATAAAATTTTATTATTAATTGAGTTGAGAAGAATCCAAGGTTTTATTTTCTGTAGGTATGGTTGATAAGAACCAGTTCCTCAAAATCAGTTGGCACAAACACGTTAACCGAAAATAGTGTAGAATCTTAAAATGTCGAAATTAGAGCTCTGGGAGATGTAGTAATGAATGCTGATAATACTGTTAACGTTCAAATTTATTGGAGATCTCGAGAAGAAGGCGGTAGGAAGACGATTCCCCCTATTGGTCTTTTTTATCCTGTAAGTGAATTTGAAGATGGAGTTTTTCAAGAGAATTTTCCTAGGAGTATAGTCTTAGATATTTACGAGCACTTACCAAGTAAAAATATGAGTTATGCAAGAGCTCGGTTTCTTATAAGAAAAAATGACAAAATACCGCCGGGTACGAAATTTAAAATTTTTGATGGAGTGAGATGTATTGCGGATGTTATGTCAACTTTTTAAACAAACATGGGCTGGGGCTTGGAATAACAACACCATAAGGCCGTCAGCAATATAAACCCTTTTAGAGGTAAAGGCACGCACCCATAATAAATAACGTTTATCTTGCCAAAGTTTTGTTACTGAGGGGAGGGAGAAGGAATAGTGGATGCAGTAGGTTACACTGAAAAAGATGGGGACTGCACGATCCGATTCAGCAATGATGAGCTGCTGGTTATCTTTGACTGGATCGCCCAGTCTGACCAGCACGAAAATAATGAGTTGGATTCTGCCACGCAGCTAATATTTGAAGAATTTGAATGTTTACTGGAATCTATATTGGCAGAACCTTTTGATAATGACTATAGGCTACTCGTGCGAGCGGCGAAGTCAAGAATTATCCGGGAAGCACAGCGGGGATTTTAAATAGGCTCTACTCCATCGTATAGGGCTTGAGGTTATTATCATTTCTGTATTTTTCATCCCAGTCATAGTAGTCTTGTGGCTTATCCACTGTGTGGCCCTTGTGCCAGTACCCTTCGCCGTAGGCTAGTATCATAGCCCAGTGGTATTCTTCGTCGTGGCAGAGCATGCCCACAGAATGGTAGTTAATACCTGCGTCAGAGCATAGTGGGGCATTCTTTATCATGTCATATGCCAGTTCAGGGGTAAAGCCAAGGTAACGGGTTAGTATTCCGTGTATCGTGCACAGCCAAGTTTTTCTATGAAAAATAAGTTGATCTCCGGTTTCTGGATCGGTGAATACCATATTGTCATGAGCATCTTCAAACATGTGTTTTTCGTTTCAGTTTAAGTTTCTAATACTGTGCACAAGAGTACCCTAAACACATATAAAAATGGTAAATATTGTCATGTGTTTAGTGAAATATTTCACTGTATTATAGAAAATTTGTTATGTACGTTTTATGGTTAAGACTACATCTTATAGTGAGCTAAAACACTGGAGGTTCTCATGAAGGCAGTTGTTGTTCCTGAACACATTGATGGCTCAGTAGTCGTTACTGATGTTCCTGTACCCGAGGTGGGGTACGGCCAGGCACTCGTAAAGCTAGAGTATTCCGGCGTCTGCCACACCGACTTGCACGTTGCGGCTGGCGATTTTGGTAAGGTTCCGGGGCGCGTCCTGGGGCATGAGGGTATTGGTATTGTCACCGAAGTTGGTGAAGGCGTTGAATCGCTCAAGCCCGGTGATCGTGTCTCTATTGCCTGGTTCTTCCAAGGGTGCGGGCACTGTGAATACTGCACTTCCGGCCGGGAGACTCTGTGCCGTACCGTCAAGAATGCGGGCTACACCGTGGATGGCGCCATGAGTGAGTATGCCCTTGTCACGGCGGATTATGCCGTGAAGGTTCCCGAAGGTTTGGATGCTGCGCAGGCAAGCTCGATTACTTGCGCGGGCGTAACCACCTATAAGGCTACGAAGGAATCTCAGGTGCGGCCGGGGCAGTGGCTGGTCGCCTACGGTGCTGGCGGGCTGGGCAACCTGGCGGTGCAGTACGCCAAGAAGGTTTTCGGCGCCAAGGTTATTGCCGTCGATATTAATGATGACAAGCTGAAGTTTGCTGCTGAAACCGGTGCCGACGTCACGATTAACGGTCGTGAGGTTGAGGATGTACCAGCGAAGATTCGTGAGGTGACTGGCGGGGGAGCACAAGCCGCCGTTGTAACCGCGGTATCGAAGGTCGCTTTTAACCAGGCGGTTGAAAGCGTGCGTGCCGGGGGCAGCGTAGTAGCTGTGGGGCTTCCGCCCGAGAAGATGGAACTGTCTATCGCGAAGATTGTCCTTGATGGGATTCGCGTTCTCGGTTCGCTGGTTGGTACTCGCCAGGATCTTGCTGAGGCGTTCCAGTTCGGCGCCGATGGGCTCGTTGTTCCGCTGGTTCAGCTGCGTAAGGTTGAAGAGGCTCCGCAGGTATTCGAGGAGATGGGCGCGGGTAAGATTACCGGGCGTATGGTGCTCGATTTCGCAAGTAGCTGGTAAATCCTCCTTACTAGAGAAACCCACATGGGTAGGGGGAACACCCTTTCAGTTATGCATACCTAGCAGGTGGTTAGCGCATACGGTACAGGAATGCTGCCATAGCTCCACGGCTAACAGAATCGTACGGACGGAAAGTGCCATCACCGTAACCTGCGGTGATCTTCCGAGACTCAAGCCAGATAATTTCGCGGTAGAAGGAGTTATTGGCGCGAACATCCTTAAACCCAGAGCCGTGAACTGCCGGGATAACGGGGCTACCGCTGTAACGGTACAGGAATGCTGCAGTTGCTTCACGGCTGACGGCCTCATTCGGGCGGAAAGTGCCATCACCATAACCGGTGGTGATACCGCGCTGGTGCATCCACACAATTTCCTTATAGAAGGGATGGTTGGTGGGTACATCCAAGAAAGGGGATGTCTTCGGCAGGTTTACGGCAGGGGAGCCAGCCATCCGGTAGAAGTAGGCTGCCATTGCGCCGCGTTCCACGCTTTGATCCGGGCGGAAAGTACCATCACCATAACCAGTGGTGATTTTCCGCGATGCAAGCCACTCGATTTCAGTGTAGAAAGCCGCGTGAGTAGGAACATCGCTGAAACGGGTCTTTACTGCAGGCTTAGGAGCCGGTGCGGGCGTGGCCGGGTGCCATGAGCGGTTGGTTGCCTGCGGGTTGGAAGCCAAAGCTTTCAGATCGTTGAAGGAACCAGGGAAGAAGTTGGAGTCACCAACAAACGGGCCGTCGGCTGAGAACTGCCAAATATCGTAGGACTTCCACCCGTTGGGAGTGGGGCCGGGTACATAGTTATAGTTCGCCAGGTGAAGCAGAGTCTTACCGAACTCGCCGGTTCCTACACACTGGCTCCACCAGGAGTTAGCGGTATAGACCATAGGGTAGCGTCCGGTGAGTGAGCGGTAGGTTTCGTTAAAATCACGAATCCAGTTGGTCAGCTGGGCAGGGCTCAGGTTGTAGCAGGTATTGCCATACTGGGAGTAGGGGTTGAACTCAATGTCGAGTAGACCAGGAAGGGTGCGGCCATCATTGCTCCAACCCCCACCATGGTTCACAAAGTAGCGAGCCTGGTCAGCACCTGAGGAGGTGCGGGGGTTGGCAAAGTGGTAGGCTCCGCGGATCATACCAACATCGGCTGATCCAACATACTGCTGTGCGAAGTAAGGGTTGGTGTAGTAGGTGCCCTCAGTTGCTTTGGTGTACGCAAAGCGTGCACCGCCGTTGTATGCTTCCTGCCAACGCACATTGCCTTGGTGAGAGGAGACATCCATACCGAGGGTGCCGCCGCTGGGCGTCCAGGTTGCTGCAGGCCCAACTCCTTTGGCACGCCCGTGCCCGCCCGGTGCCTCGGTGGCGCCTTCAGCTGGCAGGCCAAGACGTTTACGTTCACCAGCACCCATGGCGGTGTTCATGTCCTCGGTGGGTGGGGGAACATCCTCATAAGATATCGTGGCGGAGGGGTCAGCGGCGGGTTCTTCAGCCGCGACAGCTGGGGCGAAAGAACCTGCCAGCATGGAGAGAGCACCTAGCGAGACCAGGCATTTAGATAGTTTCTGATTCCGAGAGAAGAGGCTCATAGTATAAGTAACCTGCAATCTTCAAATAGACTTGTGTTTGAGTGTGAATAAACGTGAAGTTGAGTGACATCTACGCATTAGTGCTTTCGGGGTCTTTTAATGCCCCTGGATTATTTTGCATCTTTACTGAGAGCTCACAATAAAGATGCACCCTTGCACGCATCTCATTGTAGGGAAAGATTTTGTTAATTTTCAAGATAGATACTCAGTTAACGAGCCCCTTCAGGTAGGGGTAGAATTTGTTGGACTAAAGCCTTAAGGAACGAATACATAAAGGTAAGAGTATTCTAGTATCTGATTGAACATAAAATAAAGTGTGTGCGATGGTTGAGGTGGTTAGTTGAAGCTAAAGTTTCATAGAGCGTTGTATAAAGATTGAATTTTTATGCCAATCCGTGCACGCATATTCTTCAGCTGGAAAGTAATTTTTCTTCTAATTGGAGATGATTTGTGCCACAATCCCTTGCATCTTGGGTTGCCTTCTTCGATTTCTGCGGTGCTGACGTTTAGGAATGCCTTGACCGTCTCTTCAAAGAGGATGTGGATGTTCTGCAGGGAGTGAAGGCTGGGGGAGTGGCTGGTCACTGGTACGGCTGACGCTCGTATAGGTCAGGCAAAAATACTCGCATACCTATGCAGGTTGTTATTACAGTATGTTTCTTAGGTGATCGAGGTGGAAAGAATAAAGATGTGGTGCATATCGAAAGGTAGTGTATAGGTATGCCCTTGTCTTCTTAGGGTTATTATTACGTATAAGGTGCAGCCATTATCTGCTTTTTGCCACCCATAAAAATATCCATGAGATATGTCACATTCAATGATTGATGGTGTTCTGCGGGATCGTGGGAGCGGTCCACGGCTTACAGAGACTACCTGCTAATCTATGCACATCTGTGAAGGTGCAGACCTGCTGCCCGTGCCCCTCTTAGTTACCTTCTTCGGTAAGGGGGCGTGTGCCTGTGTGTGGTATGGATCTGAAGCCGCCACCTTATCCAGTGGGGCTTGAGTGACACACTATGAGTGCAAGGTCTGTCTCGGTCTTTTTTTCTGGCGGGGTGATCTGTAGTTTTGCTGCGAGGAATGTGGTTCTGGGGCCAGGCGGGAAGTGGGTATGTGTAGATGAGAATAATGTGTGTGTATTTTGAGAATAAAAAAGGAGGTGGGCCGCACACACAAGACCCACCTCCAGTTCTCCAAATACAGTTAACGCGGCCTCGCATCCGCTGTACTCGGAAACCTACGGTCGGAGGAGGAGAGAAAAACCTCCGACCGTGTATCTATTGCCCTCGTTGGTATGGGGCAAGTTTGTAGGGAAGTGCTCTTTGAATTAGATAAGCTTTGCTACTTCCTGCGCAAATGGCTCAAGGGATGCGCGATTGGTGTAGTCTGCTCCCTCGGTACCATAGCAATCAAGCATCTGTTGGATGCCCTCATTTGGGTTGGGCTTAGCGGTAAGCCAGGCACGAACAGGGCCTTTGAGGGCTGCCTTATGGGTCAAGGATAGCTCAGACCATTTAATGCCGCCGCGTAAGTGAGCAACAGGCTGTCCTTCGGTGAGCTCAGCAGTGTAACTCTTAGCAACAGCTTTATTCAGAAGATCCTTGGAGTACTCACCAGTGAATGAAACGGTGAAAAACGCGGTGCGTTTGCGCTTGGGCAGTAAGAGGGGAACGATCTTTTTGCGTAATGAGGGTGCTCCGGTCAGGAATCCACCGTAGTCACTCCCACCAATTACTACAACATCAGCAGCTTCTGCCTGTTCGGGGGTTACCTTAGCGGCGGGAACCGTTTCGACCTCGGGTGCCTGAGGCAAAGCTCGTAGATCTTCAGCAAGCCATGTGGCGTACTGCTCTGTGTAGCCATAGACTGAGCCGTAGATAATAAGTGCGCGTGTGGTGGACACCGGCAACCTCCAGGGCAAATTTGCATAAAAGATACTAATTATTGATTCAAGTCTAGGGCAGGTGCCCCTAAATGTGAAATCACCTCAAGGGTGACTCTATTCACAATAGAAGACTTGTGGGTATTAACCCTCCAAAAATGGGTGACAACTATGAGACTATCACCCTGTTTCTCTCCCAATCTGCGGGCAAAAGTCCTATACTTGAAGGCAGGATATTCATAATACAGCACGTTGTGAACGTGCGGTTTTCTGTGGATACATGTGGGAGTTTCCCCGTGTGCTCCCGCACAAACAATGGGTCTTAACCCTAAGGCCCGCGCCACAACTCACGAAGGTTAGGTACATGAGGCGAGCAAAAATCGTTGCAACAATCGGTCCCTCCATCTCCGCACCCGACAAAATCGCCGCGGCAATCAAAGCGGGCATGAATGTGTCCCGTTTGAACATGAGCCACGGTGACCATGATGTTCACACCAACTCTTACAACACTATTCGCGAACAGTCCGCAAAGCTCGGTAAGGAAGTTGCAATTCTTGCCGATTTGCAGGGGCCGAAGATCCGCTTGGAGCGTTTTAAGAACGAGAAAGAAATCCTTGAGCCCGGTGCCGACTTCACCATTACCTCTGAAGAGGTAGAAGGTACTCAGGAAATCTGCGGTACCACTTATAAGGGGCTGCCCGGCGACGTGAAGCCTGGCGACAAACTATTGCTGGACGACGGCAAGATTCAGCTTGAAGCTGTTGAAGTTACCCCAACCCGTGTTCGTACCCGTGTTATCGTGGGTGGCCCGATCTCAAACAACAAGGGCATTAACTTGCCTGGTGCGGCTGTTTCGCTACCCGCGTTGACTGAGAAGGACGAAAATGACCTGCGTTTTGCACTGCGCTTGGGTGTAGACATTATTGCGCTTTCCTTCGTCCGGTCCGGCAAAGATGTTGAGCGTGTGCACGAGATCATGGAGGAAGAAGGGCTGCGTATCCCCGTGATCGCCAAGATCGAAAAGCCGCAGGCGGTGGAGAACCTGCAGGACATTATCGATAAGTTCGACGGCATTATGGTTGCACGCGGCGATCTGGGCGTTGAGCTACCATTCTCTGAAGTTCCGCTGGTGCAGAAGCAGGCTATTCAAATGGCTCGCCGCTGGGCTAAGCCTGTGATTGTAGCTACCCAGGTGCTTGAGTCGATGATTAGTAACCCAACCCCCACTCGCGCGGAGGTCTCTGACTGCGCCAACGCAATTCTTGACGGTGCTGATGCGGTCATGCTGTCCGGTGAGACCTCAGTGGGTAAGTACCCGATTATTACGATCTCAGCGATGGCCTCCATTATTAGTGATACCGAGAAGAAGGGCCTGTACCGTGTGCCCGAACTCGACCGTAAGCCGCGTACCCGCGGCGGCGCTATTACCCGGGCAGCAGTAAATATTGCTGAGCAGCTGGATGTTGATTACATCAGCACCTTCACCCAATCGGGTGACTCCGCCCGCCGTTTGGCTCGTTTGCGTCCCAAGAAGCCTGTGCTTGCGTTTACCCCGAACCCGAAGGTCCGTGCCTTTATCTCGCTGCTGTGGGGTGTTGAAGCAGCCCACGCGCAGCTCACTGCTGATACTGATGGTATGACCAAGATTGTGGACGACTACCTAATGGAGCATAACTTGGCAGAGAAGGGCGACCTGATCGTCATGACTGCCGGTTCGCCTCCCGGTGTTGCTGGCTCGACCAATACGGTCAGGGTGCACCGCATCGGTGACCGTGACGAGACCGGGGCTAAGCTGCCAGAGGAACGTGAAGCAGTGCGTCCTTACGCCGACGAAGATCACGACTAATACTCGGGTAGGCCCAGATTCTCTAGGTTTTCGAGTTTATGAAAAGGTTGAGCCCCAAGGAGATTTCCTTGGGGCTCAACCTTTTCATGAAGGTAGCGGGTGATAATGTGCCCGCCAATAAAATCGGTGATTGTGATTCAGAGCTGATGAATCCCAGATGTGTGGGGTGCCCGAGGTGGGACTCGAACCCACACTCCGTAGAACCTGATTTTGAGTCAGGCGCGTCTGCCAATTCCGCCACTCGGGCGCACACGCAATGTGTACGGCATTGATTCTACATCATACGGCGCCGCAAAATCGAATTTAGGGGAAAACAACGCCCAACCGTGCTCTACCCTAAATTTCTGAATGAAACAAGTGTGTACTGTAGATGAAGAAATATGAACTGCTGTAGACTTGAGACGAGAAGAAATTGCAAAAGGAGAGAGTTTTGTCAGAGCAGACCACTCATGACCACGAGGGAGACGCAGACGCTCCGGCACGCACCGTTGTTGTTGCCGAAGACGAAGCGCTGATCCGTCTCGACATCGTGGAAATCCTACGGGAACGCGGTTACGAAGTTGTTGCTGAGACCGATAACGGGAAAACCGCCATTGAGCTCGCCCAAAAGCACCGGCCTAATCTGGTGCTCATGGACGTGAAGATGCCCATTATGGACGGCATTACCGCCGCCGAAGAGATCGGTAAGGAACAAATTGCCCCCGTAGTACTTTTAACCGCATTCAGCCAGAAGGAGCTGGTGGACCGCGCGGTTGAGGCTGGGGCCATGGCATATGTGGTAAAACCGTTCACTCCCAATGACCTGTTCCCTGCCATTGAAGTGGCTATTGCCAGGTACGAGCAAATTCGTGCCCTTGAAAAAGAAGTGGGCACTATCCGCGACCAGTTCGAAACCCGTAAACTAGTGGACCGCGCAAAGTCATTGCTCATTACCAAAATGAGCCTGACCGAACCTGAAGCATTCCGCTGGATTCAAAAAACTTCGATGGATCGTCGTCTTTCAATGCGCGAAGTTTCAGACACCATCATTAAGCAGTTGTCATAGGAACATAGAGAGCTGTAGCAGAAGGTGTGTGCCCCCATAACGTAACGTTATGGGGGCACACACCTTAATCTTTTTAACGTTTAGAGAAGGTTGCCTCATCATCATGTTTTAGCGGGGGAGCGGTTGGCGAGCTGGCCCATAGGGCCCCGACCGTCACAACTAACAGTGCTGGCCACCATAGGCCGCCCAGGTTGTATGCAGCAATAAAACAGACAATAACAGCCCCAATAAGAATGGGCATCGCAATGCGTTTGACCCGTTTAATCTTGGGGTACCGCTGATAATAGGGAGCGCGTGCCATGAGGCTCCTTTCCATGGATGGTATTTTAGCGGGCGGTGCGGGGGATGAGCATATTAGTGATGCGCGCCGAACATACACCTCTGCCAGCCTCATCGGTAATTTCTATGGTGTGAACGCAGACGGTGCGTCCCAGCTTAACGGCGGTGCACACAGCGGTTACATATCCTGCAGTTGCTGGGCGCAGATGGGTTGCGTTAACATCCACCCCCACAGCCATGCGTTCTATGCCCCCGTGCACTCCGGAGGCTAGGGAGCCAAGGGTTTCAGCAAGAACTACGGACGCCCCACCATGCAGAAGCCCCGCAGGCTGGGTGTTTGGCGTGACAGGCATCGTGGCCACCGCACGTTCGGCGGATAACTCGCTCAGGCGAATACCCATAGCAGGAATAAGCCCGCCAAGACCATGCGGGAAAAGAGGATGTAACTTCTCAGGAACACCGTGCGCGGTCAGTTCCGCGATGACGGTGGGGGAAAGCTCAAGGCTGGAATCAGTCATGCCTATAAGTGTACCCCTGCCCCACCGTCCCTTGAGAAACCCGAATAAGAATACTACCGTTGGGTGAGAGACACCTTCGACTAAAACTAATATGCCGGTTTCTAGTGCTACAGGGCCGGTATTGACCGGGAGAAATGATGAACACCGTAGAACAGATTTTTGAGCTGTGGCACAGCTACGCTCAAGGACGGAACACAGAAGGGCTGCTGAGTCTCTACGCCGAAGATGCCGTGTTTGAAAGTCCGCTGGTTCCGGCGATCCTTGATGATGCCCGCAGCGGGGTGCTACACGGTAAAAAAGAGATTGAGCGGTTCCTGAATGAAGGCACTCAACGCCGCCCCAATGAGCTGGTGAAATGGTACCGAACCGGTGAATACCTGACGGACGGCAGGATGCTCGTATGGGAATACCCGCGTGAAACCCCAGACGGTGAGCAGATCGATATTTTAGAGCTCATGATTATTGAGCAGGGCCTGATTGCCCAGCACCGTATCTACTGGGGATGGAAAGGATGCCAGCACATTAGCGGGGCCCTTGCCAGCAGTGTGGCACGCGTCCGTCCATAATATAGGGGATGCGCCCACCGCCGTGTAG
>ERZ772997.223-NODE-223-length-22053-cov-5.29053_pt1 | contig 22053 bp, 13 predicted proteins | sample MGYA00511127_ERZ772997 | MGnify/ENA primary metagenome ERZ772997 (study PRJEB29015, sample SAMEA2738070) | human oral metagenome | biome: human oral; feature: human-associated habitat; material: saliva | place: China | collected 2215 ... | reverse complement strand
CTCTCATTCCAGCCGCATACTCGCTACGCGAAACGCCCCTAAACTGTCAGGGGTTGGGTGCATACTCATAACGTCGCCCAAAGAACAGCACACCAGCACAACACACCGCATTTGAAGGAGAAGCCATGTACGAGGGAGCAGTTCAAAACCTCATTGACGAGCTCGGCCGCCTGCCGGGTGTGGGCCCCAAGTCGGCTCAGCGCATCGCTTTTCACATCCTGAATGCGGATGCGGCAGATATGGCGCGCCTAGCCAACGCCATTTCCACGGTGAAGACCAGCGTGAGCTTCTGCGAGGAGTGCGGTAACGTCTCCGAGACGAAGCTGTGCACGATCTGCCGTGATGAGCGCCGCGACCCGTCCGTGCTGTGTGTGGTCGAAGAGTCGAAGGACGTGGTGGCGATTGAGCGCACCCGTTCCTTTACCGGCCGCTACCATGTGCTCGGCGGCGCTATTAACCCGCTGGCGGGTGTGGGCCCGGAGCAGCTGCGTATTCGTGAGCTGGTGTCCCGCCTGACGGATGAGCGCATCCAGGAGATTATTCTGGCAATGGACCCGAACCTTGAGGGTGAGGCGACCGCAACCTACCTGTCGCGCATGCTCGTGCCGCTGGGTGTGCGTCTGTCGCGCCTGGCGTCGGGTCTGCCGGTCGGTGGCGACCTGGAGTATGCGGACGAGATTACCCTGGGCCGTGCGTTGGAGGGCCGCCGCGTCATTAGCGAGGGCACGGCGGTGGCTCATACTGCCGCCGAGGATTTTGAGCGCGTGAACCGCGAGGAGGAGCAGGAGCGTGAGCAGGCGGCTCAGGTTCAGGCTCAGGAGGTGAAGCAGAGTCGTCGCCGCTGGAATTCGAGCATGTTTGATGACCTGGATTCTGAGGATTCTGCTGTTTCCCGCGCGGAGGCGTCCGCTGCTGAGGGTGTGCAGGGCACGGTGGATGAGCAGCTGATTGAGCAGGTTCTGCAGGAGGCTGAGGGACCCGGTGACGAAGCCTCCCCCACCGATCCTGCTGATGCTGAAGCCGCCGCAGAACCCACCCCTGACCTGGGCGAAGACTCCGTTGAGGGCGCCCCAGTTGAGGGCGCTCCGGCGAGCGCCGCCTCCGAACCGGCTGAAGCACCCGTAGCCGAGCAGGCAGAAGATGCGCCGGAGGTGTTCCGCACCCCCGACTATGAGGAGAAGATCCGCTCGATTCAGAACGCCCCGTTGCGTACTCCGAAGCCGGATGTTCCGCCGCTGCCGGGTGTCACGTACGTGAACCCGTGGACCTAAAAATGAGCCTCCGCGAGCGTGCTGTACCCGCCTCCGCACCCCGTATCACCGCCCCGTAATACTACGTAATATTTCACGGGGCAATACATACGGGTGCACAGTTAGCCGCTTGTACTGAACGCCGTCTACTATAAATGAGGAGCCGGCGTCTGCCGGCAGCACACAAGTAACTGACCTGGAGATATCAATGAGCCTGATCGTCCAAAAGTTCGGCGGTTCCTCCGTAGCGGATGCGGAGGGTGTCAAGCGCGTTGCCCGCCGCGTCGTGGACACTCAGAAGGCAGGTAACGATGTGGTCGTCGTGGTGTCCGCTATGGGTGACACCACCGATGAGCTGCTCGACCTTGCCGCAGAGGTCACCAGCAATGTCACTCCTTCTCGTGAGCTGGACATGCTGCTGACTGCCGGTGAACGCATTTCGACTGCCATCCTGTCGATGGCTATTAACGACCTGGGTGCTAAGGCCCAGTCTTTCACTGGTTCTCAGGCTGGCATGATTACTGACGGCGTGCACGGTTCTGCGCGTCTGGTTGAGGTCAACCCGGAGCGTATCCGTGAGTCGATTGAGGCTGGCAACATTGCGATTGTTGCTGGTTTCCAGGGTATGAACCGTCAGAGCGGCGATATTACGACTCTGGGCCGCGGCGGTTCTGATACGACTGCTGTTGCCCTGGCTGCTGCTCTGAACGCTGATGTGTGCGAGATTTACTCGGATGTTGACGGCGTTTTCACTGCCGACCCGCGCATCGTGCCGACCGCGCATAAGCTGGACACCATCACCAGTGAAGAGATGCTGGAGATGGCGGCTAACGGTGCGAAGATTCTGCACCTGCGCAGTGTCGAGTATGCTCGTCGTTTTAATTTGAAGCTTCACGTGCGTTCTTCGTTCTCTAACCTTGAAGGCACTATTGTGGTTCCGGAGGAGTCCGCGGAACTGACCCCCACCCATCTGAAGGAGATTCCCTTGGAGCAGCCCCTGATTTCTGGTGTCGCGCACGATCGCACCCGCGCAAAGATTACTGTTGTTGGTGTTCCGGATGTTCCCGGTTCGGCAGCTAAGGTGTTCGGCCTGATTAACGAGGCGAAGGTTAACCTGGACATGATTGTTCAGAACGTTCCGACTGACCGCCCCGGCGTGACCGATATTTCCTTCACCCTGGATCAGGATCAGGGCCCCACCGCGCTGGAGGCGCTGGAGGCTGCTAAGGCTGAGCTGGGCTTTGAAGAGGTCATTTACAACGAATCGGTTGGTAAGCTGTCGCTGGTTGGCGCGGGCATGAAGACTAACACGGGTGTTTCGTTCACTTTCTTTGAGGCCCTGTCTAACGCTGGCGTGAACATTGACATGATTTCGACTTCTGAGATCCGTATTTCGGTGATTACTGAGCTGAGCAAGCTGGATGAGGCTGTTCGCGCGGTGCACACTGCGTTCGGTCTGGACGCTGAGGGTGAGGCCACTGTTTACGGTGGTACTGGCCGCTAGGGTTTAGCTCGTTTGTGGGCTGTACGCTTCGGGAGGGGCGGTGCTGGATTTTCTCGGCACCGCCCCTCCCCTTTTTGTCGGTGTATTTGTGGGCGTGCGGGTGCTCTACTCTAGAAGCATGAGTAGTGTTGTATTTTCCCAGGTGATGGATGCCCGCGAATGGCGTGCCGCCCAGGCAGCGCATGAGGCGCGTGCCGGCCGCTACGCCGACCCGTTTGCGCAGCGTCGCGCCCGCCACGAAGTGCACCCCGTGGAGGACTTCCTCTTCACCTACTACACGCTCAAACCCGGCCAGTTTAAGCGCTGGCACCCCGGAGCCGGCATCATCCTGCTGGATGCGCCCGAGCGCGCCTCCTGGCGTTTTTACCGGCCCGCAACCGAGCAGGAACTCCTTGAGGCTGGTTGCTCCCTGCAGGTGGCGCGCGCCCAGGCGGATGCCGCCTCCGCCGTCACGGTGGACGTCACCGATTTTGTGGAGCGCCGCGCTACCGCCCTCGCCTTTACCCACGAGATTCTGCGCAATACGGCCGCGAAGAAGGGTCAGTTCGGTTGCTTCGGCATGCACGAGTGGGCGATGGCGTACAAGTCGGTGGAGAACAATATTCGCCACGACTACCTGCAGTTGCGCCTGGGTGCGGAGGGTACGGACCGTGTGGTGGAGGAGCACCGCATCCGCTGCTCGCATTTTGATGCGTTCCGTTTCTTCATGCCGCAGGCGGCACCGATGAACGAGCTGCAGCCGACCCGCGAGACGCAGCGTGTCCTGGAGCAGCCGGCGTGCCTACACGCGAACATGGACGTGTACAAGTGGGCGTACAAGCTGCTGCCTCTGGTTGATTCGACCCTGGTCATGGATTGTTTTGACCTGGCGTGGGATGCGCGCGAACTGGATATGCGCGCGGCCCCCTACGATATTCGTGACTGGGGCTATGAGCCAATTCCGGTGGAGACGGCCGAGGGTAAGGCTGAGTATGTGCGGATTCAGCGTGAGCTGTCGGAGCGTTCGATTGGCCTGCGCGAGCGCCTGCTGGAGGTGTGTGAGCGCTATCTTCCACCCCTCGAGGCGTAAAAGACGTGATTCGAGCCTCTTAGGGTATCCACCAACCGAACACATACCCCCGTTACGGTCGTTAGTACGGTAAGATGAGATACGGCTCATACAGAACCCACGCACCCAAGGAGTGCCCACACATGGCCCGTATTGTTGTTGATGTTATGCTCAAGCCCGAAATTCTTGACCCGCAGGGTAAGGCTATTTCTCACGAGCTGCCCCGTATCGGCGTTGATTCTTTCGTTGATGTTCGCCAGGGTAAGCGCTTCGAGCTGACCGTCGAGGGTGAGGCAACCGAGGAGCACCTCGCAGCTGCCCGCAAGGCTGCTGAAGAGCTGCTCTCGAACCCCGTCATCGAAGATGTTGTGAACGTTTCGGTTCTGGAGGACTAAGACCTATGGCAGAGTCCCTCGCACCTACTGAAGTCCCCCTGGTTGGCGACTTTTCTACTTACTCCCCGAACCCCGCTTTCGCTGATGCACGCGTTGGCGTGGTGACTTTCCCCGGCACTCTGGATGACCGTGACGCTGCACGTGCTGTCCGTCTGGCTGGCGGTACCGTCGTTGAGCTGTGGCACGACGACGCTGATCTGAAGAATGTTGATGCCGTCATTATTCCCGGTGGTTTCTCCTACGGTGACTACCTGCGTGCTGGCGCTATTGCTGCGAAGGCTCCTGTGATGCGTTCGGTGATTGATGCCGCTAACGCTGCCGGTACCTCCGGTTCCGCTCCCCTGCCTGTTCTGGGTATTTGCAATGGTTTCCAGATTCTGACTGAGTCTCACCTGCTGCCCGGTTCGATGATTAAGAACGATCACCGCAAGTTCATTTGCCGTGACCAGATTCTGCGCATTGAGAATAACTCCACCTCCTGGACGAGCAACTACGCTGCTGGCCAGGAGATTGTTGTCCCTCTGAAGAACCAGGACGGTCAGTATGTTGCTGACCAGAAGACTCTGGAGGCGCTGGAGGCTGAGGGTCGCGTGGTGTTCCGCTACGTTGGTTTCAACCCGAACGGTTCCCGTAACGACATTGCTGGTATCAGCAATGAGCGCGGTAACGTGGTCGGTCTGATGCCGCACCCGGAGCACGCTGTGGAGCCTGGCTTCGGTCCTTCCTCTTCTGGTTTTGGTGAGGTTTCTCTGCGCGGTGGCGCCGATGGTCTCGGCGTGTTCACCTCCGTTCTTGCCAACCTGATTAACGCCCGCTAACGCACGACAAGGATTCTAAGAAGTTATGAGCGAAAAGCAGTTTAACCTCGACACCGTCGAGCACGCGGCGGCAACCCCGGACACTGAACTCCCCTGGGCTGAGCTGGGCCTGAAGGAGAACGAGTTCGAGGATATTAAGGAGATTCTTGGTCGCCGCCCAACCGCGGCTGAGCTGGCCATGTACTCGGTCATGTGGTCCGAGCACTGCTCCTACAAGTCTTCTAAGGTTCATCTGAAGCAGTTCGGTGCGAAGGTCACCGATGAGATGAAGAAGGACCTGATGGTCGGTATCGGTGAGAACGCCGGTGTGACCGATATTGGTGACGGCTGGGCTGTTACCTTCAAGATTGAGTCCCACAACCACCCCTCGTACGTGGAGCCCTACCAGGGTGCTGCGACCGGTGTGGGCGGTATTGTGCGTGACATTATTTCCATGGGTGCACGCCCGATTGCTGTGATGGATCCGCTGCGTTTCGGCGCGATCGATCACCCGGACACCGCCCGCGTTATTGGCGGCGTGGTTGCCGGTATTGGTGGTTACGGCAACTCCCTGGGCCTGCCGAACATCGGCGGCGAGGTTGAGTTCGATTCCTGCTACCAGGCTAACCCGCTGGTCAACGCACTGGCTGTGGGCATTATGCGCCACGAGGACATCCGCCTGGCGAACGCATCGGGCGTGGGCAACAAGGTTGTTCTGTTTGGTGCACGCACCGGTGGCGACGGCATCGGCGGTGCGTCGGTGCTGGCGTCGGAGTCTTTCGATGACACTAAGCCCTCGAAGCGTCCTGCCGTTCAGGTGGGCGACCCCTTCGCTGAGAAGGTTCTGATTGAGTGCTGCCTGGAGCTGTTCAAGGGCTCCGTGGTTGAGGGTATTCAGGACCTGGGTGCTGCGGGTATTTCCTGCGCAACCAGCGAGCTGGCTTCTAACGGTGAGGGCGGCATGCACGTGGACCTGACTAAGGTTCTGCTGCGTGACCCCACCCTGACCCCGGGCGAGATTCTGATGTCTGAGTCTCAGGAACGCATGATGGCTGTTGTCTCCCCCGAGAACGTGGAGCGCTTCGAAGCGATCATGAACAAGTGGGGCGTGGAGTACTCCTTCCTCGGTGAGGTCACCAACTCTGGCCGCCTGGTCATCGAGTGGGATGGCGAGGTCATCGTGGATGTTGACCCCCGCACTGTTGCACACGACGGCCCGACCTACGAGCGTCCTTACGCACGCCCCGAGTGGCAGGATGACGTTCAGGCTAACCACTTCACCGGTTCGGCTGCTGACGATTCCCGCCCGCGCGGTAAGGAACTGGGCGAGGCTATCAAGGCGTTCATGGCGTCCCCGAACATGTGCTCCAAGTCCTGGATCACCAACCAGTACGACCGCTACGTTCAGGGCAACACCGCCCTGTCCATGCCGGACGACGGCGGCGTGGTGCGCGTGGACGAGAACACCAACCTCGGTGTTGCTCTGGCGACCGATGCCTCCCCGCGTTTCACCTACCTGGATCCGTACGAGGGTGCTCGCGCCTCCTTGGCTGAGGCGTACCGTAACGTTGCGACCGTTGGTGCACGCCCCGTGGCTGTGTCTGACTGCCTGAACTTCGGTTCTCCCGAGGATCCGGACGTCATGTGGCAGTTCGCTGAGGCTGTTCGCGGCCTGGCTGATGGCTGCATGGAGCTGGGTGTTCCGGTGACCGGCGGTAACGTGTCCCTGTACAACCAGACCGGTGGTAAGGCTATTAACCCGACCCCCGTGGTGGCGATGATGGGCGTGATAGATGACGTCACCCGCCGCACCCCTTCGGGTTGGGCTCCTGAGCATGACGGTCAGGCGATCTACCTGCTGGGTACCACTCGCGATGAGCTGGACGGCTCCGAGTGGGCTCGCTTCAAGGGTCACCTGGGCGGTCAGCCGCCGAAGGTTGATCTGGCTCTGGAGCGTCAGCTGGGTGACATGCTGGTGAACATGTCTCGTGACGGCATGATTGATGCCGCTCATGACGTGTCTGCCGGTGGTCTGGCTGCGGCTCTGTCGGAGGCTTGCCTGCGTTTCAACACCGGTGCCCGCATTGGTCTGGGTGAGGTTGCTGAGCGTGACGGCCTGGACCTGTTCACCCTGCTGTTCTCGGAGTCCCTGGGCCGCGTTGTGGTTTCGGTTCCGCGTTCTGAGGAGGTGCGCTTCAAGGATATGTGCACCGCTCGCCAGTTCCCCTTCGCACGTATTGGTGTGGTGGATGCTGAGTCGAACGCTCTGGACTTCCAGGATGAGGTTTCTATTGACCTGGATGAGCTGCGTGCAGCTCACGAGGGTACCCTCGCTTCTTACTTCGGTGAGGTTGCGAAGGGCTAGTCTTCGACTAGTTTGAGACGAACGCCGAAAGGGGCGGATGCTTGTGAAAGCATCCGCCCCTTTTGCTATGCCCGTGTTATGCCTGCAGGCTTATGCCCGCGAACTTGTGCACTAGGCGTTTAGGCATTCAGGTTTATGCCTCGGCGACCTTGCGGCCCAGCTGCGCGAACAGGGAGGCGTTGATGCGGAAGCCTTCGATGCATTCGTCGATGAGGGCTTCGCGCTGTTCGTCGGTCATGGGTGCGTTGTCGAGCAGTTCGCGGTAGCCGTCCTTAAAGACCTTGGGCTTGGGCAGTTCGGTGAAGCGGTACATGCTCAGTGCTTCAGCGGGGATGCCGTAGTGGCGGCTGACCAGCGCTGCGACTGCCTGGCCACCGGAGAGATCGCCGAGGTAGCGCAGGTAGTGGTGTGCGAGGTAGCGTTCGGGGGAGTTGACGGTAGCGCGGATGCGCTCTACGTATTCTGCGGTTGCGGGCAGGGGCGCGTCGATGTCGCCGTCCTGGCCGAGTGCGCGGATGTCTGCGCGGATGTATTCTGCGCGGTCGAGGCCGGGGTGGGTGAAGGGTTCGGTGATGGGGTTGGGTTCTGCGCGGTAGTGTGCGGAGACTGCTTCGAGTGCTTCGTAGATGTGCACGTACTGGTTGATGAGGCGCAGGTATGCCTCGGTGTTGAGGGAGCCGCCCATGAGGTCTTCCATGAAGGTGGAGTGTTCGGCGTTGTCGTGGACGTACTTGGTGCTTTCCTTCAGGCGTGCGGAGAAGCGTTCCTGGGTGGTTTCGGGGGCGATCACGGTCATTGTGAGTTCCTAAAGTGGGTTGTGGGTGAACAATAAATGTTTTAGTGACATCATGTCACCAAAACCTGACAATGACATATTGTCACCAAAAACCGTTTTTGGCAATAGTTTTCAAAAACTTTTGCTAAGGTATACCTCATGTACAAGTCACCCTAGGCATTAAGTTACACAAACATAAGCTAATAAGGCTAGACTTGATACGAACACCACAATCACAAAATTCAAGGAGACACCGAATGTCTACCCCCTCTCTCACCAAGCGCACTTGGGCGTTCTTGGCTTCAGCAACCATCGGCCTCAGCGGCGTCGCCGGCGTACCCGCAGCCTTCGCAGCTGAAACCAACTCCCACATCAGTGCCGGTGAGGTAACCGCAGCCTCAGAGCAGAGCCTGCAGGACGTCACCGTCAACTGGGGCCTGAAGAAGTCCTTCCGCTCCTACATCAACGGCCCCTTCTCCCAGGGCTCCCAGAAACTGACCGGCGTCACCACCAACGAAGACGGCTCCTACCACTTCACCTCCGCCGAAGGCACCGTAGCCAACGGCGAATACTCCGTCACCTTCACCGGCTCCTCGATTCACTACACCGCACACCACGGCCTGCTGGAAGTCATCATCTCCGACCTCTCCGTCACCATTAAGGACGGCGTGGGCACCGTGCGCGCCAACGTTCAGTCGCGCCCCTACAACGGCAACACCACCCCGAATGACCTGGTCGAGACCAAGAACATGACCATTGGTACTTTCAACGCCTCCGGTTTGAAGGTTGAGGGTAACACCATCACCCTGCCCAGCGTTGACGAGGAAAACGGCACCCGCGTCAAGCTTTCCGAAGAGGCAACCGGCGCCTTTGCGGGCTTCTACAAGGCAGGTCAGGAGCTGGATGCGATCAGCTTCTCCGCAACCATCGTGACCAAGGAAGCACCCGCGCCGAGCCCTGAGCCCAGCAACGAGCCGACCGCAAAGCCGACCGCTGAGCCCAGCAGCGAGCCTTCCTCCGCGCCGACCAGCGAGGCACCCAAGCCTGCAGAGCCCAAGCCCGCAGACCCCACTTCTGCTGCGCCGAGCGTAGCACCCACCTCCGCGGCACCCTCCTCCCCCGCCGCAACCACCGAGCCCAAGCGTGACGAGAAGGTCACCGGCAACGTCGTCGAGTCCGGAACCCTCAGCTGGGATATCCGTGAGTCCTTCCTGAAGTACCTGACGGGCTTCGCGCACGGCTCCGTGAACGTTGAGGGTATGGAGAAGACCCCGGCTGGCGGCTTCAAGTACACTCAGGCATCCGGCGTGTACAACCCCGAGACGAAGACCGGTCAGATCAACTTTGCGGGCACCGCAGAGTTCACCGGCCACAACGGTCAGCTCAAGAGCACCATCAAGAACATGCGCCTGGTCGTCGTCAACGGCAAGGGCACCCTGGTCGCTGACGTGGACGCACTGACCCGCGACGGCAAGTCCGTTTCTAAGACCGGCCTGGCAATCGCTGAGGTGGATCTCTCTGGCGCGAGCGTGAAGGACGGCGTCTTCTCGGCGCAGAACGCGGCAGTCACCCTCACCGATGAAGGTTCCACTGTGCTCTTCGCGGGCCAGTACCGCGGTGCCGACAACGCTATGGCACCGCTGAGCTTCTCCGTAAAGCTCAGCGAGCAGACCGCGGAGAACACCGTTGAGGTTCCCCACATCTCTGAGAACAAGTCCTCCGAGAGCGGCGCCTCCGATAACAAGGGTTCTGAGAACGGCTCTTCGAACTCCGGCAACTCCGGCACTAACGGCTCCGGTTCTAACGGTTCGGCAGGCACCTCCGGCAGCGTTTCTAACAGCGGTTCTTCCTCGAACGGTTCTGTCAGCAACAACCCGGCACAGCCGGTCTGCGTACCCGTCACCCGCACCCGCGAGGTGCAGGAACAGGGCGCATCCGACGGCACCATTAAGAGCGCAAACCTTGGCTGGGGCGTGCGTGATTCCTTCCGCAACTACGTGCGCGGCGGCATCGCGAACGGCACCTGGGAGCTGAACGGCACCTCCTACTCTTCGGATGCGTTCAACTGGTCTAACGGCACCGGCACCTTCAAGAATGGTAAGGGTTCTATCTCCTTCAGCGGTTCGGTTCGTTTCACCGGTCACCACGGCATTTTGGACACCACCATTGCGAACCCGCGCCTTGAGATTAACGGCAATTCCGGTACTCTCTACGCGACCATGACCAGCAATGACCCCTCCGGCAAGGCAACTAACTACGGTGAGGTGGCGCTGCTGAAGGTGGACCTTTCGGGCCTGCAGAGCTCCGCTGACGCTGTGAGCGTCAACGGTGCGGCAACCACCCTGACCGCTGAGGGCGCGAAGGCGTTCGCTGGCTTCTACGAGGCCGGTAAGGACATGGCTCCGCTGAGCTTCTCCGCGGCGATCAACGGCGCGAAGACCACCACCAAGACCGTGACCGAGACCGTCTACGAGGGTAAGGGTTGCGACCCGGTCACCGGCAAGCCTCTGGCTTCCACCGGTGCGTCCGGTGTTGAGGGCACCCTGGTTGCAGGTTTCATCGCTGTTGCAGCCGGTGCGGGTACCGTCGTGTACACTCGCCGCCGCAAGAAGGCATAACGGCACCTCACGAGGATGCCCACACTGTCGGTTCGCCCGTGAGACTCAACTATGAGGTTCACCGGTGAGCCGACACGGCCCGTGCGGGGGGGCAGATTTTCACTGCGCCCCCGCTTCAGGTGCCAGGTTTTACCCCGGCGCCTACCCCAGTTTTTCTAGCTCCCTTTTTCTCTGTGAGACGACGATGTTTTCTTCCCTTTCTTCTTCTGCCCTGAACCGCCGCGATGCAGTGAAGTATGCGGCATTCTCCATCACTTCCGCGTTCCTGCTGAGCTCTTGCGGTGTGGGTACTCAGAACCCGGCTACTTCTTCAAGTACTTCGCAGGCTGTGGTGGATGAGCAGAGCACCCGCACCGTTTTGGAGAACCTTGCCGATCAGCTGCGTTCTTCTATTGCCCCTGATCAGAAGGCTCTGCGCGGCCCCAACAGCGCCGCGGACACCCCCGAAATTCAGCCGATGGTCGACACCCCCACTCCGGCTTTCCCGGTGACGTTCAAGGATTTCAACGGCACCGAGGTGACCGTTAAGTCCGCTGACCGTGTGCTGGCGCTGGATCTGTACGGCACTCTGGCTCAGCAGATGATTGCGCTGGGTCTGGGTGGTCGTCTGGTCGGTCGTGTCACCTCCTCGACTGAGCAGTCGCTGGCTCATCTGCCGCTGGTGACTCAGAACGGTCACGACCTGAACGCTGAGGCGATTCTGGCGACCTCCCCGGACCTGGTGCTGTGGGATAAGAGCAACGGCCCGATTGAGATTGTGGATCAGCTACGCGCAGCGGGTGTGACCGTCGTGGTCTTCGATCATGAGCGTCGTATGGATAAGATCATTCCGCAGCTCAAGGCTGTTGCGCAGGCACTGGGTGTTCCGGAGGCGGGCGAACAGGTTGCTGCCCGCGTGCAGAAGGACCTGGATTACGCCCTGCAGGTGCTCAAGGACGTTGCCCCGAAGGGCGCGCAGCAGGTGTCGTTCGCGTTCCTGTACGTGCGCGGTACCGCTGGCGTGTTCTTTGTGCTCGGTAAGGGTTCGGGCGCCGATGATTTGATTCAGGCTATTGGCGGCAAGGATGTGGCGTCTGAGCAGAACGCGACGAATATTATTCCTGCGACCAGTGAGGCACTGGTGAAGCTGAACCCGGACGTCATTCTGACCATGAGCGGCGGCATTAAGTCCACCGGTGGTTTGGACGGTTTCTTGGCTCGCCCGGGTGTGGGTGAGACGAACGCCGGCAAGAATAAGCGCATTATCGATATGGGTGACGGCCAGATTCTGTCCTATGGCCCGAATACTCCGGCGGTGTTGCTCTCACTGGCTAAGGCTGCGTACTCGACTCCTGCGGGGGGCCAGTAGTGGCTGCCGTGAAAAGTGCGGCGGGTGCGCGGGATTATCGTGCTTCGCGTCGGCGTCGTGCCGGTCTGACGTTTACGTTTTTGGCGGTGGCACTGTGCGTTGTGATGGTGCTGTCTGCGGGTTTGGGTCAGTACTATATCCCGACTGATCAGGTGATTGCTTCTGTGGGCCGCCGCCTGGGTCTTGCGCCGGAGAACCCGGCGATGCAGCTGGCGGATAGCACTCTGTGGAATATCCGTTTCCCGCGTGTGCTGTTGGGCGTGCTGGTGGGTGCCGCTTTGGGTACTTCCGGTGCGGTGATGCAGTCGGTGTTTGGTAACCCGTTGGCTGAGCCGGGCGTGATTGGTGTTTCCTCGGGTGCGGCGGTTGGCGCGTGTTTGTCGATTGTGTTGAACCTGCAGTTCTTCGGTATTTTCACGACTCCTGCATTCGCGTTTGTGGGTGCGTTGGCGGCTACTGCGCTGGTGTATTTCCTGTCGCGTTCTTCGGGTCGTGCGAAGGTCCTGTCGATGATTTTGACGGGTATTGCGGTGACCGCGGTGGCGAATGCGATTATTGCGTTCCTCATGTTTATTGCTGATACGACGAGCCGCGATCAGATTGTGTTCTGGCAGATGGGTTCGCTGAACGGTTCCACATGGAAGGCTGTGGCGAGCGTGTGGCCGGTTATTCTGATCGGCTTGGTGGCGTGTTTTGTGATGGCTTCTTCGCTGGATGTTCTGGCGTTGGGTGAGCGTGCGGCGCAGCATTCTGGCGTGAACGTGGAGCGTCTGCGTGCGGTGTCTATTGCGGCGACGGCTTTGTTGACGGGTGCTGCGGTGGCCTATGCGGGCATTATTGCGTTTATTGGTCTGATTATTCCTCACCTGTTGCGCATGATTTTGGGTCCGTCGAATCGTGTGTTGTTGCCGGCTTCGGCGTTGGGTGGCGCCCTGTTGATTGCGCTGTCTGATTTGGGTGCGCGTACGCTGGTACCTTTTGCTGATTTGCCGATTGGTATTTTTACGGCTTTGGTGGGCGGCCCGACGTTCTTCGTGTTGTTGCGTCGTTCCCTGGGTCAGGGCGGAGGTGCTTCGTGAGCGAGTTGTTGAGCCTGTCCGGTGTGTGTTTTAACGCTGGTGGGCGTCAGATTTTGAATGATGTGTCCCTGTCGGTTTCTGCGGGCGAGGTTGTTTCGCTGATTGGTCCCAATGGTGCCGGTAAGTCGACTCTGTTGGGTGTGATTGCTGGTGATATTGCGCCCAGTAGCGGTGAGATTCTGCTGGGTGGCGCCCCTCTGGGTTCGATTCATGCCCGTCAGATGGCGCGTCAGCGTGCGATGCTGCTGCAGAAGTTGAATGTGGCGTTTTCGTATACGGTGCACGAGGTGGTTCAGATGGGCCGTACCCCGTGGAAGGGTACGGAGCGCGCTGAAGAGGATGACGCCGTGGTTGCTTCGATGATGGAGCGTACGTCGGTGACTCATTTGTCGGATCGCGATATTACGACTCTGTCCGGTGGTGAGAGTGGTCGTGCGCATTTGGCGCGTGTGTTTGCTCAGCAGACTCCGCTGATTCTTTTGGATGAGCCGACTGCGGCGCTGGACATTACGCATCAGGAGCAGACGTTGCGGGTGAGCCGTGAGTTGGCTGCTGAGGGTGCTGCGGTACTGACGGTGCTTCATGACTTGGATGTGGCGGCTGCGTATTCTGACCGTATGGTGTTGTTGCGTGGTGGCGAGGTGGTTGCTTCGGGCGCCCCTGAGCAGGTGTGTTCGGCGGAGTTGTTGTCTGAGGTGTATCAGCATCCGATTGAGGTGTTGAGGCATCCGGTGACGAATCGTTTGTTGATTCTGCCCGAGCGCTGATTCTGCCGGCACGCTAACTCTGCTGGTGCGCTAACTCTGCTGGTGCGTTGGTTCTGGTATCGTGCTGATTCTAGGGAGCGTTAGCGAACTGTCCCGCATACACTTTCTACCTCAAAATATGCCATTATTCGCATATATTAAATCTCCGCTCTGGAATGGCTGTAACTATCAGCTCATTACAGGGCGGAGATTATCTTTATCCCCTTCTTCACGGATACACTGAAAGGTAGTGTCCGCAATACTGAACTCTATTCAGTTCAGCATTCCATCCATTCGAGAAAGAGACCCCTGCATGGATCCTCAGCAGAAAACGGCAGCGTCTGCCGTTGCCGGCTACATTCCCGAATATTCTGAAACACCGCACAGCGGATCTTTCGATATTGCCCAGCACGGTTTGAGCAGCAATGATGTTGCTCGCCTGACTGCTGAGGGTAAGGTCAATACCCAGAACAATAAGTCTTCTCGCACGTTGTGGAGCATTATGCGTGCGCACCTGTTCACGGTCTTCAACTTTGTGTTGGGTGCCTGTGGCGCTGTGGTGATTATGTACCAGCGTTGGGCTGATTTGCTCTTCCTGGGAGCCGTGATTGCTAACGTGGTGATTGGTTTTGTGCAGGAGTACAAGGCGAAGCTTGAGCTGGACCGCATCTCCCTGCTGGACCGCTCCCCCGCTACTGCCGTGCGTGACGGTAAGAGCGTTGAGGTTCCGATGGAGCAGCTGGTTGAGGGTGACGTTGTCATTCTCAAGCGCGGCGATCAGGTTCCCGCGGACGCTATTGTGCTCACCTCCGATTCTTTGGAGCTGGATGAGTCCCTGCTGACCGGTGAGAACGACCCGATTGCTAAGCGCCCCGGCGATATGGTGCTGTCGGCGTCGAGTGTGCTGGGTGGTACCGGCCGCGTCCTGCTGTCTCATGTGGGTGCGAATTCTCGTGCAAGCAAGATTTCTGATGAGGCGCGCCAGTTCTCGCGTATTCAGTCTGAGCTGCGTGATGCGCTGAACCGTGTGGTCCGCTGGATTACGGTGGGTCTTGCGGTCATTATTCCTGTGGTGTCGTGGGGTCAGATTCAGGCGGCTGGCGGCCTGGAGACCGTGCAGCAGAACCACCTGTGGGAGCAGGTTTCTATTGCTGTGGTGTCTTCGGTTGCTTCGATGATTCCGCAGGGTCTGGCTCTGATGACTACTCTGGCGTTTGCGGCGGCGGCTGTGGCGCTGGGTCGTAAGCACAACATCCTGGTGCAGGAGCAGCCTGCGGTTGAGGTTCTGGCTCGTGTGGATGTGGTCTGCTTCGATAAGACCGGCACCCTGACTGAGGGTGGCGTAATTTTTGATTCGGTGCGCCCGCTGGACACCGTTGCTGAGGCCGAGGGCCCGGATGCTGACTCTGCCGAGCACGCTTCTTGGCGTGCTTCTCTGCCTGCCGGCTGGGATGAGGCGCTGGCGTGGTTTGGTCACGATGAGAACGCGAACCCGACCGCTGCGGCTCTGACCGGTGGTTTCCCGGATAATTCCTCGGCGTCGGTGAGCGGTATTGTGCCGTTCTCCTCGGCTCTGCGTTTTAGCGCGATTGAATTTAAGGATTCGGGTGCATGGCTTCTGGGTGCTCCGGAGGCGCTTCTCTCCAAGGGTACCGCCGAGCGTGAGCGTGCCGCTGAGCTGGCGGCGCTGGGTCTGCGCACGATGGTTTTGGCGCATGCTTCTGCGGTGGTTCGCAATGAGAAGGATGAGCCGATTCAGAAGATCCCGTCGGATGCTACCCCGGTTCTGTTCGTGATTTTCCGTGAGAATGTGCGTGCGGATGCGCCTCAGATCGTGGATTATTTCCACCGTCAGGGCGTGACTTTGAAGGTCTTCTCGGGTGATAACCCGTTCACTGTGGCGGCGGCTGCGAAGACTGCGGGCATGGATACTTCTGCGGGCGCGGTTGATGCTTCGACTCTGCCTGAGGACGGCCCGGAGCTCGCTGAGGCTGCGGCTACTCACAATATTTTCGGTCGTGTGTCGCCCGAGCAGAAGAAGAACATGGTGATTGCTCTGAAGGAGCGCGGCCATGTGGTGGCGATGACCGGTGACGGCATTAATGACGCTCTGGCGCTCAAGCATGCAAGCTTGGGTATTGCGATGGGTAACGCTGCTCCGGCGACGAAGGCTGTTTCTCGCCTGGTGCTGTTGGATGGTAAGTTCTCGTCTCTGCCGGCTGCGCTGGAGCAGGGCCGTCAGGTCATTACGAATATTGAGATGGTGGCGAACCTGTTCTTGACGAAGACTGGTTTCGCGATTCTTCTGGGTGTTCTGTTCAGTATTTTCGGTTTGACCTTCCCGTTCTTGCCGCGTCAGTACTCGACTGCGGACTTCTTGATTGTGGGTGCGTCGTCCTTCGCGTTGACTCTGTTGCCGAATTCGCGCCGTTACGTGCCGGGTTTCTTGCGCCGCGTGCTGAATTACACGGTTCCGAACTCGATTATTGTGGTTGCGATGCTGTTGGCGGTGACGTTCACGGCTCGCGGCATGGGTGTTGAGGATATCCGTCAGATTCAGACGGCTTCGTTCATTACTTTGGTGATGATGGGTCTGTGGAATTTGGCTGCGGTGGCTCGTCCGTTCAACCGTGCTCGTGTTCTGCTGTTTGGTGCGTTGTTGGCGGTGTTCTTCGCGGCGCTGTTCGTGCCGGTTCTGGTGGAGTACCACCAGTTCGTTACTGTGCTTCCGCACCTGCTGTGGACGGCTCTGGGTGCCGGTGCTCTGGGTGCCGCGCTGATTGAGGTGAATGCGCATCGTAACCGCCGCTGGCAGAAGCGTCATTACCCTGAGCTGGAAGTTGCTCCGCTGAATTTCTTCCCGGCTAAGTAGTTAGTCGGAGGGTAGCTGCTTCGGTAGCGTGTGGGCCCCGTATCCTGTGGATGCGGGGCCCTTTCGCGTCGTCGGAAGGCGTCCCCGTCCGGTGCGTGTCGGGGTGTTTCAGGGTGTGTCGGAGCGTACCGGGGTACGCCGAAGTCCTACCGGGAGGCTCTCGTAAGCGGTGCCGAGAGCGTGTCTCAGCTATCACTTGAGTGAAACTTTTAACAGCTTCTGATAGCCTCCTGTTCCCACCTTGCTCTTAACCTGGGAAAACCCTTAGAGTTACAGGGAACTATTTGAGAAGGGAAACCTTCTTCAGGGTTGTTACTGGTTTGGCAGGCAAGACCTGAGTTACTCAACACCGTATGGGACGGCAGTATGTACCTGCCGAGAATCCCCTCTATTTGCTGTACCGAAGCTCCATAGTGGGCACGAGTGTAGTGCTTCCGGTGGTCGAGAGACTCGGGTCTTTTGTGTTTTCTGGGGTGTTACCCGCTTCTGGGTTTTCCTCAGCGAGCGCAGCCTCCTGTAGCAACGTTTAGTAGACATTGACCGCATATCTAAGGAAGTATCGTGAATAACCGCGAACTTGGCGAGAAGATTCTTGACGGCCTGGGTGGCCCCGAGAACATCGCGCACATTACTCACTGTGCAACCCGCCTTCGTGTCACTCCTGTGTCCAACGATGCAGTGCAGAACAAGAAGATTGAGGGCCTGCCCGGCGTTCTCTCTGTGATTGAGCAGTCCGGCCAGACTCAGGTGGTGCTGGGCGAGCGCGTTGAGGCTGTGTACAACGAGATCAACGCTCTGCCTTCTATGTCCGGCCACGCTGAGGGTGACACCAAGGTTGAGGCTGAGGGTAAGAAGTCAGGCTGGCTTACCAACGTCTTCGACGTTCTGTCTGACTCCTTCCGTCCTCTGCTGTGGGCACTTCTGGGTACCTCGATGATTCTGACCCTGATTGTGTTCCTGCAGCAGCTGGGCTTCTTCGGCCAGTACACTGACTTGACCGGTCAGAGCGTGAACATCGACATCATTAACGGTGCTCGTGTGGCTGACCCGGAGGCTGCTAAGGCCCTGAACACCCAGTGGATGCAGCAGTTCGCTTTCTGGTACATCCTGAAGGCTGCTTCGCTGTCGGTTCTGAACTTCATGCCCATCATGCTGGGCGCTACCGCTGCTAAGCGTCTGGGCGCGAACATGTGGGTTGGTGCGGCTATCCCCGCTGCGCTGATGACCGGTACCTTCACCGATCTGACCGCTCTGGCTGACCCCGCCACCAAGATTCTGAATGTTCCGTTCTTCGGTCTGGATCTGCCGCTGTACGCATTCAGCTACACCGGCCAGGTCTTCCCCCCGCTGCTGGCTGTTGCTCTGCTGGCTCCGTTTGAGCGCTTCCTGAAGAAGGTTATTCCTTCGATGCTGCAGATGGTGTTCGTGCCGATGATTTCGGTCATCGTTCTGGTTCCGGTGACCGCGTTCCTGGTTGGCCCCATCGGTATCGGTGTTGCTATGGGCATCTCTGACTTCCTGAAGATGGTTAACGACCAGGCTCCGGCTCTGGTTGGTGCTCTGATTGCTGGCCTGTACCTGTTCATGGTTCCGCTGGGTCTGCACTGGCCGCTGAACGCTGTCATGATTAACAACCTGCAGACCATGGGTACTGACTTCATTCAGTCCCCGATGGGTGCTTACAACTTCGCTGTGTTCGGTGTTGTGACCGGTGTGGCTATTAAGGCTAAGCACGACCGCGAGCTGCGCCAGACCGCTGTTGGTGCGTCGATGTCCGGTCTGCTCGGTGGTATTTCTGAGCCGTCCCTGTACGGTGTTGTGCTGCGTTACAAGCGCGTGATTCCGATTATTCTGGTTCCCGCTGTTATTGGTGGCGCTACCATTTCCTTCCTGGGCGTTAAGTCTTACGCGTTTGCGTTCACTTCGCTGCTGTCGATTCCGGCGATGCAGCCTTCTCACCTGTACGTGATTGGTCTGGCTATTGCGTTCTTCGGCGCTATGACCGGTATTCTGCTGTTCGGTTACGAGTCGAAGGCTGATGCTGTGAAGCATGCTGCTCAGCGCGCGGCTGAGGCTGCTGAGGAGTCCGCTCCCAAGGCTGAGGCTGTTGCTGCTAAGGCTGCTCCGGCTGCTGCCGCTACTGCGACCACCACCGCCGCTGCTCCCGCTGCTCCTTCTGCTTCCGCTGGTGAGGTCATTGAGCTGCACTCCCCGATCGAGGGTACTGCTGTGGCTCTGTCTGATGTTCCGGACCCGATTTTCGCTGCAGGTAAGCTGGGCGAGGGTGTGGCTATTGAGCCGACCGGTACCACTGTGGTTGCTCCCGCTGCCGGTAAGGTTGCTGCAACCTACCCCTCGGGCCACGCTGTTGGTCTGAAGCTGGAGAACGGCATTGAGCTGCTGATTCACGTTGGTCTGGATACCGTGAACCTGGATGGTAAGGGCTTCAGCGTGAAGGTTGCTAAGGGCGACGTTGTTGCTGCTGGCGACGCTCTGATTGAGTTCGATCCTGAGGTTATCAAGGAGGCGGGTTACCCGCTGATCACCCCGGTTATCGTGACCAACACCCGCAAGTTTGCTGAGGTTAAGGGTCTGCCGGGCGTTGCTCACCAGAACCTGAGCACTGTCCTGAAGGTGACCACTAAGTAGTTCACTTTCTAGGCTCTAAGGGGCCCCACCATTGTGGTGGGGCCCCTTTCTTTATGCGCTGTTTCCCTTATGCACTGCTTCCTTATGCGCTGGTTCTTTGGGCACCGATTCTTTGGGCAGGGTTTGCTTGGGCGTATCCACTAGCCGGGGGGGGTATTTCTGATAATGTGAAATAACTCAACCAGGATTTTATTTCTGCTAATGTGATAATAAGCTCAACAAGGAAGTTCTCAAGTGATAGGGAGTACGATGATGTCTTCTGATACTGGGGTGTGGGAAGAGCAGCAAGAAGAGTTACGCGCTCTTTCTCCTGTTCGGCGGCTGATGCGCCGGCTCAATCTTGAGGCGCTCGTCTACGAGTCCGCGCCGTTCCCGGTTCTGTTGCGTAAGCTCTCCGCCCTGATTCCAGCGTGCCTTCTGTGGTGGGTTATCTACGAGCCGCACCGGCTTGCTTCCTCCACCCACCTCCCCGAAGGAACCCACGCCATTACACTGCTCCCCGGAGCGTGGGGTGACCCCGCTACGGGGGCTTATGGGGGTCTTCCTGAGTTGCCGGGGGTCCTCTTGCGCTGGGTGTTGTGCATCGCGGCAATGGTGGCCGTCGTTCACCTCTGCGGCGTCAAGGCGAAGGGCCAGAGCTTCACGATTCCTCACGATGCGCGTTCACGGTTGATTGCGCTCATGCAAACTCTCGGTATTTTCGGTGCCTTTGCGCTGGTCGTCTGGATCGAGTACATGATGACTCCGCTGACCCTCATGTTTGAAACCGTGTATGCGGGTCCCACCGCAGCCTATAGCGGCGACGGCATGATTCCCCTGCACCTGTTCCTGTCCTCGTCGTTGAGCGCTATTTTCTTGGGCTATTTTTGCGTGAATATTCTTGCTTCGCTGAATATCCCCGGGTACCTGGGTATCCCCGCAATTATTTATGTGGGGGCGCTCCCTTGGGCGCAGGCGGAGCGGCACCAGTTCACCTTGGCACTGGCGTGGGTCATTGCGGTGACTCTGGTGAGTTGGCTGGTGCGCGGCATGTGGGGTACTGTGCTGGCCTGCGTGGGCTATTCTCTGTGGATTGTGTTGGTGGCGACCAGCGGTGATCCTTTTGATCTGTCCGCCAATATGAGCCGCGTCCTTGTGATTTTGGGTTTCCCGCTGGCTTTTATCGTTGCTGGAGGCGGCATTTACCGTATCTTCTACCTGCGGCAGAACCCGAACCTGTTGAGGTACCTGCAGGAGCGCGCCCTGTACCTGGGCGAGTGGTAGCAACCGGTTAGGGCGGCGCTCCCCTCCCCCTCGTTTTTTGTAATTACATATCCCGCTAGAGGACACAAAAACTTAGAGGACGCAGAAACTTACAGGACACAGAAATTTAGAGAACACAGAAAAATCCCGGGCACTCTCTCGTGAGAGTACCCGGGATTTCGAGTCCTATAGGACGGCTAAAGCATTACCGAAAGCGGTATTACTCTCGCCTACTCTTATTCCTGCCAGCCAACGTTGACCCAGTAGTCAGCGCTGGTGTAGCTCTGCTTGAACAGGGACGGACCGTAGTTAGCGACCTTTGCCTTCACAGCGGCGTACATCGGGCCGTTTGCGTAGGGCAGGTACACTGCGACCTTCTCGTAGTAGAGCTTCTCCGCCTCGTTAGCGATCTTGATGCGCTCGTCCTCCTTCTCGGTGTTCTGCAGCTTCTCGATGAGCTTATCGACTTCGGGGTCGCCAACACCGAAGACGTCAGAGGTGAAGAAGTAGGGTGCCGAGGAAGCCAGGTCGGGCAGTACGCCCCAGCCGGTGAAGATTGCTTCGTAGCTCTTCTGGCCGAGCACGGAGTTGGAGTTTGCCTGAGGCTGGTTGTCAGCGGTCAGGCGAATACCTGCGGACTTCAGCTGCTGCTCCAGAATCTGGTAGACAGCCTGGTAGACTGCCTCGGAGCCAAAGGAGGTCAGTGCGAAACCAGCAACCTTGCCGTTCTTCTCGTAGTAGTCGCCGGACTTGGAGTAGCCTGCAGCTTCGAGGATCTTGCCTACAGCCGCTGCACCGGTGTCACCAGCGTAGTTGTTCTGGTAGCCCTTCTGGAACGGCATTGCGATGATGGAGCCGGGCAGCGGCTCGGTCCAGCCGAGCTGCGAGAAGTATGCCTTAGCAATCTGCTCGCGATCGACTGCTGCGAGGATTGCGCGGCGCAGTGCTAGGTCCTCAATGCGCTTGGGGTTCAGCTGAATAATGTTGACGTTGGTGTTCTGGCCCTGGCGAATCTCGGTGCCTGCCTGGCCCTTCACAGCGTTGTAGCTGGTTGCACCCACGAAGGTGAACGCGTCCAGTTCGCCGTTCTTGAAGCCTGCACGGATTGCTTCGGAGTCCATCTGACGCCAGACGATACGTTCCAGAACCGGCTTCTCGCCCCACCACTTGTCGTTAGCGACCAGGGTGAGCACCTTCTGGGAGGAGTTCCACTCGCCAACCTTGAAGGGGCCTGCCCAGTACTTGTCCAGGGGCTTGTCAACGAAGCCGTCGTTGAAGAGTGCAGTATCTTCCAGAGCGGGGTGGATTGCGAAGGCGCACAGACCCTCGGAGGGGTAGTACGGGGTCTTCATGGTGACCTTGACG
>ERZ772997.221-NODE-221-length-22210-cov-3.93103_pt1 | contig 22210 bp, 24 predicted proteins | sample MGYA00511127_ERZ772997 | MGnify/ENA primary metagenome ERZ772997 (study PRJEB29015, sample SAMEA2738070) | human oral metagenome | biome: human oral; feature: human-associated habitat; material: saliva | place: China | collected 2215 ... | reverse complement strand
AACGGAAGTGGTCGATCAGATGATTTATACCGACCTCATCAATAATCTCTTGAAAAATCCGGTGTTGCAGTTAAAATAGAAGTGGAAAATGGATTGGAAATTTGAAAAAAATATGTATCCAATACTTGACACAAGGGTGGAAATTAAAATCAGCATGGCAGTTAGAATAGAGCGAATAAAAAACTATCCATATTTCAATCTGTATATGGATAGTTTTTTTGTTTGCATAAATATCATCTAGTTAAATCTTCATGTCTCCACGTTTTATCCAACCCAATCTGTAAAATGCTTCGGAGAAAATTAAGGTCAGAACTGCAGGAGCGATGAAATGTAAAATTGCGACGTAAAGCCAGATGGTGGAAGTTGAAATGGAACCCGCCATGGATTTAAATGTCATTATCTGCCCGACCAGTCCGGAAGTTCCCATGCCTGAACCGGCAGGCAAATTGGTCATCTTTAACGCTATGGTGGAAACAGGACCTAGAATGGCACTGGCAAATATAGGCGGAAGCCAGATTATAGGCTTTCGCAGGATATTAGGAACTTGAACCATGGAAGTTCCAATGCCCTGAGTGATCAATCCGCTGACACCGTTGTCTCTAAAGCTGGCAACAGCAAATCCTACCATTTGACAACAACACCCCACAGTGGCAGCACCTGCGGCTATTCCGGACAATCCCAGAACTATGCCTAAAGCTGCGGAACTGATCGGCAAAGTCAGAACCATTCCCATTATGACGGAAACTATTATTCCCATGATGAAAGGTTGATATGAAGTTCCATATTCTATGGCGTTGCCGATTAACAGCAATAATTTGCTGATAGGCGGACCTATTAAAAAGCCGGTGAAACTACCCACCAACATTGATAGTGCGGGAGTCAAAAGCAGGTCCAACTTAGTTCTGCCGGAAATAAATATTCCGAACTCCACGGCTACCAGAGAAGCGACGAATGCTCCTAGAGGTTCGCCGGGACCTATGAACAAAACTCCTTTACCAACTGAGAACGTGCCTGCTATAATCGACTGAGCGTGAGCAGCTACGAGACCTGAGACGGCACTTCCCAGAGTTACGAAGGTGGATGCACCTAATTTTCCCGCCAGACCTATACCTATTCCGGCACCTGTCAGTGCCATAGCGATTTGACCGATGACGGCTACGTAGCTTCCATAGGGACTTGGAATCAGCTTTGCAAGCTGGACCAGAATTGTACCTACGATGAGGGTGGAGAAAAGCCCGTGAGCCATTCCTGTAAGCCCTTCTATAAATACTCTATTTTCATGAATACTCCTAACTTTAAATCGTGATAAGTCACGACGCTTTAAAACGCACGAAGCTATTATATCAAATGGATACAGGGAAGTTCAACCGAATAAAGTTGAAAAATCCCAGTTATTGAAAATGGACACGCGCAGTACAACTGAGCTTTTTTATTTACTCGGCTTTCTCTAAATCTATGAACATAATAAGGAAGCCGATCAGCAACAGCATACCACAGACCAACATTGCTCTCTCGGAAAACAGATTGATGCAAAAGTTTCCAAGTATGGCACCGACTATGAAAAAGAAAATGGCAGAGCTGTATATTAAAAACGTCTTCTTGACCGACGGCTCCCTGTGGTAATAGTACGAGCAGAGGCTTTCGACAGCAGTTCGCATATTTCCCACGCACATGGCTGTGGCTATGTTCCTGTTGTGAATTCGCCTAAACGATTCCACCTGAATTCCACAGGCGAGAGATGTGAGAGAATTTGCCAACTGGTTCTCTCCAACGGGAACGAAGGCGACCAAAATTATTATCACAGCTTCTATCAAAATGGACACTTGTCTCCAGTGAAAACTCAGCATGGAAAAAGACGGCATCAGTCTGGAAGACCTCCTGCTGGATGTTTCAACGCTTTTGTTGCAAACATTGTCGGAATCTTTCGAGGTATCTGAAAGAAACTTTTCATTTCTCTTGTATGCTACTATGTGGATTACTTCCGAAAGGGCGATGCCCGAAGCGAAAGCGATTACCGGAACGATGTAATGAAAGCTGACGTAAAAGTTGCCCGAAGCTAAATTGACACCGAATAATAACAGGTTACCGGTCTGTCCGTTAGAGAAGACCTGTCCTCTGGAAATATACGAATAAGCGTCCATGAAACCGCCGGCGAGAGCCAGGACGATTCCCAGAAAAATCGAATCCGACATCTGTGATGAACGTATGAAAATAGAATTTCTTATGTGAGATTTATCCTTGACTTTTATAAACATTAAATAACCCTCTAATTATATTTTTTCATGTTCCACTATAGTATAACACCGATGATAAAATATTCAAAAGACAAAATCGGATTTCGGCTGTATTTACTCATGAGCGTGTTGCTGGTTGTTTTGATATTACAAAAATGATAGGATATATTACAACAGATTTTGGAAAAGAAAATTCAGTTTGTAAAAAATGCGAGAGGGCTGACTATGGGAATAATAAGTATAGAAAATTTGACCAAAGATTACGGCAAGGGTAGAGGAGTGTTTGACGTGTCATTGCAGGTTGAAAAAGGAGAAATTTATGGATATTTAGGTCCTAACGGAGCCGGCAAATCGACTACTATGAGACATTTGATGGGATTTTCCAAGGCGGATAAGGGCGATATAAAAATTCTCGGAATGGATTGCTGGAGGGAGCAGAAAAAAATTCAGGAAAAAGTCGGTTATCTGCCGGGGGAAATAGCGTTCTTGGACGATATGAAAGGGAGCAGCTATTTGAAGTTCATAGGCAGATTGAGAGGTCAGAAGGACTTCTCATATGCAGAGGAGCTTTTGGAATATTTTGAAATTGATCCCGGGTCCAAAATAAAGAGGATGTCCAAAGGTATGAAGCAAAAGATAGGCATAGTTGCGGCATTTATGCACAAGCCGGAAGTAATACTGCTGGATGAACCGACCAGCGGACTTGATCCTCTAATGCAAAATAAATTCATCAACCTGGTAGAGAAAGAGAAGCAGGCAGGGAGAACCATAATTTTATCTTCACATATCTTTGAAGAAGTGGAAAAAATCTGCGATAGAGTAGGAATGATCAAGGCGGGAAGACTCATAAAAGAAGTTGAAGTAGATGAGCTTAAACACGCTAAAACGAAAATTTTTAAAATAGAGTTCAACGCTGCTGCAAATGTAGACAAAATTAGAGAAGCATTTCCGGATGGTGTGAAAGTTCGTGATAATAATCAGGTAGTCGTGTCCATAAATGACTTGCAGACCAATGATTTGTTGAGATGCTTGGCAAGGTGCGATGTGAAGTTTATGAAGGAAATCAAGCAGACTTTGGAAGATTATTTCATGCAATTTTATGGAGGTGACAAGAATGTTTAACGATGTGTATTTCAGACAGGTTATTAAATCCAATATTAAATTGCTTATAATTTTCACAGCTGCTCTCAGCGTGTTTATGGCGATGATGATTTATGTATTCACACCCGAGACTGTGGAGAGTTTGAGGAATCTTAAAGGTTCGACTATGGGAAAGATGACAGGAAAAATAACTCTGGTGAACTTCATAGCAAACTCATTTTACGCGGGAAATGCTATAATTTTTCCTATGGCTTATTCAATAGCTGTAGGAAACAGACTCATTGCAGAAAAAGTTGATAAAGGTGGAATGGCAGGGCTTCTGGCTACTCCTATGACAAGGAATCAGGTCAGCGGAACCGGCGGATTGTATTTTATTATTTCACTGACATTCATATTCAGCGTAATAGCATCTGTGGGAATAATATCATCGAGAATATTTCAACCGGATGCTCTGGAAATTAAAAAATTCATAATGCTCAACGTCGGAATGCTGCTTTATCATCTCTTGATCAGCGGAATATGTTTTTTTGCTTCATGCGTATTTAATACATCCAGACACTCTCTCATGATTGGAGCGGGATTGCCTTTATTTTTCTTTATAACCCACATTCTGGTATTGCTTTCAGAAAATTTATCATACTTAAAATACGTGACGGCAAATACGTTATTTGACAGCGAAGCCATACTGGACGGAAAGGGGTATGGAATAAAATTTGCAGCGATGGGAATATCGGCATTAGTGCTATATGTCGTAGGAATTATGAGGTTTAAGAGAAAAGATTTACCGTTATAATAAAGTGCATAATTAAATGGAGATATACAATGAACTAGTTGTATATCTCCGCTTTGTTCTAATTTACATATCGATATTCTTTAACAGATTGACCATTTCAATGGCGGTATGAGCACATTCATATCCTTTGTTCCCGGCTTTTGTACCGGCTCTTTCGATGGCTTGCTCGATGGTATCTGTTGTGAGAACCCCGAAAATAACAGGAATCTTGTTCTCCAAGCTCACTTGAGCTATCCCCTTGGAAACTTCACTGCAAACGTAATTGTAATGATCTGTGCTTCCGCGAATGATAGCGCCAAGACATATGATCGCATCGTATTTTTGACTCTTAGCCATAATAGCTGCTGTCAACGGAATCTCGAAAGCACCGGGAACCCAGGCGATTTCAACATCATCTTCTTTGACATTTTCACGGAGCAACCCGTCTATGGCTCCGGATAGCAATTTAGAGGTGATGAATTCGTTGAACCTGGCAGCCACAATACCGATTTTCATACCATTTGATACTAATTTTCCTTCATAGATTTTCATTTATTTTGCCTCCTTTAAGTTTAAAATGTGTCCCATTCTGTTTTTCTTGGTTTCCAAGTAGAAACGATCGTGAGAATTAGCTTCAATTTCAATAGGTAATCTCTTTGAAATGATCATGTTGTAGTCTTCCAGCTGATAGACTTTGTCGGGATTGTTCGTCAGCAACTCCAAGGATTTAACACCTAAATCCCTGAGTATTTGAGCTCCTATGTAATATTCTCTCAAATCGCCGTCAAAGCCTAATGCCAAATTGGCATCCAGAGTATCCATTCCATTATCTTGGAGATGGTAGGCTTTCAACTTGTTCACCAGTCCGATGCCTCTGCCTTCCTGTCTCATGTACAGCAATATACCGCTGCCGTTTTGAGAGATCATTTCCATAGCTCTATCGAGTTGTTGTCCGCAATCGCATCGCATGGAACCGAAAACGTCTCCTGTCAAACATTCCGAGTGAACTCGGCACAGTACATCTTCTCCATTGGATATGTCTCCCATGACAAGGGCTATATGGTGTTCGCCGTTAAGCCTGTTCACGTAGCAATGCGCCGTAAAATCACCGTATTTTGTCGGCATTTTTGAAATTGAAACACAATCGACCAAGCTGTCGAAAACTTTGCGATATTCCTGCAACTCCTTAATTGTTATAAACGGTAGGTCGTGTTTTTTTGCAAAATCCAACAGGTCTGAAGTTCTCATCATGCTGCCGTCATCTTTCATAACTTCACAGCAGAGACCGCATTCATCAAAACCAGATAATCTCATCAGATCCACGGTAGCTTCAGTATGCCCGTTTCTGACTAAAACGCCACCGTCTTTTGCAACCAGGGGAAACATATGCCCGGGTCTGCGAAAATCTTCCGGTTTAACGTTGTCATCTATGCACATTCGAGCAGTCAATGCCCTTTCAGCGGCTGAGATTCCCGTCGTCGTGGTCTTATAGTCGATTGACACCGTGAATGCGGTTTCGTGGTTATCCGTATTTTCCAAAACCATAGGTTGCAGTTTCAATTTTTTTGCAATTTCACCGCTCATGGGGATGCATATGAGCCCTTTAGCATGTGTTGCCATAAAATTTACGTTTTCAGTTGTGGCATGTTCTGCCGAGCAAATCAAGTCTCCTTCATTTTCTCTATCCTTATCGTCCATAACAAGGATCAACTTGCCTTCTCGCAATGCCTTGATGGCATCTTTTACATTTTGATATTTCATAGTTTTACCATTCCTTTCCCGCTCAAAAATATTTAGAAACCATTGCTTTTCAGAAAACTTTCACACAAGGTTGAATTGGAATTTTTATCCGTGAATGATTTGATGTATTTACCGACAATATCGTTTTCGAGATTGACAATATCTCCGGTTTTCTTCCTCAATAAAATTGTGTTTTCCAGTGTATGAGGTATGACGGATACATAGAATGCACTCCTGTCTACTTTCGCCACCGTCAGACTGATTCCGTCAATGGCGATAGAGCCTTTCTCGATGATAAATTCCATAATTTTTTCCGAAGTCTTAATTTTGTACCACACAGCGTTGGCATCACGGCGGATATTGATAATCTCACCGGTACCGTCTATGTGACCTGACACGATATGTCCCCCGAATCTGCCGTTGGCGGCCAATGCGCGTTCTAAATTAACGAAACTGCCTGCACGTAATCTGTGCAGAGAAGTTCTCTCGAGAGTTTCTCTCATTACATCCACGGTGAATGAGCCATTGTCCCACTTTATTGCGGTGAGACATATTCCGTTGACTGCGATACTGTCTCCTAAATGAATGTCCTCCAAAATTTTTGAAGCTCCGATGGTCAATTTATAATTGGTACCACCTTGAATATTTTTAATTTTACCTACTTCTTCTATGATTCCCGTGAACATGAATATATCACCTCGCTCTCAATTAAGAAATCGCTTCCTACTTTAGAAAAAGAGTAGGGATTCAACTTAACGGCATCACCCGGTTTGGAGACGCCAACACCGGATATAGGCGTTAGAGCCTTGCCGCCAAATATCTTCGGGGCGATGAACACTGCCGTTTCCTGAACGATCCTTTGATTTAAAGCACTCCAGTTGAGCCTGCCGCCGCCTTCCAATAAAACGCTGTCTATCTGCATTTCGCCCAATTTTAACATCAGCTGATTCAGGTCGATGAATTCATCTTTTTTATCCACTGTGATGAATTTGCATCCGAAATTTTTATAGGGAAGCATTTTTGCATCATCCGTTTGACAAGTGGCGATGAATGTTTCTATGGAGCGGGCAGTTTTAGCAATGTTGGATGTCAACGGCAATTTCAAATGTGTATCGCAGATGATACGAATAGGGTCCTTGCCGTTTTCCATGCGACAATTCAGCATGGGATCGTCCTTCAGCACCGTTCCGATTCCCACCATAATAGCTGAAAATTCATTTCTCAGTCGATGGACTTTCAATCTCGATTCCTCGCAACTGATCCACTTTGAAGCACCGGTGTGAGTTGCTATTTTGCCATCTACAGTCATGGCGTATTTCATCAATACAAAAGGTCGTTTATCGATTATGAATTTTTTAAAAACCTTAATCAGTTGGTCGCATTCATGTTTTAATATGCCTGTATCGACCTGAACACCGTGTTGCTGCAACTGAGAAGCACCCTTGCCGGAAACTAAAGGATTTACGTCCGGTGTACCTATGACCACTCTGGAAATACCGCTTCGTATGATCGCTTCCGTGCAGGGAGGAGTTTTCCCGTAATGACAACACGGCTCCAATGTCACATATATCGTTGCACCTTTTGGTGAAGTTGTGCAGCTCGCCAGAGCATTTATCTCGGCGTGAGCTGTGCCGAACTTTTCGTGATATCCCTGTCCTATAATTTTGTCGTCCTTGACGATGACCGCACCGACCATAGGATTGGGATTGACCCTTCCTGAACCTCTGCGAGCCAAGGTTACAGCCAATTTCATGTACTCCAAATCGTTCAAATTGCACCTCCTGATATTGATGATATCGAGTAAAAAAATACATGCCTTGAATGAAATTCTCCAAGACATGTTAGGTAAAGCGTACTGCGATTAAAGTTCACCGGATGCGGTGTCGAAATAAAAAAAAACTGAAATAATGAAATTATTTCAGAGCATACAAAGCGCATAGATATGCTTTTATCTTCTCTCATCCAGACTGTAACTGTCGGCTTTGGAATTTCACCAAATCATGCCTTGCGGCTCGTGGGCTGTACCACCGGTAGGAAATTTCATCCTGCCCTGAAGATAGATATTCAATTACTGATGATTATAAATAAAAATAAAATGTTTGTCAAGACTTAGAAGGAGATTGGATAGTGTTAAGTTGTTGTGGAGTTTTCGCTTGACGCAATCTACAAAGTGCCGGTTGCTTGATTTTACTTCCTTTAAAAATTCCTCAATTATTTTACACTATCAAGGAAATTTTAATGGAGCTGCTTCCATAGCCGAAACGAGCAAAAAACCGTGAAAAGCAAATTGAGATGCGGTTATGTGAAGTACATAAAATAGCATATTGAGATAAATGAGCTATAGTGATATAGTAAAAATATGGAGGATCGGAATATGAAGATAACGAGAAAAGATGATGGGAAAAGAGGAGTTATAGAGGCTTTTGAAGATAGAGTAAAAATGGGGGAATTGACATACGAATGGATTTCGGATGAAAAGTTGCTAATCGATCATACGCAAGTGTCGGAAAAGTTTAAGGGGATGGGAATAGCTAGGAAATTGGTAATAGCTGCCATAGATTTAGCTAAAGAGAAAAAAGTTAAAATAGTACCGGTGTGTTGGTATGCGGAAAAAATTTTCAATGAAAATCAGGAGTTTGAAGCTTTGAGGGGATAGGTTTGACGATGAGAAGCATGTCTCAGAAAGAAGTGCGGATAGGCAAAAGCAGTTCAAGGTAAAACTCAGAGATCTTTCTCATATATCTCACATAGACAAGGCAGGTTTAAATCAGCTCGTTTAAACCTGCTATTCTTTAGGTTTCGGAAGGAACTTCCACCTGTTTTTAATACCGGTTCTGATAAAGTATGCAATCTGCAAGATTTTTTTGAACTTAAAACACAACATGACCAAAGCGTAAATATTTGCAAATGCCCAAATTGTCAGAACTATTATGTCTAAAAATGTATGTGATAGCAAATCTGCGATCTGATCCAGCAACATATACCTCCTTGCAATCTGTTATAGATAATATATCATTGTTTTGGTAAAAATCCAACTAAAGATAAAATAAAACAAGAATAAAACATATGCCGCTAAAATCCCCCTTGATAAAAGCCGTCCACTCTGATACAATTAACTGAGTTAGCATAGAATAACTAACTGGGATAAAGGATTTATTTTTCGCCATAAAGGCTCGATTAGAATATGGGTAATCGCAAGGAAACACATTTTACTTTGAGCTATGCGGAAGATAATATCTGTGAGAAATAGCGATGAAAATTGCTGAACAGCAATTGAAATTTAATTGTTTACGGAGGGAAAAATGAAATTAAAATTCAAAGGAATTCTGAGTTTGATAACGGCTTTCGTGATGGTTCTATCCAGTTTCGGAATGGCATTTGCCAATGGAGATGGTAGACCTGTCGATGCCGTATCATCTGCGACGGATAAGGGGTATACTGTTGACAACGACAAGGTGACTTCCCATGACATTACGATAAAACACGGAATTGCAACATACAAAATGTCCGTGAAAATTTACAAGTACGGAAATGTTTGTTATTACATTCAGGATAAGACACAAAATGCACCGGGATATTTGGGAAATATCTGGGAAGAATTTAAAGCCGAAGACGGATTGAAAAAGTATGTCGGTCTTACGTTTGATGAAATAAAGAAAATGCCGAGACCGGCGCCGAAGGTTATCATGGGAGCCAGTGATGAAACTCCAGGGGAGGTTCACGATGCGATTTTGAAGCTCATCGGAGAATTGGAAAAGAAGGACGAAATCAAGGCTCAAAAAAATAAGACTGCACTCGCAAAATTATTTTTGTCAAAACTTAACATATACGCACAGAGGGATGACAGCGAATACGATGAAAGTTCAATAAAAGAATTCATAGAAGCGTACGAAAAAGCGGAAAGAGTTCTCATGAAAAACAATCCCGGCGACAGTGAAATCAAGACCGCTTTGAACGATTTAGACGATGCGGCGACTTATTTGAGAAAGAAACCTCTGGACTATACGAAATTAAAAAAACTGGTGAAAGAGGCTGAGGATATAGTCGCACATGAAGCTGAGTATTCAGCTCTTTCAATTGCCTATTTGAAGCAGATTCTCGGCGAAGCGAACAACGTTTTGGACATCGGAGCTAAAAACAAAGAGGCATTGAAAAAATTAGAAGAAAAATTGGAAAAGGCTATAAAGAATGCGGAGAAGAAAGCGTCTCAGGGGAAGATGTTCAATATAAGGGGGAAGCTGGCTCAGGCGGGAGATCCGGATACCACATCAATGGCTAACGGATTTATGAATCCTCTGATAACATTGGAAGAGAAAGATGGAAAAGCCATCTATACGATAGGATTTAAAAAGGGAGGTTTTCAGGGAATTACATCTCAGGTGGAATACTTGAAACACATTGAAAACGGCAAGGAGATAAAGGCCCAGGAACTGCCGGGAACGGGAGAATACAACAAGCTGTTCAGGATTACCAGAAGCAAGCAGGGTGAAGGCAGAATAGATCTCAAAATAGCTGCTAAAATGGTGGGACCTGATATTCAGGAAATGCCTGTGTTGCTCGTGTTGGACTTGACTTCCAAGAGACCGGAAGGAGAAGTGGGAACCAAGGCTGATAAGACTAAGTTGAAGGCAGCCATAGACGGAGAAAAGGAAACTTTTGATGATGTAAATGCTGGTGTCTACAAACCCGTAGGAGCAGCTGAATATCTGAAAAAATATAATAAAGCTCTAAAGGTTCTAGAAGATCCCGATGCTACGCAAGAGACCGTGGATAAAGCAACAAGAGATCTGTTGAATTCAAAAAATCTCGACTTGTCTTTAAATAAGGATAAATTCGCAGCCCTTATAGGCAAAGCGGAAGAGATGGAAAAACATCCTGAAAAATATACCAAGGAATCTTTTGCGAGACTTAAAGAGGCAATAAAGAAAGCAAATCAAAATTTTTATAAGACGGATATGACAAAGCACACGATGGCTGCGTACATGAAGGAGCTTCAGGATGTGATGGATTCTTTGAATCCCGCAGGCACGTACTTCGAAAAGACTCTTAAAGAGGGAGACATATCTGCGAAGGGAATGTTCACTGAAGACAGCAAGCTGGCAGTTAAAAAAGATATTACGGATAAGTTGACGGATGAACAGAAAAAGGAATTGGCAAAACTTGCAAATGTTGAAAAGACTGTGGGAAGCTATGATATAGCCATCGAGAACGGGATGTCAAAGGGCAAGGTGAATTTGACATTCAATGTAGGCAAAGATATAGATGACAGAGATGTTAAGATAACGCACTTTAAAAAAGACGGTAGCGTGGAGACTTTTGACAAGAAAGTCAAAGACGGAACTGTAACGGTGGAAACGGACTCTTTTTCTCCATTTGTGATATCGTTGATAGGTAAAGTTGACCCTAATAAACCTAACCCTAATAAACCGGAGATTAAGCAACCTAAAGAAAAGGATAAGGACGGCAAGACTCCGGATGGAAATATATCAAAGGATAAGTCAGGAGATAAAGGGAATATGGCTAAAGACAAACAGAAAGAAACAAAGAAAAAGAATGATACAAAGCCAAAGACCGGCGATAGTAAAAATTTGATAGGACTCATAGCGGCTATGCTTTCTGCGATTGGATTGGCTTTGGCTGTTAGGAGAAAGAAATCGGATAAATAGACAGCTGAAAGAAAAAAGAAATTCAATGTGCTGAATATGGAATTAAATTTTTCGGAATATGGAATTAAATTTTTCGAAAATTGTAACAATTGAGCTCCGTCCCCCTTATGCCGAACTTGTTCGGCATAAGGGGGATTTGTGTACGTGTGAGAAATGCAGATATCTCAAAACACGGCACTTCGGACTTTTAATCGGAATGAGAAATGCAGTTAAATTCAATACTCAAAGCATCAATGTGCTAAAGGCACGCAATAATTTGATAAATCCGGTGAAAATGAACTTCACGAAATCTGTAAATAATGTATAATGAATAGAGAAAGATTTTCCATTGAAATAGAGAAAGGTTTTCCATTGAATAGGAACACGGTGCAATTTCATGGAAAACAGCATTTACAGCAGATGAACCAATGAAACAAACGTAGGCGAACATGAAACTGTAAATAGGTGATGTCTTTAAATCCGCGAAAAAGAGGTTGTTTGGATAAAATGAAAGTAGTGAAAGAACAGACGATAAAAACGAAAGACAAGAAGATGGAATCCACGCTTTTGATAGACGGTGTCATAGTGGGAATATTAGCGGGATTTGTCGGAGTCGTGTACAGAATTCTCATAGATTACAGTGGAAAGACGACTGATTTTTTCGTGAGGAAAACCGAAGAAAGCTATTTATATATATTTGGATTGATCATATTGTTGACAGTGTTGGGACTCATGTCCAGTCGGATAATTTCAAAGGATAAGTATGTGGGAGGTAGCGGAATTCCTCAGGTTGCCGCAGAAGTAACCGGCAGAATAAAAACCAATCCTATAAGGATTCTGATTTTAAAATTGACAGGAGGAACGGTATCGGCTCTGGGAGGCTTGTCTTTAGGTCGTGAAGGTCCGTCAATTCAGTTGGGAGCCATGAGCGGCAAACTTGTAGCGAGGCTTTTCAAGAGAACAAAGATAAGGGAGAACTACCTTATGACCAGCGGAGCCAGTGCAGGGTTGTCAGTGGCATTTCATGCCCCTTTGGCAGGAGTTCTGTTTTCCATGGAAGAAATTCATAAAAACGTCTCTAAAAAACTGATAATATCGTGCTTTAGTGCAGCTGTAGTGGCTGATATAATAAGTCAGTTGATTTTCGGGTTCAAACCCGTGTTCTCATTTCCTGAAATAGAGAGAGTTTCCATATCCACATATCCTTACATAGTGTTGCTGGGCATTGTACTGGGACTGTTCGGAACAGTCTACAACAAAGTGATGAAGGGTATGTTCGATCTTTATAAGAAGTTCAACGTATCCGTCAAAATAAGACCATTCGTAGCGTATGCGGCATCAGGAATCATGTTTTTCGTATATCCACAGGTTCTGGGCAGCGGGCATAATCTGGTGGAAATGCTGCTGTACAGTAAATACACTATATATGGATTGGCGATATTGTTTTTTCTTAAGATGGGATTTTCACTGGTGTCGTTTACGTCAGGAGTGCCCGGAGGAATTTTTCTGCCGATTTTGGTCCAGGGGGCAATTTTGGGATGTCTGTTCGGAACGGTTTTAGGTGGAAACAATCTTGGTTTGTACGTTATAATATCCATGTCCGGTTACTTGACAGCCGTAGTTAGAAATCCCCTGACATCAGTGGTTTTAATCTTTGAAATGACCAGGAGTTTAAACGGATTTCTCCCCTTGGCTGTGACCTGTCTCGTATCGTATTTTACGGCGAACCTGCTTGGAACAAAACCGGTATATGAATATCTGTTGGACAGAGTTTTGGACAAGGAGGACGACAGCAAAGAGCAGGCAGTGGAAGTTGAAATAGTCACTGTCGTGGAAGCCGGAAGTCCGGTTGTAGGCAAGAAGATCAGGGAGCTGAAATGGTTGGAAGGAAGCATAATCGTGCAGATTGATCGCGGCGGCAAGTTGATGCTGCCAAAGGGAGATACGACTATAAGGCAAAATGATAAGTTGACACTTCACCTACCACCTGCAAATGCCGACGAGATAATAAGCAGCATTGAAAAAATGTGATAGCAGATGTGATTTTATAGAGAAGAGGTTGGTGAAAGTGAGAAATATAGCCGGAAGAATAACAGGGTATAGCATTTTAAGGGTATTATTGATTGAAGTTGTCGTGTTTTTGGTTCGAGCATTGCCGATGTGGCTTACAGTGGCATCGGTGTCTTTAGTATTGATCATCGTGTGGAACATATTGAAGTTTCAATTTATGTATTTATTTTTTCTCGCTGTCGCAGGTCTCATATTGATGGTGTTCATCGGCAACTGGCTGGCAAAGTGCTCTCAGGATAAAATCATGTGGCTTAACGGAAAGCAATTTTTATGGTATATAGACGGAGAGTTATACTATTTGAAAACGTATACGGACAGGTTTCACAAGGGGGTTAACAGCGTAAAAATAGCCAGAATAGAGGGAGTGGAAAAGCACTTTTTTTCATGGAGGTTAAATTGCGATTACATGGGACATATCGATGTATATGAAAGAGAATTGAACCTTGAAAGAGAAATGGATGATTTGATGAAATTAAAAGGCAGAACACAAAATTCAAAATTGGTCAGAGGCAATATCGTAATAAAGCGATGCTATAAAAAATGCAGCGAGCAGAAAATAGAAGAAATATTCGAAAAGTTGAAAATTAAGGCGTAATAAAGAGAGTATTCATAGGCGTTCAATTATTCAACTTTTTTATATTGTTTAATTGCGATTTTACGAGAACGTGAATTATATGAGCATCAATGTATAAAATAAGAGAAAGAGAGCGTTTCAATCAAAGAAAAGCATCTATATAAAGAAGAACATTTTGAAAACGAGCAGTTCTTCAACAGAGAGAAGTGTTTTGACAGAGAGCAGGGATTTGATAAAGAGCAGTGCTTCGACAAAGATGATAATTTTAATAAAAAAAGCGCTGTAGCAAAGAGGAGCGTATAGGATTCACCGAACGAGAGAGGTCGATATGAGATAAAAAATGCATCGCTTCCAGGAGAGAAGCATTCCGAAAAAAATGGGATGTTTGATGGGATGTTTTAAGAACAGACTTGGTACAGTTTTCAAAGAAAATCATCTACGTGAAGACAGCATGAAAGCAGCTGAAGTTCAGTCTGAAAAATCTCACGCGAAAAATGAAAAACTTTCCCGTGTCTCCAACTGTAATGTATTGAAAAACAAAAGTAACTGGTATATAATATAAATTCAAAAGATTAGAGAATTTTAAGAGAATTTCATCATAATTTTATGTTGTAATTCACGTTGAATTCACAAGGATATCTATCAAAATTTTCGGGTGTGAAATTTTAGAGTGTGAGAAGATTGAAAAGCTATCACAGAATATATTAAGGAGGAATTATGGCACAGTATTTCAATGAACCGTCGAGAACTTTTAATGAGTACCTACTGATTCCGGGTTACTCTTCTAAGGAGTGCAGAGTGGAGAACGTATCCCTGAGAACACCTCTCGTAAAGTTTAAAAAGGGAGAAGAACCTGCACTTTCAATGAACATTCCATTGGTTTCAGCAGTCATGCAGGCGGTTTCAGATGATAAAATGGCAGTGGCACTGGCAAAGGAAGGCGGCATATCGTTTATTTTCGGTTCGCAGCCAATTGAAAGCCAAGTGGAAATGATAAAAAGAGCCAAAGATACAAAAGCCGGGTTTGTGACTTCCGACGCCAACATAAGACCGGATCAGACTTTGAAAGACTTACTTGAACTCAAGGAGAGAACCGGTCACAGCACAACAGCCGTGACAGAGGACGGGACAGCTGACGGAAAGCTGATTGGACTGGTAACTTCCAGAGATTACAGAGTCAGCAGGATGAGCCCGGATACAAAAATTGAAGAATTTATGACTCCTTTTGAGAAGTTGGTATATGCGGAATCTGGAGTTACTCTCAGCGAGGCGAACGATATCCTGTGGGATAACAAGTTAAATGCCTTGCCGATAGTGGATAAAAATCAGAGGTTAACCCATTTCGTGTTCAGGAAGGATTACGACAGTCACAAGGCGAATCCGAATGAGCTTTTAGATCATCACAAAAGATATATTGTCGGTGCGGGGATAAACACGAGGGACTACGAAGAGAGAATTCCTGCCCTTGTGAAAGCCGGTGTCGATGTTATCTGCATAGATTCTTCGGAAGGATTTTCCGAGTGGCAGACGGACACTTTGAAATTCGTCAGAGAAAAATACGGTGATACTGTCAAAATAGGTGCGGGAAACGTAGTCGATGGCGATGGATTCAGGTATCTTGCAGAAGCCGGTGCGGACTTCATAAAAATCGGTATCGGTGGAGGTTCTATTTGCATAACCAGAGAGCAAAAGGGCATAGGCAGAGGTCAGGCTTCGGCGGTTCAAGATGTAGCGAAGGCTAGAAATAAGTACTTTGAAGAGACCGGCATATACATTCCGATTTGCTCCGACGGCGGAATCGTCTACGATTACCATATGACGTTGGCTCTCGCCATGGGTGCGGACTTCATAATGCTGGGAAGGTACTTTGCGAGATTTGATGAAGCTCCCGGACAGAGAGTTAACCTGAACGGAAGCTATGTTAAAGAGTACTGGGGCGAGGGTTCAGCCCGTGCCAGAAACTGGCAGAGATACGATATGGGCGGAGACAAGAAGTTGAGCTTTGAAGAAGGTGTCGATTCTTACGTTCCATATGCGGGAAAGCTGTCTGATAACGTTAGACAATCTCTGCAAAAAGTGAAGTCTACCATGTGCAACTGCGGAATACTGACAATTCCTGAGCTGCAGAAGAATGCCAAGATGACCCTGGTTTCAGCGACTTCCATAGTAGAAGGCGGAGCTCACGACGTGATAACCAAGGAAACTACGGGCAGCGGTTCAAACAGATAAGCTCGTTTGAAATCTGAATTTAGAGGAGCGAATGTTGAAATGCGACGGATTACGAGCTTTGCTGTAAAAGTCTGCTCTGAGTTTGGCGGATTGAATGTTGAAGTTCGGCTTAACCATATGCAACATTGCCCGTTCGCCTATGGACAGATATCGGGCACATTGAACATTCGAATAGAAAATATTGAAATAAATTACAAATAGAGGAAACTTACCATGATGAAACATGAAAAAATTTTGGTAATGGATTTTGGGGGTCAGTATGCTCAACTCATTGCGAGAAGAGTCAGAGAGCTGAATGTTTATGCGGAGATAAAACCCCATACGTTTACCGTGAAGGAAATTGAAGAGATGAATCCGAAGGGAATAATCTTTACAGGGGGACCAAACAGCGTCTATGGAGAATCAGCGCTCGCTTACGATGAAAAGCTGTTCCAACTGAACATCCCAATCTTGGGAATATGCTACGGAGCCCAGCTGATGGCCCACTCTCTGGGTGGAAAGGTTGAAACGGCACCGGTCAGCGAGTACGGAAAAACTGAAATAGACGTGGATAAAAATTCGTTTTTAATGGGCGAAGTTTCCGCCAAAACCATAATGTGGATGAGCCATACGGATTATATAGCACAGGTCCCAAGGGGATTTAAAAAAATTGCCGGCACTCCCGTGTGTCCGGTTGCGGCTATGGAAGATACGGAAAGGGGCTTTTACGCAACTCAGTTCCATCCGGAAGTAATGCATTCCGTGGAAGGAATGAAAGTTTTCAAAAAGTTTGTAAAAGATGTTTGCAAGTGTAGCGGAGATTGGAGGATGGACTCCTTTGTGGAAGAATCCATCAAAGAAATCAAGGCAAAGGTAGGCGATGGAAAGGTTTTGTGTGCCCTGTCAGGCGGTGTCGATTCATCGGTAGCTGCAGTTATGCTCAGCAAAGCTGTGGGCAAACAATTGACCTGTGTTTTCGTCGACCACGGTCTGCTGAGAAAAGACGAGGGAGATCAAGTTGAAGCGGTTTTCGGAGAAACCGGTAAGTACGATTTGAATTTCATCAGAGTGAATGCCCAAGAGAGATTTTACGAAGCTCTAAAGGGAGTTTCCGAACCTGAGAAAAAGAGAAAAATCATCGGTGAGCTTTTCATCAGAGTCTTTGAAGAAGAGGCGAAGAAAATCGGAGCCGTCGACTTCCTCGTGCAGGGAACCATTTATCCCGACATCGTAGAAAGCGGTTCGGGACACAGCGCTACGATTAAGAGCCATCACAACGTAGGCGGCTTGCCGGATCACGTGGACTTCAAGGAAATCATCGAGCCGCTCAGAGATCTTTTCAAAGATGAGGTCAGAAAATCCGGACTGGAACTTGGAATTCCTGAATACTTGGTGTTCAGACAACCGTTCCCGGGACCGGGATTGGCTGTGAGAATCATCGGAGAAGTTACACCAGAGAAAGTTAAAATCGTCCAGGAAGCCGATGCAATCTACCGCGAAGAAGTGGAAAAAGCAGGTATCTCAAGAGATATAGGACAGTACTTTGCAGCCCTCACAAACATGAGGTCGGTAGGAGTGATGGGAGACTTTAGAACTTACGATTATGCTATCGCCCTGAGGGCAGTTCTAACCTCGGACTTCATGACAGCGGAAGCAGCACAGCTCCCTTGGGAAGTCCTGGAAGTAGCCACCCGCAGAATCGTCAACGAGGTGGACCATGTAAACCGCGTGCTGTATGACTGCACAGGCAAACCACCGGGTACTATTGAAATGGAGTAGAGCGAGAAATCACAGAAATGGCTTAAAACAAGGTTTTTGAGCCTGTTGAAATGAGCAACTGGGACAAAATTGGGTAAAGATTTTAAAAAGAATAAATCCAGTAATAGCTCAAAGTGGCTTTACAAATGAATACAAAAAATCAGGCCGTAGCTTAGTTGTTACGGTCTTTTTGCGTCTATTTGGAAGTTGATATTACTTTGATTAACTGATTATTGCTTAATCTAACAGGCCATCTTCAACATCCACACATTCAATAGTTACCGTTTTTCCACAATCCTCACAATCGTGATCAACTTCAAAACTGTCGCCTAATGCATTGATATTAGATGTGAAATAGAATCCCGCATTATCCCCCCCACAATAAGGACAATGCCAATCAACACTAATGAAACCACCAGTATTATCTTTTGATATTTTTGCATCTAATCCTCGAACTCTACGCATAATAACACCTCTTCCTTTTTCTTATCAATCATTTTCATTTTCCTTCTGAGCTGATGTGGTTAATTCCATCATCTTTTGTGCATATGTATCACCGTCAATTTCTTCATCAGCATACTGTCTCATCAATTCATCAATCTGTCCTTTAAGTGCATCTCTGTCCATTTTCTATCTCCTCCTCAAATCTTAATTTCGTCATATTCTGCGAGTTGCCTATTAACCCCTACTGTCCGTAAGTTTTTTATTTTATTCATCCCCATAAATTCAAATTTGTCCATTTTTATATGTTGCATAAAAATTTTCATAGTTATAATTCTATAATCAGTCCATGCTATGCATATGATTATTACTTTATCTATTTTTCTTTAAAAACCTTGATTTTTGAGAATAGGACAGTTTCCAATCCTCAAATTCCTTATCTGTAATCTCACCATTATAGTGTTTCTTTCTCATTTCATCCCATTCAATTAAAAAACCATCAAAATGAGGATTATGAGATAGTAGTGCAGTTGGCTCACCATTTCCTGCAAGTGGACGAAACTTCATTTCCTTTTCGTAGTCGAAGATAATATGCATGATTTCAAAAATAGAATTCGGTTCATGATCGATTAAAGCTGAAATATCACAATTAAGTGCATCTGCTATTTTTCTTAATTGTTCCTTGTTTGGAGATCTATTTCCAAATTCATAATTACGAATTGCAGCATCAGTCAGTCCGGACATGATGGCAAGTTTTTTTGTGTTAGTTTTCGAAATAAACGAATTTGTTTTAATTTCTTACCGGAAATCATTTTAGGACTCCTCTCTTAAAAATTTCTTTTATATTTTATTATAAATAACCACAAAACATAACATAAACGTTCTGTTTGATATTTTAAATAACACCTTAATATCAGGAATCATAGAAGGAAATATTTTATAATAAAGCTTAACAGAACATTGATGAACTATTATAATACGGATATACAATTCAAATACGAACTGTTAAAACGCAAGCTAATAAAATTGACGCTCGTCCTATTTCAAGACATGGATGCAGAACCTTGCAAAAACTATGAATTGAAAGGAGGGCTAAAAATGCAAAAGATATTCATGACAGCAAAAGAAGTTCAAGATTTTTTGGAAGCCAGCAGAACGACTGCTTATCAGCTAATAAACGAAATGAATCAAGAACTTACAAAGCTTGGCTATCGAGTACAAAGAGGCAAAGTCAATCGACAGTATTTCATGGAAAAGTATTGTTATGGAAATGAGGTTAGAAAAGAGGTGTAAAGATGGGTGCATATAGAGATGAAAATAAAAACGGCACTTGGTATTGCAAGTTCAGTTATGTGAATTGGAAAGGGGAAAAGCTATATAAGAAAAAAAGAGGATTTTCAACAAAGAAGGAAGCATTGAATTGGGAAAAAGAGTTTCTATCACAGCAAGCCGGAACGGTTGAAATGACTTTCCGAGAGTTCTTTGAACTTTATAAAAGGGACAAAAAGCTTCGTATAAGAGAAAATACCTGGCGTACGAAATAAGCTATTGTTACAACAAAAATAATGCCATATTTGGGTAATTTGCTTATGGGTGACATCAGTAATGTAGCGATTATTCAGTGGCAGAATGAATTGATGAAAATCAAAGATGATAGAGGTAAAACCTATTCGCCGACATACCTTTGCACAATCCATGCTCAACTTAGCAGTATTTTGAATCATGCTTGCAGATATTATAACTTGAAAACTAATGTTGCCAGAGATGTTGGAACTATGGGAGAAAAAGAAGCGGATGAAATGCTATTTTGGACACAGGAAGAGTATGAAGCCTTTATTAAGGCAGTTAAGAATAAACCACAGTCATATTATACTTCTGAAATTCTATACTGGTGCAGACTTCGGATGGCAGAGCTTCTTGCTTTGACTAAAGAGAAATTTGATTTTAAGACAGGTGTCATAAAAATTGATGAATCTTTGCAAAGGATTGATGGAAAAAATATTATCACTCCACCCAAAACAAAGAAGAGCATTCGGAAAGTAGCTATGCCGGATTTCTTGGCTGAAGAAATCAAAATATACTTGGATGGTTTTTATAAATTAAAACCTAAAGATTTGATATTTACATTTTCAAAGAGCTTCCTTCATCATGAAATGGATAGAGGATTGAAGAAGACTCCATACGAACGGTTTTCTGCTGATGTAAAGAGAACTTGTATCTTGATCGCTACTACAAATGATGCGCCTTTTTTAGGAGATTTTTCCGGAGAAAGACGGTATCTACCTGTGAAAGTGAATAGTGAAAATATTGAATTACCAATTATGTATGATGCAGAGAAATTTCCTGTACTGGAAACTATCACAAGAGAAGAACATTACAATATTGTAGAACATGATTTTGAAGGAGCTATCGCAGAAGCTGTGCATCTTTACGAGAATAAACTTCACGATTTTTATTTGCCAAAAGAATTAATGGCAGATTTGGATTATGTTATTCAAACGCATAAGAGTGAGAACAGGCATGTTCAAAACTTCTTAGACTTTATGGAATGGAAATCTACAAAATCAGATACTCCAGATTTATTATGCTCTGCAGAATTTACGAGCAGATATCCTGAAACTAACGAAAAAGTGTTTTCAGAACTGATGGCAAATGAAGTAGCTGATGAATGGACACTTGAACCATCTATAAAAAGTAAGAAGGTCGGAATTGACGGAGTGGTCAGGGTAAGCAAGAAGTTTTATAAACGAAATGTAAAGACAGAATTTGTCGAAGTGAGGGATATAGAAATTCCATTTTAAGAGTTTTGAAAAGCATGCTACCGCTACTTTGCTACCAGTAAGTCGAGGTAGTGAGGTAGTGGTAGCGACAACTTTTAACTTTCATAGAATTTACCGAAACGAATCGCAGAGTATTTCTGTGATAGTTAAAAGCGTGAATAAGCTTTATAAATGGTATGTAACGTTAACTTTAGTAGCAAGCACAGTAGATGAGTACTCATCTACGCAAAAATTGATAAATTAGGATTTTACAATCGCTACCCTTATATCAATTTTTAACTTGTTAGGGCAAGCCCTAAGACCCGAGAATATATAAGAATGGAGATGAAAATGATGGAAAATAAAAGTAGAAATAACCAGCTTAAAATATATTTGAGTGAGGAAGAAAAGAACCTTTTTGAAACAAAAATGAAGATGGCACGATGCAGAACGATGAGCCGTTTTATCAGGAAATGTGTTATGGAGAAAGAAATTTATATTGTAGATTTAGAACCGTTTATAAAGCTGCAAAGCTCTTTGGGGATTGCAAATAATAACATAAATCAAATTGCAAGGCGAGTAAATAAAACAGGAGTAATTTATAAAATGGATATTAAAGAAATAAAGAATGACATTGCAAAAATATCAAAGGAACAGTGGGACATACATTCATTATTACTGAAGAGGACAAAGAAATTAAATAAATAATATATTAAAATTGGAGAACTGGTGATGAAAATAATGTCATCAGTTCTTTAATTTTAGGGATGAAATAAATTGGCGGATATGATATAATGTTCTATGTTATAGAACATAGAACAAAAAGGAAAGGAGGAGCATTTTGAATCGAGAAATAGATAATAAAAAACTTCAAGATGAAAAACATTGCAAATAAACCGTATTTTCAC
>ERZ772997.220-NODE-220-length-22347-cov-2.55226_pt1 | contig 22347 bp, 32 predicted proteins | sample MGYA00511127_ERZ772997 | MGnify/ENA primary metagenome ERZ772997 (study PRJEB29015, sample SAMEA2738070) | human oral metagenome | biome: human oral; feature: human-associated habitat; material: saliva | place: China | collected 2215 ... | reverse complement strand
TTCAATCGCAGGGATTGTGATGTCAATCCAGAAGAACATGAGAGGTTAAGAAACGATGTAATCAATGAATTGGATGAAGAAAGCAGAGATTAAGTATTACAACAGATGTTCGATTTAAATAGGAGGATAACAATGAAAAATAAAAAACAAGACGTAAATTCGTTGGAAGAGTTATTCAAGGTAGTAAATGCATACAGCGGTTGGTTTGCTAATTTAGCTGATGAATTATCAAAAGAATTGGTTGATATTCAAACTTCTAAGAAAGAGGAAGATACATGGGAGATGGAGGTCCCGTATGAAGAGGTAGAAGAAATTTGGCTTCTTAATAGCTACGGACAGGCTCAAAAACATCATTGGAATAAAACAACATGGATTGATGGAAATTTTAACCAAGGAAACATCTTCCCAACCGAAGAAGCAGCCGAACTCGAAGCAAAACGCAGAAACCTACTAACACGATTCAGAGCATTTCGTGATGAGTGTAATGGGGATTGGAAGCCTGATTGGAAAAACCACAGAGATAGAAAATATTTTATTTCGTTTTCAGAAAAAATAAAGTTATTACTTTTTTACACAGGTACTAGTAACCATTTCCAACTATTCGGATTTTTCAAAAACGAAGAAGACGCAAAACGTGCAATCGACCTATTTGGTGACGAAATCATCGAGTTGTATGTGGAGGCTGAGTAGATGATTAAAACAAGAATATTAGATAAAAATCAGGTTGTAGCGAAAATGCAATTTGGTAGAGCAGTTCATCAATGGAACGGTGAAAGAATTGATATTTGTAGAAGTATGGACGGTACGAATATCTTTGTTGAGTACAAAGAGAAAATTGTTTGTTGGAGTGTAAAAGACATGATTAAAAAGTCGATAGAATTAATTGACGGTGAAAATTTGGAGGAGGATACTAAATGATTACAGTTTATTCTAAACCAAATTGCATCCAGTGCGAGATGACAAAGATGTGGCTTACTCGAAATAAAATTCAATTTGAGTCAGTGGATGTATCTGAGCATCCAGAGAAGCTAGAAGAAATTAAATTAAACGGCTTCCAGCAGCTACCAGTAGTAGCATTAGATGAACACTTCGATAATGCCTGGTCTGGATTCAATGTAGACAGATTAGAAGAATTAAAGGAGAGCTACTAATGGAAAGAATGGGTGCAGAGGAAAGAATGGTATTGAGATTGATTCCAAACAGCGACACTAGAAGAATTAATAGAGTGGATATCTCAAACATCACTAAACTATCAGAAAGAAGAGTGAAGAAGATTATCGACACATTAGTCAATCGCTATGGGATTGTGATCATCGGAGAACGGAACGGAAGAACAGGATATTATATTCCAGTAACGGATGAGGCTCGTAAGGACGGAATTAAGCCTATGAGATCTCAAGCAATCAAAGAATTCAATCGAGTGACTCGTATTCTTAAAGGTGATTTGAAAGCACACGAGAAATATCTATTGGAGGAAAAATGAACTTTTTAGATTTATTTGCTGGCATTGGTGGCTTCCGTCTAGGAATGGAAGCTGCTGGCCACAAGTGCATTGGTTTTTGCGAAGTTGATAAATTTGCAAGAGAAAGTTATAAAAAGATTCACAATACAGAAGGAGAAATCGAATTACATGACATTACAACAGTCTCAAACGAGTTCATTAAATCAATTGGACATGTTGACATTATCTGTGGAGGATTTCCATGCCAAGCTTTCTCGATTGCAGGAACTAGACAAGGATTCGAAGATACAAGAGGAACTTTATTCTTTGAAATTGCAAGATTCTCATCTATTCTCAAACCTAAAATATTATTCCTGGAAAATGTTAGAGGATTGCTCAGCCATAACAAAGGAGAAACATTCGAAACAATACTCAAAACGTTGGATGGATTGGGGTATGATGTGGAATGGCAAGTGCTTAACAGCAAAGACTTTGGGGTTCCACAAAACAGAGAACGAGTATTCATTATCGGACATCTTAGAGGAGAACATAGAAGAAAAGTATTTCCTATCACAACAAAACAAACGAATAACAGAATAATGCAATTAGGTAATATTATGAACACAACCAGCTTTGGAGGTAATCCACAGTGTGGAAGGATATACAGTATTAAGGGGTTATCTCCTTGTTTAAATACTATGCAAGGAGGAGGCAGAGAGCCTAAGATACTGATAGATGACAAACTAAGAAAATTGACACCAAAAGAATGCTGGAGGCTCCAAGGATTTCCAGACTGGGCATTCGAAAAAGCACAATCAGTAAATAGTAATAGTCAATTATATAAACAAGCAGGGAACAGCGTTACTGTTAATGTAATCAAAGCAATAGCCAAAAAATTGAAATGAGGGGAAAATAATGATTAATCATGTAGTAGTAGTTGGCAGACTTACTAAGAAGCCAGAACTTAAATTCACAGCGAACGGCACTAAATATACGCAGTTCAGCGTTGCAACGCAGCGTAACTTCAAGAACAAGAGCGGAGAATATGAAGCAGACTTTATTAATTGCCTAATGTGGCGCACGGCTGCAGAAAACTTTGTTAAATTCACAGACAAAGGCTCGCTGGTAGGAATTGAGGGAAGAATTCAAACACGGAGCTATGACAAAGATGGAAAGGCAGTCTATATCACAGAAGTATTAGCAGAAGGCTTCTCACTATTAGAGACTAAGAAAGTCGTGGAAGCAAGAAACAATCAGCCTGTATTCAGCAGCAATGAAGCTGAACCAATCGAATTCAGCGAGGATGACTTACCGTTCTAAGGGAGGAGTTAGATGAAGCTAGACACTAAGGCCACGATTGAAGGAATAACGGAAGTATTAGAACATTACAAGACGCTCAAAAAGATTGCTGGAGAGAATTATGTGAGCAAGATTACAGCAGTATTCTCATTCGAGCCTAGAAGCTACACAGGAACTGTGCGCAATCCGATTGAAGATCATATCGTTAGACAAGAAACAGCCAGAAGTTACATGGACAAGATAGAACAAGCTATTAATAAAATACGTGATCCGTTTTATCGACAAGTTCTAATTGAGAAGTATGTCAAGAGTAACGTGAGTGACATTGCTATCTACATAGACTTGGATTACTCTTCGACTGAATTCTATAGGCTGCTTGATAAAGCCAAGATAGAGTTTGCCCATTATTACGATGGAGGCTCATTCTTAAAGTATGAAAAAGGAAAGAGTGTTAAAGATTTATTTGATTTCTTGGGAGAACTTTGAAAGTAATTTGAAAGTTTAAACAAAGAGAAACAAGTTATAATGTTAATATAGAAAAAGTAGGGAAACAAAGATGAAGCTGCGGAAACAGCCACATCAAAGCCAGTCCTGGGAAAAGGTGTATACACGTTAGCAGCATGGACGACTGATAACAAGTGCCGCATAGGAATTAATGGAGTGGTTCGAGTCCACTCGCGGCAATTCCCCTAATAAACAACAAAACTGTCAAAAGAGCGTGCTGCAAGGTGCGCTCTTTAGTTTTTAGAAAGGACAAGCAGCATGAATTATGTGGAACCTATTCGAGATCCAGACGATGTGCAAGCTATGAAGGATTATCTGAAGGAATGGAACGAGCGAAACTATATGCTGTTCGTATTTGGAATTAATCTTGGATTAAGAATCAGTGACATTATTAAATTAAAAGCTAAGGATGTTCAAGGGCAGTATGTGAATATCAGAGAATTGAAAACAGGAAAGATTCTCAAAAGAAAGATGAACAAAGCTTTCAAAAAGGAAGTACAAGAGTACATCAAAGATATGAATCCACATGATTATCTTTTTAAAAGCAGAAAGGGAAAGAATAAAGCAATCACTCGTGAAGCAGCTTACTACATTCTGAAAGCTGCAGCGGAAGATATTGGCATTGAGAACGTTGGAACGCACACAATGCGTAAAACATTTGGATATCACCACTATAAAAATAATAAAGATGTGGCTATGTTGATGGTTTTATTTAACCACGCAAGCCCAGACATTACACTTCGATACATCGGAATTCAACAAGATCAACAGGATAAATCAATGGACGATTTCTACTTATAATGATGTTCAATTTAACATATTGAGATTTTGTAAATTCAAAATAAGAAAGTTAAAGAAACATTATTAAATCAATGAGTTCGAGCGTTGCTCGAATTTAACACAATATAAGATATGATAAATTCAGAGATATTCAAAGAATAATTAAAAAACGTTGATATGACAATAAAAACAAACAAAAAATAAGGGAAATTAAAAAATACCCCCTACCCTAAAAATAAAAGCACCCACATAAGGAGAAAATATAATGGCACGACCGGATAGAATTGGCCCCCACCGTATCGAATTTGAAAAGAATAAAAAGAGAATTCTTAAGACACAAAACGTTTGCGGTATCTGTGGAAAACCAGTTGATACAAAACTAAAATATCCACATCCGTTATCAGACCACATTATACCTATCAATAAAGGTGGGCATCCAAGCGACATTACAAACCTACAGTTAGCCCACTGGACGTGTAACCGTGAAAAGTCAGACAAATTATTTAATAAAGTGAGAGAGCCAAAAACAATTATTGGAAATAGGAATTTACCACAGACTGTAGATTGGCAAAATTACAAGTTCAGTGAATGACGGGGGTGGGGTGACCTACCCTTGGTGGTTTTTGCCCTTCACGCAGTCACTGTACGTATTTTCTCGCGCGAAAAGTTAAAAAGGAGATTGAAAATGGCATATAAAGGAAAAGAGTACTTACAACGTAAACTTGCAATGTATAGAAGCAACGTTAACATGCTTTATGAATACTATGCAATGAAAAACCAAGATGCATCCAATAGTATAACTATGCCGGATAGTGTAAGGAACATGTACAAATGCGTTCTTGGATGGGCTGCTAAATCTGTTGATAGTTTAGCTGATAGACTAGTTGTTAGAGAATTTGTAAATGATAATTTTGGAGTAAATGAAATATTCAGAAATAATAATCCGGATATCTTTTTTGATTCTGTTGTATTATCAGCACTTATTGGTTCTTGTTGTTTTGTATACATTTCAAAAGATGAATTTGGAACACCACGATTACAAGTGGTTGAAGCAAGCAACGCAACTGGAGTTCTAGATCCAATTACTTTTTTATTAAAAGAAGGATATGCAGTTCTAAAAAGAGATGATTATGAGAATCCAATACTAGAAGCGTATTTCACAGAAAATGAAACAATATTTTATCCTAAAGATGGTGAACCGTATTCGATTGAAAATCCCACAGGAATTCCATTATTAGTTCCGGTAATTCATAGGCCAGATGCATCACGTCCGTTTGGTCGTTCAAGAATTACGCGTTCTGGAATTGGTTATCAGAAAATGGCGCAAAGAACATTTGAACGAGCAGAAGTTACTGCTGAATTTTACTCGTTTCCGCAAAAATATGCATCAGGATTAAGTCCGGATGCGGAATCGATAGATAAATGGAAAGCTACTGTATCAAGCTTACTAACTTTCACAAAAGATGATGAAGGAGATGCACCAAAAGTTGGGCAATTTACAGCAGCAAGCATGGCTCCTTTTGCGGAACAATTAAAAATGGCAGTTTGTGGCTTTGCTGGTGAATGTGGATTAACTTCTGAAGATTTGGGTTTTGGTTCAGATAATCCATCAAGCGTGGATGCTATCCGCGCTAGTCACGAAAACTTACGGTTAGCAGGAAGAAAAGCACAACGCTCAATTGGTACTGGATTGTTGAATGTGGCTTACGTTTCTGTTTGCTTAAGAAATGATTATAAATTTATGCGGCAAGAATTTGTCAACACAGAATTGAAATGGGAACCAATGTTTGAAGCTGATGCAAGCACATTAACAATGATTGGTGATGGTGCAATTAAGTTGAATCAAGCGTTGCCGGGTTACATTACTGCAGATACTGTTCGTGATTTAACTGGTATTAAAGGGGCGAATGTAGATGGAAAATGATATCGTTCCGGGACTACTGGATAAGATTAAGGAAGATTTTTTTAAGGCTGCTGAAAGTAACGCAGAATTAGAACGGTTACTATTGTTATTACAAAATGGAGAAGCAACATTTTTAGATGCTCATGAGTTTTCAACGATATTAGGAAAGCTTATAGCAAAATCACTTAAAGAAAATATTAGTAGCGCAGTACTTCCGGAAGGGAAAATGCATTACAACATAGCAGAAAGAATATTAAATGATATCTTAGGAACTAATCATAATATGGTTAGTTCCTATTCTGATAGAGTCCAAACAATCTTAAATCAAAAAGCAGATATCTTTTTGAATTCGATTAAACCTAAAATCAATCAAGATCGCATTAATGGAATGATTAACAGATTGTCTTATGAAGAAAATTTTGACGATGTTGCATGGATGATAGATGAACCGGTTGTAAACTTCAGTAATAACGTTGTTGATAAATTCATCAAAGCTAATGCTGAATTTCAATATAAGGCAGGTTTGTCCGCAAAGATTATTAGAACATCCACTGGTAATTGTTGTGAATGGTGCGATGCAATAGCAGGAACTTACACTTATCCAAACGTTCCGCAAGATTTGTATAGAAGGCATAAAAATTGTGATTGTGTGGTTGAATACTTCCCAACGAAAGGTTCAGAAAATTACGGGAAACGCCAAAACAGTCACACAAAGAAATGGGAAAATCTTTAAAGGGGGAATTGAATGGCACGTACTAGAAAGAAATTTGGAAATCAACTTCCAACGCAAGCGGTTGTTCTTCCTTACGTTAAGAAGCGCTCATTATTCAAAGAAGCAATAGAAATTTATGAGAAAACCGGCCTTTCTAGTTATACATGGCAGCAAAAGTTACTTGAATCAATTATGGCTACAGATAAGAAAGGGCTATGGGTTCATCAGAAATTTGGTTATTCCATTCCACGACGGAACGGAAAATCAGAAATTTTATATATGTTGGAATTGTGGGGCCTTGAAAAAGGTTTGAACATGTTGCACACTGCACATTTGATTAATACATCTCATTCATCTTTTGAAAAAGTGAAACGCTACTTAGAAAAGATGGGATATGTTGATAAACAAGATTTCAATTCAATACGTGCTAAAGGTCAAGAACGAATTGAATTGTATAAATCCGGTGGAGTGCTGCAATTTAGAACAAGGACTAAATCCGGTGGTTTGGGTGAAGGATTTGATTTAATGATTATCGATGAAGCCCAAGAATATACAACGGAACAAGAATCTGCATTGAAATACACGGTTACAGATAGCAGTAATCCATTAACTGTAATGTGTGGAACACCACCAACACCGGTATCAAGCGGAACAGTATTCACTAAATATCGTGATAAGTGCTTATTTGGTGAATTGAAATATTCCGGATGGGCGGAATGGTCTGTTGATAGTGAAAAAGAAATTAGGGATGTGGATGCATGGTATCATTCCAACCCGTCAATGGGCTACCATTTGGATGAACGTAAGATTGAAGCTGAATTGGGGCCGGATAAACTAGACCATAACATTCAACGTTTAGGATATTGGCCGGTATATAATCAAAAATCCGCTATTTCTGAAACGGATTGGAACGAACTTAAAGTTGACGAAATACCAGTATTTAAAGGCCCGTTATTTGTGGGTATTAAATACGGTCAAGATGGAACCAATGTTTCACTTAGCGTAGCGGTTAATACAGATAATGGGGATATCTTTACCGAAGTTGTAGATTGTCAATCAGTCCGGAATGGAAATGGATGGATTGTTAAATTCTTGAAAAATACCAAGGTTGCACAAATTGTTATTGATGGCGCATCCGGGCAAAAAGTACTTTATGATGAATTAAGAGATTTCAAAATTAAAAATGTGGTACTTCCAACGGTTAAAGAAGTGATTGTTGCAAATGCATTGTGGGAACAAGGGATTTACCAAAAAACAATCTGCCATGCAGGCCAACCATCACTTACTAAGATTGTAACTAACTGTGATAAGCGGAATATCGGTTCAAATGGTGGCTTTGGCTACCGTTCGCACTTTGATGATGTAGATATTTGCTTAATGGATAGTACTTTGCTGGCGCATTGGGCTTGCGCAACTACTAAGCCTAAGAAAAAACAAAAGATTAGTTATTAAACTAAAAGTCACTATTTAAATAGTGGCTTTTTTTAATAAAAAAATTACTGTACGCGCAGGAAAACGCGGGAAAGGGGACATTTATATGTCATTTAAAACAATTGAAACGCAGGAAGAATTAGATCGAATTATTGGTGAACGTATCAAGCGTGAGCGTGAGAAATACGCCGATTATGAGAATTTATCGGAACGTGTGAAGAAATTGGAAAAAGAAAAAGCTGATTTGCTTAATGCAATTGATGGTAATAGCCAATTATTACAAGAAAAAGATGGAGTTATTAGCGCTAAAGACTCTGAATTGGCTGAATTACAAAAAATCAATGATAGTTTTAAGAAAACTCAGCTTAGAACACAAGTTGCAGTGCGCAACGGAATTCCATACGACTTGGCCGAACGACTTCAAGGTGACGATGAAGAAAGCTTGCAAGCAGACGCAGAAAGATTATCTGCACTTATCAAACCAAAAACAATCGTTGCACCTATGAAAGATACGGAACCAGTTGTTGGAGATGAGCGCACCGCATCCATGAAACAAATGTTAAAAGATTTAAGTTTAAATTAAAGAAAGAAGGATAAATATATGACAGACACAAACACATTACAAGCAGGAACATTATTTTCACCAGAATTAGTAAATGAATTGTTTTCAAAAGTAAAAGGAAAATCTGTATTAGCTAAAGTATCTAATCAAGATCCTATTCCACAAGAAGGATTAGAATACTTTGTGTTCGATATGGAAGGAAATGCGCAAATTATTGGTGAAGGCGAACAAGTCAAAGCTGGTAAAGCAACTGCAAAACCTAAAGTTGTTAAACCTTATGAAATCGTGTATCAATCACGCGTTTCAGATAAATTCTTAAAAATGAGTGAGAAAAAGAAAATTAACTTGTTAGAAAAATACAACGAAGGATTTTCTAGAAAAGTTGCGGAAGCAATGGACATCGCTGCTATTCATGGTTTAGAGCCAAAATCTATGAGTGATGCATCTTTCCGAGCAACGAACTCATTTGATGGAGTTGTATCTTCAAACGTTGTGGATTACGAAAAGGCTAAAATTGAAGAAAATATTAATACTGCAATTCGAGCGTTGAAAACACTTGGTGGACAAGCAAACGGTATTCTATTTTCTAATCAAGCTTCAGAAGCTATGTCAGAAGTAAAAGAAAATAATGTTGTTAAGTATCCTCAATTCCAATTTGGACAAACTCCGGAAGTGTTTGCTGGAATGAAATCTGATGAAACCAAAAATATGGTTGTAACTAGTGGCACCAACACTGCTGAGAAAGACCATGTTATTGTAGGGGATTTCGAAAATAGCTTTAAATGGGGTTATTCTGATCAAGTAAAATTAGAAGTTATTATTTACGGTGACCCAGACCAAACTGGACGTGATTTAAAAGCTTACAATGAAGTTTGCTTACGTGCAACAGCGCACATTGGATGGGGAATCCTAGATGAAAAAGCATTTGCACGCGTAAAAGAAGCGTAGGGCTTTTATCATGAAGTATAGAGAAAAAAATACCGGTGCCATTGTTGAAACTGATAGCGTGCTATCCGGTTCATGGGAACCAGTAGAAGAAAAAAAGAAAAATACTAAGACCACTAAAACCACAAATAAAAACGTAAAGGATGATGAATAGTGAAGTCATTTGCTACTATCGATGACTTGCAAAAACTGTGGAGAAATTTACAACCAACTGAAACGGAACGTGCAAAGGCTTTGCTTGATGTTGTATCAGATATGCTTCGTGAAGAAGCATATCGATACAATAAAGATTTGGATAAAATGGTTCAAGAAAGAGTAAGCTTTGGAAATGTGGTTAAATCCGTTGTAATCGATGTTGTAGCAAGAACGTTGATGACATCCACTGAACAAGAACCAATGACACAATTTAGTGAAAGTGCGCTTGGTTATTCTGTAAGTGGTTCATTTTTAGTTCCGGGCGGTGGTATCTTCATTAAGAATTCTGAAATCAAACGTTTAGGCTTGAATAAACAACGAATTGGAGTGATTGAACCTTATGGAAATTAAAGGAATTACAGTCACTCTATATCAAACTGTCAAGACTGGCAGCGATGGATTTGGAGCTGACATCTTCGAAGAGCAGGCTGCTCAAGTAGAGGATGTCCTTGTTGCTCCTGCTAGTGCCGATGATGTTATTAATTCAGTGCAGCTCGAAGGAAAGAAAGCAGTCTACCTGCTTGGTATTCCTAAAGGGGACACTCACGAATGGGAAGATAAGACTATTGAGTTCTTCGGTAAGAAGTTCCGTTCATTTGGCCCTGTCCAGGAAGGGATTGAGGAGCTAGTTCCTACTCGTTGGCATAAGAAGGTGACGGTGGAAAGATATGAGTGATTTCAAGTTTAAACTGAATAGTAAAGGTGTTCGAGATATGCTGCGCTCAGAAGAGGTGCAAGCAATGCTCAGAGAACGCGCTGAAGCAATAAAAGGGAGAGCTGGAGATGGATATGAAGTATCTACTTTCACAGGGAAAACTCGTGCCAATGCGAGTGTTAAAGCTACCACCGTAAAGGCAATCAAGGACAACAAGAAGAATAATACTCTACTAAAGGCGGTGAGATGATGATTCTTGAAGTAATCCGTAATTTCTTAGCTACTAAGCTTGATTGCAAAATAGTCATGGAACGCGCAGCTAAGATGCCAGATAAGTTCGTATTAATCGAACAAACTGGAGGGAGGAAGAGAGAGCATCTCAAGTCTTCAACTATTGCATTTCAGAGTTATGATTCAAGTCTGTACAAGGCTGCACAGTTGAATGAAGCAGTTAAGGCGGCAGTTGAGATGTTAGTCGAACTAGATGATGTATCTAGTGTATCGCTTAATAGCGACTATATTTACACAGATACGGAAAGTAAAAAATATAGATATCAAGCAGTATTTGATATCAAACACTATTAATTGAAGGAGAATTGTGATGGCAGAAAATAAAAACGATGTAACCAAAGTCACGACAGCAAAGCCTAAAGTCGGCGGTGCCGTGTTTGTGGCGCCATTAAAAACAGCATTACCAGAAGATGCAAAATCTGAATTAGATGCAGCATTCAAAAATCTTGGATATATTTCAGAAGATGGAATTAAGAATGAAAACACAGCATCTACTCAAGACATCAAAGCATGGGGCGGTGCTGTTGTTAATTCGTCGCAAAAAGACAAGACAGATAAATTCAAAATGACATTTATCGAGGCTTTAAATATTGATGTTCTTAAATTCATTTATGGAAAGTCAAATGTTGAAGGATCTCTTGAAACAGGTATCAAAATTAAAGTAGGTTCAGATGAAGCTGAAGAGCAAGCAATGGTGATCGATTCTGTGTTAAAAGGTGGCTACTTGAAACGAGTTGTCATTCCTATTGCTAAATTGACTGAGATGGGTGAAATTGAATACTCAGACTCTAACACACACGGTTATGAAAGTACTGTATCTGCATTCCCAGATACCGATGGATTCACTCACTACGAATATATTTCAAAGAAGGGGTAATTAAATGATTACAGGAACAACAGAAGCAGGATTCAATTACAGTCTATCTAAAGAATTGCTTGAGAGTTACGATTTTTTAGATGCACTTTCAAAAGTCGAAAAAAGTGTGTTATATCTTCCAGATTTGGTAGAGCTACTCTTTAAGGATGAGGCTAAAGCATTCATTGATAGCATGCGTAATGAGCATGGACTAGTCTCAAAAGATGATGTAGTTACTACTATCAAGGCACTTTTCGGAAATGAAGAATTAAAAAAATCTTAATCCTCGCTAAAATGATAGCGACTGATGAAGACGCGCTTATCTGTGATCTTGCTGAAACATATCAAATATATGATTACAGACGGCTGCCATTAAAAATGGTGGCCGTTTTTTCTTTTGGTCTGAGAGAAAACTCCCGAATCAAAATGAAGATGAATGATATCGAAGTTCCGTTTGAGACTATGCTGCTCGCTGGAATACAAGACAAGTTAAACGTGTTGATATGGCAGCAGACAAAAGATGGCATGAACGGTCGCAACTATCCTAAGTCAATGGTTGCTACATTGATAGGCTCTCAAGAAAAAGCAAAAACAAGTGACTTAATTGGATTTGAATCAAGCGAGGACTTTTTAAAAGAAAGAGAGAAATTGTTAAGAAAGGAGGATGACTAATGGCGACAGAATTAGGAGCTGCTTATGTTCAGATTGTTCCATCAGCACAAGGAATTAAGGGAATGATTCAGAAAGCCCTGGGTGCAGAAGTATCCAGCTCTGGAGAGCAAGCAGGAACAAGTTTCATGAGTGGGTTTAAAGGTGTAGCCTTGAAAGCCGCTGCAGCACTTGGAATTGGTGCGGCTATTAAGAGTGGTATATCTGCTGCACTAAATGAAGGAGCTGCCTTGCAACAATCATTAGGTGGTATTGAAACACTATTTAAAGGTAGTGCGGATATCGTTAAAGGGTACGCAAAAGAAGCATACAGAAGTACTGGATTATCTGCTAACGCATATATGGAAAATGTTACAGGATTTAGTGCAAGTTTGCTTCAATCATTAGGTGGAGATACTGCGAAAGCTGCAGAGGTGGCCAACATGGCAATGATTGACATGGCCGACAACTCAAACAAGATGGGGACTTCAATGGAAAGCATCCAGACGGCTTATCAAGGATTTGCTAAACAGAACTATACCATGTTGGACAACTTAAAACTTGGTTACGGTGGTACAAAAGAAGAAATGCAGCGCTTATTAAAAGACGCAGAGAAGCTCACTGGAACTAAATACGATATCAACAATCTGAATGATGTGTATCAAGCTATTCATGCTATACAAGAAAATCTAGACATCACTGGAACCACGGCAAAAGAAGCATCCACTACTTTCACTGGTTCATTTAACGCGATGAAGGCTGCAGCACATAACTTGCTCGGCAATTTGGCACTTGGAGAGGATGTAGGGCCATCTCTAAGAGCATTAGTAGATACTGCGAAGACATTCCTTGTAGACAACTTCTTGCCAATGCTCTGGAATATCGTTAAAGGTGTGCCAGACATTCTAAAATCAGCTTTTGACTTGGCCAAAGAAGCTATAGGAGAGAACTTGGGTTCAATAATGGACTCAGTGCCAGGCTTGCTACAAATGGGGCAAGATATGATCATGGGAATTTACAACAGCGCTCTTGCAGCAATCCCAGAGCTGCTTAACATTACAAGTGATATCGTTAATGGACTTGTTGAGTCGTTTATGCAGAACTGGCCTTCAATCTTCCAAGCTGGTATAGATTTTGTGTTCAAATTAATTGATGGATTGGTTCAAGCAGCTCCAGGCATATTACAAGCTGGAATTGATTTAATTTCATCGCTGCTACAAACAATCTACAGCAATGCGCCTCAATTTATTAATTCTGGATTTGAAGTTATTCGTAACCTAATCAGTGGAATTATCCAGAGAATTCCAGACATAGTGAACACAGGGATCAATATGATTACTAATCTAGTTACTACAATCTGGAATAACTTGCCTCAAATTTTAAACGCTGGTGTTCAAATTATATCTAGTTTAATCAAAGGTATAGCTCAAATGATTCCAGAAGTACTCGGAAAAATAGTGAATATGGGTGGCGAGATTGTTTCAAACTTGAGCCATATTGACTTATGGTCGGCAGGTAAAGCTATTATCGATGGATTTCTAGGCGGTATCAAAGCAGCATTCGAGGGTGTTAAGAATTTTGTTGGCGGAATTGCTAACTGGATTGCTGAACACAAAGGCCCAATCAGCTATGATAGACGATTATTAATCCCACACGGAAATGCAATCATGGACAGCTTACAGGAAGGATTACAGCTCGGATTTAAAGGTGTTAAGGCTACTGTTCAAGCTATCGCAGAAGGTATTAACGAGGTAGTAGACAAGTATCTGGATGATCAAGTATTCAATGATGTTGAAATCGGCAGCAATGTCGCTGTGGCTGGTGGAATCCAGTTATCTAAGCAACAAGCTGCTCAAATGAGCGCATGGAAGCCAGAACAATACAAATACGATACAGAAACGGATAATCAAGTGGTAGAAATTCACACTACAGTCGAGCTTGATGGCAAAGTTGTAGGAAAACAAATTACACCTTATGTAACAGACGAACAAACGAAACATAATAGACGAGAACAACGGAAGAGAGGTGAGCGCTAATGTTTAGCTTTAAGGTTAACGGCCAAGAGCTTGGCGATTTATTAATTATTAATAATATTGATTTTGGATTCAGTCCAAGCATTAGCACCACTTCTAATAAGTATGTTCTTGCGGATGGTGAGCGATTTATTCGTAGACGATTCGGAAAACGAGTGATTAAAGTTAAATTCACTCTTTTAGGTGATCGCATTGAGAAGAGCAAGATTGCTCTTCAACGTGCGCTGCTAGTTCCTGGATTGAGCCGCTTTGAATTCGGTTATCAACCAGACGTGTATTACGAGGGTATCGTTGCTGGAACTACTGACTACAATCTGGTTACATTCAGATACTCAGAAGGTTCATTTGAAATTCACTGCTTCAATCCATTTGCCATCTCAAAAAATGAGAAGGCTGCTAGAAGAGAATCGAATAAGCTTATTTTCAACAATGAAGGTACAGCTCCTGTTTATCCAATTTACAAGTTCACAGCGGAGAAAGCGTACAAGATGATATCTTTCACGCATCCGAACGGAAAAGTAGTTCAGTACGGTTACGAGAATGGCCCAGCAGTGATTAACACTAATGATTTAGTAGTGTTTGATAGCGCTGAAAACAAGCTTACTGTCAACGGTGAACGTAAGTACATCAATGCAGCAAGCCAAGTGTTCTCTATCCAACCTGGAATTACAGAAATTGCCATTATTGGCGATGAAAATAAGATTCCAGTCGTAGATGCTACATTTAAGGAGCGGTGGATATGATAACAATTACAAATAGACGATACGAAACACTCTGCCAGTTAAGCTTTGACTTAGCTGGCGGTTTGATTGCTTATGATGATTGGTTTGAGCAAGATCTAGATACTGGAGTTGGAACCTATGAGTTTACAGTCGATAAGGACGGCAATCCAGAGATTGAGAAAATCATCAATGGCTGTTATGTATTCGTTATGGATGGAAATCAGACACGAGGCTTCGAGATTGTATCGATTGAGCAAGATAACGACAGCAAGACATTCTACTGTGAAGATGGTGGATTAGACTTGCTTGGAGAAACAGTATGGCCACTAGATGGTACTTCTAGAACTCTCAAAGAGTACTTTGCTGCTGCTTCCTTAGATTCTGGCTGGGAAATCGGAGTGAACGATGTTCCAGATAGTAGCAAGAGAAGTATTAAGGTTGAGAGCTTCGAGACTGCCGTTAAACGCATGAGAAGGATTGCTAAAGCATTTGATGTAGAGCTGAGCTTCAGCTATGAATTTGTTCATGGGAAAGTACATCGTAAATTAGTGAACTTCCATAAACGAATTGGAGAGGATAAGAAGATTCGTCTAGAATATGGAATCAACGTGAGCAAGATTACTAAAAAAGAAAGTATTGAACATCTTGCTACAGCGTTACGAGCGCACGGTGCAGACGGATTAACTTTACAAGGATATAAATACAACGATGGTCGATACTGGGTTGGTGGAGACACTCTTCATGATATCTTAGAAGGAAAACGTTGGAGCCGTCATGATAATGTCGAGCGTGATGGTGGTTACATCGTAGATACTTACCAAAGTGAAGCTAAGACTCAAGAAGCACTCTTTAAAGAGACGATGCTACAACTCAAGAAAAGAGCTTATCCAGAGGCTACTTATGAAGTAGATATCACTCTACTCCCTGAAGGGACATCCATTGGTGATAGTGCCTCTATTGTGGATAATGACTATCAACCAGCTATCCAAATTGAAGCTCGTATCTCTAAATTGAAAAAGCAGCTATCACAGCCTAATGTTGGGAAAGTAACTATTACTAACGTGGTTGAAAATCCAGACACAATCTCTGAGAGAGTGCAACGTTTGAGTACGTTGATAAAAGAACGATTGTTTGATTTTACAGAGGTTCCATTTGTAATGACAATACAATCTACTGACGGTGTAGTATTCCAAAATAGCAATATAGCAACTAAATTAATTGCTAATGTAAGCAAGATGGATATTCCAATGAATAATCGTTTTTCATATCGTTGGAAACGCGTAAGCAAGTATGGATCAGACGATGTAGCATGGAATGAGCAACATACAAGTGGCAGCAACGAATTGTCAGTTACTGTTAACGATGTTGATAAGGAAGCCTCATTTATATGTGAAGCAATGGAAGGTAATCAAGTTGTTGCAAGTAGCTCTATTGTTATCAAAGACTTCATTGTTAACAAGTCAATAGGGCCAACTCCACCAACCAATCCTAGTCCTGGAGATTTGTGGACTGATACGAGCATTCCTGGAAAGGATGTTCCAAAAATTTACACAAATGGTGAATGGAAGCCTGTTTTAAACAAAGATGACAAAGAGCTGGAACGACTTCAAAAAGAATTTGAAGATCGTAATAGGGAACACGCTAACCAATACGCTAAGGTCATGGAGATTATCAATAAATCTCAAGTAACAGAAGACACATTCAGAGATTTAACTGGACGATTCAGCAATCTTGAAGAGTTTTATAAACGAATTCAAGAGACTGCAGAAGAGATTCGAGGCCTAGGGCAGCGAACAAAAGCAGTAGAGCTCAACATCGAGCAGTCAAGAGTCCTGCTTAATGCTCTCTCAACTTATTTTAATGTAGATGAAGATGGAATGCTTATCGGAAAGAACGGAAATAAATTACAAACTCGATACACAAACGAACGCATGGAATTCATTGATAGCGGCCGAGTCGTAGCGTATGTGTCTGGCCAGCAAATGAACATCGTCAGTGCTACATTCTGGAACAGTGTTACGATTGCTAATCATATCTTTGAAAAATACGATAACGAGTTCACTGTAATATCATACGTGGGAGGTGCTGTAAATGGTTAGAATAGAGAAATATACTAGTAGCGGATATGCAAAGCTTGCTATGGAAGTTACTGAGACTGGTTACAGCATCGAGAACAACGACTCACCAGTTAAGTATAATCTATGGCTCGAACGTGGCAGCACTTGGGTATACGATTTAAACAATGAGAGCTGGGCAGAAGCTACTATTAATGGCCAGACAGTAATTGGAAAGTATGTCAGCTTCGATTTAAGGAATACAGATAGAGTACTGCTAGGAAGTGGGACTCTGACAATCCCTCACAACGAAGACGGAAGCAAGACTATCACCTTTTGGGCAAGAATTCTGGATGTTGCTGACCAAGGTGACATTAACTGGTTTAGTGGCACGCTTGGACTAACGAACATCCCACGCGCTATAGGCTCAGTAACTGCTACAGAATTAGGACAGCCAGTAACTATCCAAATCAATAAAAAAGTTGATGAGTTTAGGCATCAAGTCTGGTGGCAAGTTAACAACAGCGGTTGGATTGATTTAGGAACTGGACACGATACAAGCGTGCAACTCACAGTTCCAATAGATTATGCAACACGTATCACTAACAGCGATACTGGACTGCTAGATGTGTGTGTACGTACATTCAGAGGCAATGACCAGATTGGGAACGACGTATATCAGAGAGGAATTGGCATTAAAGTTCCTGCTTCTATCGTGCCTACACTTGAAGATGTCACGATTACTGAAAGAACGGCACAATTAGCAGAATTCATTCCTGTTGGTAATTTTGTAAAAGATAAATCAGTAATGAGAGTTGAAGCAAGCAATGCAGCAGGCTCTCATGGATCAACTATTGTATCCACTGAATTAACAGTAGATAGTTTAGTAGTTAGAGCAACAACAGGAGACTTTCCAGCTAATAAGGCAGGGAATTTAGAAGTTACTGCTAAGGTTACTGACTCACGCGGAAGAATCGCAACCAAGTCAAAAACAATAAAAGTATGGGATTACTACGCACCTAGAATTATAGGGTTCTTAGCTAACAGAACGGGTAACGGCACTAACAAAACTATCATTGCAACTGTTGCTGCTAATGTTAGTCCATTAGTGATTGATGGAATTAATCGAAATCCTTATACTCTTAAAATCCAGTATTCAGCAAAGAAGGCTAATAGATGGATTGATGCCGTAAATCTCACAAAGGAGAATACAGAACCGTCAAATTGACTGTGGAGCGTTCTATGAGATTTCTAAGGCATATAATGTGAGATTAGTTATCCAGGATAAACTGAGCGATTTAGTAGATTCTGTGTTGCTCGTGCGCTCATCAAGAGTTCTGTGGGCATGGGGAGATAATCGTGCAGCAGTGGGAGGATTCCCAGAGTTAGAGGGGCACTTCGAGTCATTCCTTCCAGTCTCATTCCATAGCAGCTTAAATGTTGAAGATGGTCTAATGTCGAGAGGAAAGCCAATCCAGGAATTCGCAATGACTTCTAGGGATGGCAAGTCATTAAAATATAATGGCGATCTCAACAATTTAAAAACTGCAGGAGGTTATCATGCTTATGGAGTGCAGCATAATCCAGTAGGAACAAATAATTATGGCTATGTGAATGTGACTACACACAGTGCAGATAATAATTTCTGTGTCCAAATATATATCCCTTTCAATCAAGATTCTATTTATATGAGAAGATGTGAATCCGGAAGCTGGAGGAATTGGGCTATATTATCTACGAGTGAATTAGAAACTTCTTGGAAGACAGCTAATTTAACAGAAGGGTGGAAACATAATTCTGCATACGGCAACGTTCAGTATTCTAAGACTAGTGATGGGATGGTATTTATTCGTGGTACATGTAACGGCGGCAACACAAACACTGAATCAGTTATATTCAATCTACCAGAAGGATATCGCCCTAGAGTTGGAATATTTAAGACAGGATTAAATAATAGTTACGGACTCGCTATTATCGCGGTTTATCCTTCAGGAAACGTAGTCGTAAAAGGCAATGTAGATTCAAAGTGGTTAAATTTAGATAATGTAACATTTAAAATTTAGGAGGCATATAACGATGGAATTAGAAACAATTAAAACAAAAATCGCAACATTAGAATCAAAAGTTAAAATTATTAATCTAAAACATAATACTAACCATATTCCAAGTTAAAATTAAACAAGACGAGATTAATAAACTCGGAGAGGAGAAAGCTCAGTTAGAACAAAAAGCTCAGAGTTTAACTGATGAAATTCAACGTTTAGAGCAAGAAAATTCTAACAAGCGTGAAGAAATCAAAAAATATAAAACTGTCGTCGAGGTTATGGAATTATAATGTCAAACGACATTGAATTGAGACTTTTAAACGAGCATCTTCAATCGCTCTTTAAAAGTCCATACATTCAGATATTGCTTTGGCTTGTATTCTTTGACATCTTGTCTGGATACATCAAAGCCTTCAAATTAAAGAAATTTGACAGCAAGACAAGTACTAACGGCTTGCTTCGTCATTTTTTGGTTGTAGCTGTCGTGATGGTTATAGCGCTATATGCACGCGCGCTTGGCCATCGAGAGTTAGGTATTACAGCCTGTTTATTCTTTATCATTAGTTATATTGGCTCCTTAATGGAAAACTGGGAGGCGCTAGGATTGCCGTTCCCAGAAGCTATGAAGCCATATATTAATCAAATGAGAAAAAATCAAGAAAACAAAATTAAAAAATTACTTGTGAAAGAGGTAGAGAAATATGATGATTAACTGGAAAGTACGTATTTTAAATAAAACATTTTGGATTACACTAGTCCCTGCTTTAGCATTGCTATTACAGGCATTTTTAGCAGTATTTAATATCCGCTTAGAGCTTGGAGATACTACAGATAAGCTACTAGTATTCATCAATGCACTGTTTGCAGTCTTTGTTATTGTTGGAATTGTTAACGATCCTACGACTAGCGGAGTAAGTGACAGCACACGCGCTATGACATACGAACGACCAAACAATCAATAGAAATGGATTAGGCAGGAACGCATGCGGTGCTCCTGCCTTTTAATTTAGGAGGAATTGCAATGAAAATTGATACAAGTAGATACAGAGAAGGATTGCCACAGATTGGTTGGCCTAAGTTCCATCAAATACATGCTCATTCAACAGGAAATCCAAACTCAACTGCTCAAAATGAAGCAGACTATCACATGCGCAGACCTGTAGACTCTGGATTCTTCACACACGTTGTAGGAAACGGCAGAATAATGCAAGTAGGGCCTGTTAACAATGGAGCCTATGATGTAGGAGGAGGTTGGAACTTTGAAACTTATGCAGCAGTTGAATTAATCGAGAGCCATAATTCTAAAGAAGAATTTTTAAAAGATTACAGATTATATATCGAATTATTAAGAGCTCTTGCTGATGAAGGAGATATTCCAAAAACGCTAGATTCTGATGATTTAGAAGGAATTAAGAGTCATGAATATTGCACGTATAATCAGCCTGCAAATTACAGCGATCATGTGGATCCATATCCTTATCTGGCTAAATGGGGTATTAGCCGTGAACAATTCAAATATGATATTGAGAACGGATTGAGTGAATTGAAAGCTGGATGGCAAAAAAATTCTACAGGTTGGTGGTTCAGAAATGTTGACGGTAGTTATCCTGTGAATAAATGGAAGAATGTAGGAGGGGAATGGTTCTGGTTTGACGATAACGGTTATTGTTACATCAATCGTTGGCTAAAAGATAAAGACAAATGGTACTGGTTAGACGAGCGTGGTGCTATGTCTATAGGTTGGAAGAAAATCAATAACGAATGGTACTATTTCAAACAAGATGGTAGCATGGCCACAGGATGGGTTAAGTACTATGATAAATGGTACTATTTAAACACTAACAATGGCTTCATGGAATCGAATGCTTTTGTTAAAGGCAAAGACGGTTGGTACTATATCAACGAAGACGGAACCATGGCAGAAAAGCCAGATTTCACTGTCGAGCCAGAAGGATTGATTACAGTTAAATAATTTATAAAGCCTACTCAATCGAGTAGGCTTTTTTTGTTTTGACTATCCTTTTGACTTTCTAACTATCAAAAATAATACATAGTTTTCTAATTTTGCAAAAATGAAAATGTTATTATATCAACGTTTTCTGCACTTTTCGGTTGAGATATAACCAGGCAGTTTTTTTATCCTCCCAAATAAATATTTCTAATCCTTTTTTCCACCGGCAGCTGTCGGTGGTTTTTTATTTTGTATAGATATAAATTGACTATCCTTTTGACCTTCTATTCATACATTAATAATGGATAGTATCAACCGAGTTAGTAGTGCGATGTTTTAAAATAAAAAAGGACACCTAATTTAGGTGTCCTATGCAGAGCCGGTAAAACCTCTCTGAAAAATATCATCTGTAGAGCCTGCGATAAATCGCACCTCTAATGTATGTTCATTATAATGAAACTATGTGTGAATGTCAATTTTTGAATTGGATAGTTTTTTTAAGACTGCTATATCAATTAAGTCCATACTATCCTCTGATATTGTTGCTTTTCCAATTGGATCAGCAGGATTTTTTGGGAGCATAACTCTTAATTTACTGATGGTTTGAATATTATCTATTGCAGCATAAGTATTTTTGTTAAACTTTTTATAGTATTCGGATATTTCATCTATCCATTGTTTTTCAACAGAAATCCATTTCCTAGCTATATAGTCATTCAAATTATGAATTTTTGGATTATGTCTATTCACGAATTCCTGCATTATTTGTCTTGTTTCATCGTCATTAGGAACATATCTTTCTTTTTGCTTCCCTGAAAGTCGATGGATTTCATGTACTTCAGAAATTCTTTGAACCACTGAAACGACTTTTTCACTATATTTATTTGCCTCACTTACTAAATTGACGATTAAGTTATCTCCTAAACTGATATATTGTTTTTTATTTTTCGAACTTAACGGTATTACAGTAAGTAACCCTTTTTTAGGATGATCTTTTTTATCCAAAACAATAGCAAAATGTGGTAATGAAAATTCATTTCCAACGCCAGTGCCAAAATCTACGAATAATATAGTGCCTCTTTTATATTTCTTAAAAAGAGGTTGTTCTTCGGAGTTTTCTTTTTTAAATCTTTTTGCTCTGTAGTAATCGGACTTCCCAATATATTTGAATTTTTTATTATTTGTATTATTGGATATATCTAGCAAAATATCTCTAGCTAGTGTTAAATTTCTTTTTGTATTCATAATTCTCCCCCAAAACAAATACCTAACTTTAAAACCAATTTTACCAAACGACTTTTACCTTAATTATAGACCTAA
>ERZ772997.218-NODE-218-length-22423-cov-3.9679_pt1 | contig 22423 bp, 10 predicted proteins | sample MGYA00511127_ERZ772997 | MGnify/ENA primary metagenome ERZ772997 (study PRJEB29015, sample SAMEA2738070) | human oral metagenome | biome: human oral; feature: human-associated habitat; material: saliva | place: China | collected 2215 ... | reverse complement strand
CTATCTTGGTGTCCCTCAGCCAGCTGCATCCGGGCAACCTGCACTACACCCTCAGTGAGGCTGGCCGCGAGCTGCTCAGCACCCCGAAGGAGCAGCAGGCGCAGGCTCTTCTGCCGGTTCTGCCTCTCCAGAGCGGCGTGTATCTCTACTACCTGAAGCAGTTCTACCCGGTTCTGCTCTCGCACATTACCGTGCGTGAGCTTCTGCCCATCGTCCTGAGTGTTACACCCTCCTACCCCGCGGCGGCGCCCGTGAAGATTCGCGAGCTGGTGCTGCGCGAGTGCGGTTTTGTGCAGGGCTGGTACGGCCTGTCGTACCTGGAGCAGCGCATTGTTGAGCCGGTGATTGCTCAGGCGCTGAGCCTGCTGACCCGCGAGGGCTACCTGCGCACCAAGACGATTCACGAGCACACGGATTCTCCGCTGACTCTGTACTCGCTGTCGCCTTCGGCGAAGGAGCTCGTGGCACGATACGAGGAGACCGGCGTGCCGGCGAGCGAGCTGAGCTCCGTGCTGGCGCTGGTGAAGGATGAGGGCGCCTCCATTACGGCTGAGGATATTGCCGCAACCGATGCTCTGCTGACCCATATGGGTGTTCTTCTGCTCGACACCCTCAACGACCATGGCGCCGATGTGGAGCTGAGCCTTCCGAGCCTGGAGCAGGTCTTTGACCGCGATGAGCGCATTCAGCAGGCGTCCTCGAACCCTTATTTTGTGCAGATTGACGCGCAGGATTACCTCTACGATGTGTTGACCGCCCACCACTACCTCTCTGAGCGCGAGACCGTCTACTCGCTGGGTCCTGCTTTCGCGCCGGCTCTGGCGCAGATGGTTGAGCCGAGCGTTCAGAAGCTGGTGGCTTCGGCTCTGCTCGATCCTGCGGCGGTGGACGCTCTGCCGTACCCGCATCAGCTGCTGTACCCGATTCTGAAGCTCGTGGAGGAGAACCCGCGTATCTCCTACTACGACATCTACGATGAGTTGAAGATCGCCCTGGATATCCCGTACCTGCAGGGTGAGGTGGCGCCGCACCGCTATAAGCTGACTCCGCGTCTGCGTAACCGCTATTCGGTGGCGATGCACGTGCTCAAGGGCGAACGCTACCTGAACGCTCTGCGTGAGGGTACGGGTCGCACCTCCCGCAAGAACCCGGAGCGTTATGAGCTGAGCGAGGCTGGTAAGGAGCTGCTCAAGCGATTCCCGGAGGGTGCTCCGGAGGCGGTGACCGCCCGCATGGCGCCGTTGCCGCCGCAGTCGCTCAAGCACAAGCTGCCTCAGGATATTGCGGCTGAGTTGCAGGCTCGTGAGGAGGCCCTTCAGGCTGCTAAGGAGGCGCGCGCGGCGGAGCGTCAGGCTCGTCTGGCTGCTCGTGAGGGCGCTTCTCGTGAGCCGTTGGCTCCGGTGCCGGGTGCTTCTCCGGCGTTGTTGGCGCGTCCTGCCGGTTCGCCGGTTGCAACTCCTACCCAGTCGGCTCCTGCTGAGGTTCCGGCGGCACCGGTCGCTGAGGCTACCGCCCAGCCTGCTGTGCCCGCTCCGACTGTATCCGCTCCGGCTGTTTCGGTTGCTGAGCCTTCGGCCGCGTTGCAGGTGGCTGCCGCTCAGGTGCGTGAGGCGCTGAAGCGTTACCGTCAGGTCTTCCGCCGCGAGGCTCTGGCTCCGGCGCTGGCTCAGGTGTCTGAGGAGCGTTTCCGTAGCATTGGTTTCGATCTGTTCCTGATGCGCGGCTACACGGTAGAGGCTCTGGAAGCTCAGGGCGTGGACGGTGTGGCGACTCCCGCCACCGGCGAAAAAGAACGCGCATTCTACGTGCGTACTCTGCGCCCGGTAGCTGGCGGTGTGCTCTCCGCGAGCGTTCAGCCGCAGGATATTACCGCGTTCTTCCTGGCGATTCACGCCCGCGGCGGTCAGCTCGGCACCTTCATCACGAACGCACCGTTCAGCGATGAGGCATACGACGAGTTCATCCGCTGCTCGACCAAGTACCCGAACATTCTGGTGGACCTGGTATCCGGCGATGAGCTGCAAGATCGCCTCATTGCGCACCGCCTCGGCGTGGTCGAGGGCGCGAACGGTCTGCTGGAACTCAACGGTGAATACTTCGCCGGCTAGCAGTTTTTAGCCTATCTGGGGGCGCCCCGACCTTCTCTTTCCTGCACGTTCAGGTGGGAGAAAGCCGGGGCGTTTTCGCACCTTTACCCCGGTGAGTTGTCCATAAGTAAGCCGTTTTCCTCGCGTTCGGTGCCTCTCAGCCCGTAATATTGCCGGTTTATGCGACCCAAATCACCGAAAATCGTGGTTGAAGGCACACCCCTGCGTTAGGATATGAACATGAGCACTTACCAGGAACTTCCCAGCATCTACCGATTGAAGCGCTCGCTGACCGACGTCGATCAGATTGCTAACGAATACTTTGAAAAGGTCCTCGACCTGAACCCCGTCCATGCAACCGAGCTTGGTCGCAAAGGCGTAGAGACCCTATACCCCGACTACTCGCCCGCAGGCGAGAAGGCTTATGCGCGCCTTGCGAAGAAGACGTTGAAGAAGGTCGATAACGTCCTGCCCATTGATGACGTTGACCTGGTCACCCTGGATGCTCTGCAGGAGCGCCTGAGCCTGTACCGCAAGCAATACAAGGCTGGCTTTGGTGGCTGGCAGCTGAACAATATTGCCTCCGTCCCGCAGGAGGTGCGCTCGGTCTTTGACCTGATGAAGCGCAACACCCAGCAGGACTGGGAGCACATTATTGGTCGTATGCACCGCGTGACCGAGGCGCTGGAGGGCTACATCCAGACTCTTGAGGCGGCTCGTGAAGAGGGCAAGGTCGCCCCGCGCCGCCAGGTGGATATTGTCATTGAGCAGACCGCCGCATACTACGCTCCCGGTGGTTTCTTTGACGAGCTTGCCGTCGAGGTTGCTGAGGCTGTCCCGTCCCTGAAGGATGGGGCTGCCGCCGGTGCCGAGGCTGCCAAGGAAGGCTACCGCCGCCTCAACAGCTACCTGGTGGAGAAGCTACAGCCGGTCGCTCCCTCCCGCGACGCTGTGGGCCGTAAGGCGTACAGCCTGCACTCCCGTTCGTTCCTGGGTACCACCATTGACCTGGACGAAACCTACGCCTGGGGTGTGAAGGAGCTGGAGAGCATTATTGCTCGTCAGCGTGAGGTTGCCGAGGAGATTGAGCCGGGCGCAAGCATTGAGCGTGCGAAGCAGCTGCTCGATGAGGATCCGGCACGTCAGCTGCACGGCACCGATGAGCTGAAGGCGTGGATGCAGAAGCTCGCCGACGCTGCGGTGGAGAACCTGGCGGGTAGCCACTTCGAGATTGGCGGTCCCATGCGCCGCATTGAGTGCTGCATTGCGCCCACGAACGAGGGCGGTATTTACTACACCGGTCCCTCCCCCGATTTCTCGCGTCCGGGCCGCATGTGGTGGTCGGTTCCCGAGGGTGAGGACACATTCACTACCTGGCGTGAAACCTCCACCGTGTACCACGAGGGCGTTCCGGGCCACCACCTGCAGATCGCTATCGCTACGGCTCTGCAGGGCACCATGAACTCCTGGCGCACGAACATGCTGTGGGTTTCCGGTCACGGTGAGGGCTGGGCACTGTACGCCGAGCGCCTCATGGAGGAACTGGGCTACCTGAAGGATCCGGGTGACCGCATGGGCATGCTGAACGCTCAGCGTATGCGCGCCGCCCGCGTGGTCTTCGATATTGGCGTTCACTGCGAGATGCCGATTCCCGATGAGTGGGCTGAGCAGCTGGGCGTTGAGCCGGGCACCATCTGGACTTCTGAGCTGGGTTACGAGTTCTTGAAGCTGAACCTGGACGAGTCCGAGGGCCATTTGCGTTTCGAGTTCCTGCGTTACCTGGGTTGGCCGGGTCAGGCGCCGAGCTACAAGATTGGCGAGCGCCTTTGGCTGGAGCTGCGCGATCAGGCTCTGCGCCGCGGCGATGACATGCGTGCGTTCCACACGCGTGCGCTTCTGCTCGGTTCGGTGGGTCTGGACACTCTGCGCCGCGCCCTGACCGATGAGATGATGCTTCCTCTGGATACTGAGGATGACGATGATGAGGACGACGAGTAACCTCTGGACTAGAGCCTCTGCATAGGAACTCTATACGTGAAGACCCCGCTTCAGCTTTGGCTGAGGCGGGGGCTTCGTCGTCTTTTCGTGTCTGCTGGGGGCTATATCTTCTGGGGCCTATGTCCTCTGGGGGCTATCCGAAGTTTGCGGCGCCCGGGTCGGTGGTGCCGAATCCCATGCCGGTGGAGTCGTTCAGATCCACCAGGTGCGGGGCGAAGCGGCACCAGTAGTCGGTGAGCGCGCCGTTCGATTCGCGGATGCCCACGCCTACGGTGCGTCCGTCGACCACCCACACGCCGAGGATGGGGTGGCTGACCGGGTTGATAATGCCTTCGTAGCGCGGCGCCGGGATGTACTCCTGGTAGACGAATTCGCTTTCGGGGGCGTTGGCGAAGAAGTCGTCGTCTTCGGGTTTGATGAAGACGTCGTAGTCGGGGGCGTAGATTTCTACGCCGTCGCCTTCACGTCCGAAGATGGGCTTGCGGACCCAGTTGCGCATGCCGCCGCGGTGGCCCGCGTAGGTGGGTACGAGGTTCGGGTGGCCGGGGTACTTATCCCAGAGCGCGGCGAGCAGCAGCTTATTGGAGAGGAACATCTTCCACGCCGGCTCAATCCAGCGGTCCATGGCGCCGTGGTAGGCGAAGAGGAGCTTGTCGTAGCCTGCTTCGCTGTCGGTGACCAGATCTTCCCAAGGGTAGAGCTTGAAGAGGTTGGTGATGGCGCGTCCGTAGGCGTCTTCCCAGCTCTTGGTTTCCTCGTTGAAGATGATTTCGTCGATGGGAATCATGTGGGTTTTGATGCCCGCCTGCTGTGCCGCGTAGGCGATGAGCCAGAGGTTGTTGTAGTCCTCGTTATTCTCGTCAATCTCGGGGCTCACGTGCGCCAGGTGCAGTACGGGCTGCACGCCGGCGGTGATTTCGGGGGCGAAGATGTGGCGCCAACGGTTGGTGAAGGCTTCACCGATTTCGCCCCAGTGGGCGTAGCCGCGGGTGTCGAGGCGCTGGTCTTTCGCCCAGGTTTTCTGGCTGACTGCCGCCTCCACAATGCCGGTGGGGGTGTCTGCATTGTATTCGAGCAGCTTCATGGGGTCGCCGGGCACGCCCGAATAGGTGAAGTCGAAGCGTCCGTAGAAGTCGGCGTCGCGGCGGTTCCAGGATTCTACGGCGAGGTTGAACGCCGCCTGGGGTAGACCGAGGGTGCCGAACGCGCCGGAGGCAATGTACTCGACGGTTTCTAAGCACATGCGGTGCATTTCTTCCGCTTGAACACGCAGGAAGTCCATTTCTTGCGGGCTGAAAATGTAGGCGGCGTATTCGTTCCAGTAGTGGTCGGTGTCGTGGGGGCCGTCCACGCTGTAGGTGAGGCCTTCCTCAACGATGACGTTCTCCCAGTCGGGTCGGCCGACGGGAAATTCTTCACGGCGCATGAGGGGCTAGGCTCCTTCGAAGTAGTGAATGGAAAATAGTGAGGAAAATGCGGGCGGGACCGTTCAGTCCCTGCCCGCATTCAGCGTGATGGCTTATGGCTTAGCCGCCGGAGGTACCGCCACCGGACTTGGAGCCGCCGCCGAAACCGCCCTTGCTGCCGGACTTCGAGGACGAGCCAGACTTGGACGAGGAGCCCGACTTCGACGAGGAGCCGGATTTCGAGGACGAACCCGACTTGGAGGTGTTCGACTTGCTGTAGGAGCCGGTGCTACCGCTATTGCTGGTGCCCTGCTTACCGCTGGAGACCGAGCCGGTGGTCTTATTACGCACCGAGGAGGTCTTACCGGAGTTGTTGGTGCTGGTCACCTTGCCCGAGGAGACGGTGGAGGACTTCTTCGCGGTGCGGTAGGAGTCTTCGAAGCCGCCACCCTTAGAAGACACGCCGCTGTAGACGGTGCCATTGCTGGGGCGGGTGGTGCTGCCTCCGGAGAGCTTAGAGCCCACGGGGGGAATGTAGTGGGATCCGGAAGAATTCGCGGCGCTCTGGCGGCCCAGGTAGTACCAGAGGAACGCATTCGAATTACTGTGGGTGGTGGTCGACCCAGATGAGGTAGAACCGGAAGATCCGGAGGAACTAGAGGAACCCGAGGAGTTCGACGAGCCCGAGGAATCGCTACTGGACGAGTCGGTCGGCTCCTGAACGCCTGCCTTCTCACATTCGCTATCTTCCACGCGCAGGCCGGTCTTCGCGTCCTGGCAGACGCGGGCGTACTCTTCGCCCTGCGACAAGAACGCGTTCTCTTCCTGGTGCATGGAGTTGTAGGCGAAGATGCCACCGCCAACCAGCAGCACGCCAGCGCCAGCTACGGCAATCATCTTAGCGATGCCGGGGCGGGTTGCGCCCAGGTTCAGGGTCTGCTGGGCAGAAGTCTGTGCGGCGCGGGCAGCGAAGTTGGCGACTGCTTCCATGCGGTTGCCGGGCTTCTTCGGGCCGTTGGGGGTGGTGGTTCCGCCGGGGTATTGGGGAGCAGAACTCATGCATCTCTCCTTGAAAGGTGGTGCGTGGCGTATTGCTCAACGCGTACATGAAGCTGAGTGGGTACAGCATCATCCGGCGACTTTCGCCGGATTATCGGTGTAGTTCCAGCATATCAAGCCCTGGCTTTCGGATTATTAGCTGACGGCAAAATCTCAACAAGCTTCGCCGCATGTTGCGCCGTTGTTTCCTTTCTGTTTGCTTTTGCGGTGACTGCAGGTTAACTATCAGCCGATTTAACCGCCATGGGGGGGACAGCTGCGGCACTGGTGGATGTGCTGGCAGATGCACTGTTGGCTGCGCTTGTTGGTTGTACCGCCGAAAGGTGCCGCCGGAAGGTGCTGCTAAAGGTACCGCCAGAAGGTCACGATTCGTCACACATCCCCTACACTGCACCGGGTTGAAACACTTCTTCACACAAACTCGCGCCGGAGTGCGCAAAAGTTTTAGAGTATGCCACATGTCTACACCGCATGCATCATCTCGTTCACGTCTGCCCAAGTGGGCTACTTCTTTCGGCAACCAAATCATTGCCTCCCTCATTCTGGGTATTGTTCTCGGCGCGCTCGCCCTAGCACTGGGCGGGGACGCGAAGAGCAACCCCAACTGGCTCATGGTGACCTTGGATACCATCGGCTCCTCCTACGTCACCCTGCTGAAGGCGGCTGTTGTTCCGCTGATTTTCACCGCCGTGGTCGCATCCATCTCGAACCTGTCGCAGGTGACGAACGCGGCGCGTCTGGCGGTTAACACGCTCATCTGGTTTGCGATTACCGCGTTCTTCGCGGTGCTCATTGGTATTGCAATGGGCCTCATTGTTCAGCCGGGCGTGGGCGCGCAGGTGCAGGGCAAAGCGTACACCGGCTCGACCGGTTCGTGGACCGCGTTCCTGACCGGTCTGATTCCGGTGAATTTCCTGGGTCTGGGCGTCAGCGCTAAGTCCGGTGATTCCGGTATCACCGCCTCGGCGTCCTTCAACGTGCTGCAGATCTTGGTCATTTCGGGCGCGGTCGGCATTGCCGCGCTGAAGGTCGGCGAGGCTGCTAAGCCGTTCATTGACGTGGTCAAGAGCGCTCTGGCGATTATTCAGAAGATTCTGTGGTGGATTATTCGCCTGGCACCGCTGGGTACCGTGGGTCTGATCGCTAAGGCGGTGTTCGCGTACGGTTGGGCGTCGATGGGTTCGCTGGTCGCGTTCGTCATCGCCCTCTACATTGGCCTGCTGCTGGTCTTCCTCGTGGTCTACCCGATTATTGTTCGCGCGAACGGCCTGTCGGTCCGCCAGTACTTCTCGGGCGTGTGGCCGGCGCTCCAGCTGGGCTTCGTGTCCCGCTCCTCCATGGGTTCAATGCCGATGACCCAGACCGTTGCCGAGCGCAACCTGGGTGTTCCCCGCGCCTACGCATCCTTCGCCGTTCCGCTGGGTGCGACCACTAAGATGGACGGTTGCGCCTCGGTTTACCCGGCTCTTGCCGCGATCTTCGTGGCTCAGTTCTACGGTATTCAGCTGGACTTCACCCAGTACCTGCTGATTGTGATGGTGTCCGTGCTCGGTTCGGCTGCGACTGCCGGTACGACCGGCGCTATCGTGATGCTGACCCTGACCCTTTCCACTCTGGGTCTGCCGCTGGACGGCGTGGGCCTGCTCCTGGCGATTGACCCGATCGTTGACATGGGCCGCACCGCTCTGAACGTTGCCGGTCAGGCTCTGGTTCCGGCGATTGTGGCTCGCCGCGAGGGCATTCTGGACGAGGCGCTCTACAACGCTCCCCGTTCGGAGGGCGGCTTCGTGGCTCAGGAATTCTACGATGAGCGCATCGCCGGTGAGGCGCAGCGACTTCACGAGGTTGAGGACGCGGTACGCCGCTAATCTGGCGAGCTAATCTGGTGAGCTAATCTGGCGGAGGCTCACGCGCACGGCGCTAGGCGGTACCGCTTAGCGCCGTGTAGCTTCTCTACCATCTGTGTCCCCAGCATGGGCGCACAGCACGGGCGAAATACATTTGTCAAACGTCATAAAAATGTCATTATTGATTCTTCTTTTCTTTAATTCTTGAGAAGAGTTATGATTTTGAACGGCGTGTTCCATCTCCTACGTGGTTGAGGGGGATGGGACACGCTCTTTTTATACCCGCCGGGCTCGGCGCTCCAGCCCGTCCCTCCCGCAGATCACGCCCCCCAGATTACGCCAAGGATCCATATTCAACGCTGACGCGCCGACTGAGGGGTTCCACCTAGTGACCCCCAATCTGCACCCGAGAGTAAAACTCACCGGCGACGCTCTAAAATAGAACCCATGACTACCAGCGCTTCACCGACCCGACTGATTCTTGCCTCCGCCTCCCCGGCGCGCCGCAAGCTCTTGGAAGACTCCCGCATCGCGTTCACGGTGCGCGTCTCCTCCGTAGATGAGGACGCCGCACTCGCCGCCGCCAACGAGCAGGCACGAGCGCAGGGACGGGCGGGGCTCACCCCGGCTGAGACCGCCTCCCTGCTGGCGCAACTGAAGGCGCAGGCAGTTGCCGCCGAACTTGCCGCCGAGGGTGTGCGCGATGCCCTGGTTCTGGGGTGCGATTCGGTCTTCGAGTTTGAGGGTGTTGCCTACGGCAAGCCGCACACTGCCGAGGCGGCACGCGAGCGCATCAGCGCCATGAGCGGCAACTACGGTGTGTTGCATACCGGTCACGCGCTCGTGGATTTGCGCGACATTGAGCCGGGTGCCGAGCTGCCCACTGTTTCTGAGCTGCGCAGCGCCACCGTGCACTTCGATACGCTCAGCCCCGAAGAGATTGAGGCGTATATTGCTACCGGCGAGCCGCTCTGGGTAGCCGGTTCCTTTACCCTGGATGGCTACGGCTCGGCGTTTATTCGCGGTATTGAGGGTGAGTTCCACACGGTGGTGGGCCTATCCATCCACGCGCTACGCGATATGTTGCGCCGCCGCGAGGTTGCGGTGACCGAGTTGTGGCTAGCACCCCACAACGAGGATTAGATTCAGCGTAATCGTATAAATCTGTCTCAAAGCGCGCCCTGGAATACACATTATTGAACACCAATCGATAAGATAGAACAGTATGATGCGCGTTATATTCGCCAATCCTGCCGATGTATCCTTGGAGCAGGAGATTAAAGGAGAGCTTTAAGTGACTCAGCACCAGGCAGAAGCCGCCAAGAAATTTACTGCAGTCCCCGGCCGTCACACCGGCCCGGTCAGCAAGATTCTGATCGCTAACCGCGGTGAAATTGCTGTCCGCGTGATTCGTGCAGCCCGCGATGAGGGCCTGCAGACCGTCGCCGTCTACGCTGACCCCGACCGCGACTCCCAGCACGTAAAGCTTGCCGATGAAGCCTACGCTCTCGGCGGCGCCACCGCGGCACAGTCCTACCTGGTCATGGACAAGCTCATTGAGATTGCTCTCCGCTCCGGTGCTGACGCTGTGCACCCCGGCTACGGTTTCCTCTCTGAGAACGCGCAGTTCGCGCAGAAGTGCATCGATGCGGGTCTGACCTGGATTGGCCCCTCCCCCGAGTCCATTACCCAGCTGGGCGATAAGGTGGCGGCCCGCCACATCGCGCAGAAGGTGGGCGCTCCCCTGGTGCCCGGCACCAAGGACCCGGTCAAGTCCGCCGATGAGGTTGTCGCCTTCGCGGATGAGCACGGTCTGCCCATTGCGGTGAAGGCCGCATTTGGTGGCGGTGGCCGCGGCATTAAGGTGGCACGCGACCGCGAGAGCATTGTTGAGATGTACGAGTCCGCTGTTCGCGAGGCTACCGCGGCGTTCGGTCGCGGTGAGTGCTTCATCGAGCGTTTCTTAGATTCGCCCCGCCACGTTGAGACCCAGTGCCTGGCGGATGCACACGGCAACGTCGTGGTGGTTTCCACCCGTGACTGCTCCCTGCAGCGCCGTAACCAGAAGCTCGTTGAGGAGGCGCCCGCCCCCTACCTGAGCGATGAGCAGAACGAGCGCCTGTACGAGGCGTCCCGCGCGATTCTGCGTGAGGCTGGCTACCAGGGCGCCGGCACCTGTGAGTTCCTGGTCGGCACTGACGGCACGATCTCCTTCCTTGAGGTGAACACTCGACTGCAGGTGGAGCACCCGGTTTCCGAGGAGATTTCCGGTCTGGACCTGGTTCGCGAGCAGTTCCGCATTGCCCGCGGCGAGAAGATTGAGGAGAAGGACCCGGTTCTGCGCGGTCACTCCTTCGAGTTCCGTATTAACGGTGAGGATGCGGGCCGTTCCTTCATGCCCGCCCCCGGCACCATCGAGAAGATGACCGTGCCCACCGGCCCCGGTGTTCGCTGGGATTCCGGCTTTGTGGCTGGCGACGTTATCGGCGGTAACTTCGACTCCATGCTGGCTAAGCTCATTGTCACCGGCGCGGACCGCAAGCAGGCTCTGCAGCGTGCCCGCCGTGCCCTGGCTGAGCTGACCATTGAGGGCATGCCCACCGTCATTCCGTTCCACCGCGTCGTGCTGGATGATCCCGCTTTCGCGCCGGCTGAGGGCGGCGATTTCAAGGTGCACACCCGCTGGATTGAGACCGAGTTCAACAACACCATCCCCATGTACTCCGGCGCGCCCGGCAGCGTGGATTCCGATGAGGATGAGCGCACCACCGTGGTCGTTGAGGTCAACGGCAAGCGCATGGAGGTGTCCCTGCCGGATCTGAGCGGTGGCGCGAAGCCTGCCGCTAAGCCCGCTGCCAAGACCCGCAAGTCCCGTTCGGCACGTAGCGCGGCAAAGGGTGGCGGCGACGAGCTGACCAGCCCCATGCAGGGCACCATCGTGAAGGTGGCGGCTTCTGACGGCGACACCGTCGCTGAGGGCGACCTGATTCTGGTGCTGGAGGCTATGAAGATGGAGCAGCCCATTACCGCGCACAAGGCGGGTAAGGTTTCGGGTCTGTCCGCTAAGGCCGGCGATACCGTCACCTCCGGTGCGGTGCTGGCTACCATCAAGTAACGCTTCGCCGCGATACTGCGGTCTCGCGAGCGCTATAGGCTATACGAATCCCCCGGAAGGGTATGAGGTCATGTCTCGTATCTTTCCAGGGGATTTTCTATGTCCGCTCTTGTTTGTTTCTGTGGGGTTTGAGCGACTACCTATTGCGATTACGTCCAAATAGTGGCTGTATTTATTGGGTCTCTTCTGAACAGAGTTATAATGTTGCACTTTAGAGGGGCCTTTCAGATTCCTACGCCCACCGCACCCCACCCGGTGCGGTCACGGCACCCGGTAGAGGCTTGCGGCACATCCCGCCTCACGCGCTGATCGGTAACGGACGCCCCGGCTCCATCTGTACACACAGTTCACCATTTCGGGAGTTTTCCTCATGAGCACCTCTGCACCCGACACGAAAGCGTCCGCTGCATCGGTGAAGAATACGACTCCTCGCAGTCGAGTTATTCTCGCCTCGCTCGTTGGTACCACCATCGAGTTCTACGATTTCTACATTTACGCCACCGCAGCAGTGGCTGTCTTCCCCGTGCTGTTCTTCCCCTCGAAGGACGCAACCACCGAGCTTCTGGCATCCTTCGCAACCTTCGGCGTCGCCTTCGTGGCGCGCCCTCTCGGTTCCGTGATCTTCGGTCACTTCGGTGACAAGATCGGTCGTAAAGCAACCCTCGTCGGTGCGCTACTGACCATGGGTCTGGCGACCTTCATCATCGGTCTGCTGCCCACCTACCACCAGATTGGTCTGTGGGCACCGACCATGCTGACCATTATGCGTTTCTGCCAGGGCCTGGGTCTGGGCGGCGAATGGTCCGGCGCGGCTCTGCTCGCCAGCGAATACGCTGAGGATGGTAAGCGTGCACGCGCCGCCATGTGGCCTCAGCTCGGTGCCCCCATCGGCTTCGTCTTCGCGAACGGCTTCATGCTGCTACTGACCAGCTGGATTTCCTTCAACTCCGCAACCGACGCTAAGAACTTTGATCACCCCTTCCTCATCTGGGGTTGGCGTATTCCCTTCCTGATGTCCATCGTGATGGTCGCCGTGGGTCTGTACGTGCGTTTCAAGCTGGAGGAGACCCCCGTCTTCGCCAAGGCTGCCGCTAACAACGAGAAGGTTAAGACCCCGCTCGTTGAGGCGTTCAAGGTCGCCTGGTGGCCCATGATTCAGGGTACCTTCATCATGGTGGCGTGCTACGTGCTGTTCTACCTGATGACCGCGTGGGTTCTCTCCTACGGCATCGGCAAGGTCGATAAGGGCGGTCTGGCTATCCCCTACCGCGAGTTCCTGATTATTCAGCTGATTTCCATTACCGGCTTCGCGATCTTCATCCCGATCTCGGGTTGGCTGGCTGATAAGTACGGCCGCCGCACCCAGCAGCTGTGGACCACCGTCGCTATGGCGGTCTTCGGCCTGTCCTTCGGTCTGTTCATCTCCCCCTCCGTCGTTGGTACCGGTCAGAACGCGAACGCAACTGTGGTTACCCTCTTCATCTTTATCGGTATGTGCCTGATGGGTCTGTCCTTCGGTTCCATGTCCGCATACCTGCCGGAGCTGTACCCCACCAACGTGCGCTACACCGCCAGCGGTATCGCCTACAACGTGGCGTCCATCCTCGGTGCGGCGCTGACCCCGTTCGTAGCAGTGTGGCTGAACACCTCCTACGGTGTGGGCGCTGTGGGCGGCTACCTGGCGTTCGCCTCGATCCTGAGCGTTGTCTTCATCCTGCTCACTCACGAAACCCGTGACGTGGACATGAACGCTGTCAGCACCACGAAGTAAAACTTCGAACAGCTAACGCTCCTCTACGGCAAAGCGGTGGGGGTCGCCTCCTGAATTTCTTAGATTTCAGGAGGCGACCCCCACCGCTTTTATGTTTTCTTCCGGGGTGCTGCGCCAGGCGGGCAACGCCCGGCTCAGCACCTCGTATGCACGGATTACAGGCCGCGAGTGTGCAGCTTGCGAGCAGCCTCAGCAATAGAGCCCGAGAGCGAGGGGTAAACCGTGAAGGTATCCGCCAGGTCATCCACAGCAAGCTTCTTCTCCACCGCCAGGGCAATGGGGTAAATCAGCTCGGAAGCACGCTGACCAACCACCACGCCACCAATGACAGTACCGGAGTGGCGGCGAGCAAAAATCTTCACGAAGCCATCGCGCATCGCCATCATCTTCGCGCGCGGGTTGGTGCTCAGCTGCAGGGTCACTGCGTCGCCACGGTAGGCACCCTCAGCCAGATCCTTCTCACTCACACCAACGGTTGCAATCTCCGGGGAGGTGAAGATGTTCGCGGCAACTTTATCGGTGCGCAGCGGGCGCACCGCGTCACCGAGGATGTGCGCCATAGCAATACGGCCCTGCATCGCAGCCACGGAAGCCAACGGGTACACGCCCGTGCAGTCGCCAGCGGCGTAAATGCTGTTCACGCTCGTACGGGACACACCGTCCACCTTAATGTGGCCGCTCGGGGTCTGCTCCACACCGACATTTTCCAAGCCCAAATCTTCAGTGTTCGGAATCGAGCCAATAGCCACCAGACAGTGAGTGCCGGAGACCTTACGGCCGTCCGACAGGGTCACAATCACGCCGGTGCCGTCCTCGGTGCGCTCAACAGCAGCGGCACGAGAACGCGGCATCACTCGCACGCCGCGACGCTCAAAGACGTCCTCCAGCACGCGGGCTGCATCCTCGTCCTCACCCGGGAGCACACGGTCACGCGAAGACACCAGGGTCACCTTAGAACCCAGACCGTTATACGCCGAGGCGAACTCCGCACCGGTCACACCCGAACCAATCACAATCAGCTCCTCGGGAACCTCGCAGAGGTTGTACAGCTGAGTCCAGGTCAGAATGCGCTCGCCGTCAGGCATACCGGTCGCCATTTCACGCGGATGCGTACCCACCGACAGCAGCACAAAGTCTGCCTGCAGGGGGTAGACCAGACCCGCCTCATCAGTCACCTGGACGGTGTGGCGGTCCAGGAGCTTACCGGTACCGTGAATAATCTTCACGCCCGCAGAAGCCAGGGCACGCTTAATGTCGGCGGACTGCTGCTGAGCCAGGTCGCGGACTCGGCGGTTCACGCGGTCCATATCAACACGCAGCTGAGGTGCCTTGCCCTTCGTATTCTCAATGCCCAAGCTACCTGCCTCGGAGAAGCGGGTCATCATATCCGCCGTAGCGATCAGGGTCTTAGAGGGCACAACGTCGGTCAGAACGGCGGAGCCACCAATGGCATTGCGCTCAATCAGAGTCACGTCCGCGTTGGATGCGGCAGCCACCATCGCTGCCTCGTAACCGCCGGGGCCACCACCAATAATTACAATTCGCTGAGATGCATAGTTCACCTTTGAAGTCATGCCTTAATTGTGAGCTATGCCGCCGCTACGGGGCAAACGCACTCGCCGTGCAGATATGCCACATTATGGCAACCTGCACGGCGAGCATTTACTTGAGGCATGCCGGCTAGACGGGACGCTCACCTACTCTTCGAGAGCCTGCGGTTTCTCGGCATAAATCGAGTTGATGAACTTCTCGGCCCACTGCAGCATCGCGCCGTCCACCAGGTCTTTGCCGCCAACCGGCATGGTCTTCGGGCGCGGCACCAGAGTCAGCCAGGTATCCATACCCTTCGGCTGGGCATGCGTGGAACCCGGGTACACGCGCTTCAGGCGCATCTGGCGGGATTCCGGTAGCGGCGTAGCGGTCACCACGCGCACCTTCGGACCCAACACCACCAGCTCGTGAATACCGGCGGCACGAGCGTGCATACGCACCGTCGCCACGGCAAGCAGGTTCTCTACTGTCTCCGGCAGTTCGCCGTAACGGTCGACGAGTTCCTCGCGTGCCTCCGCAATCTTCTCTTTGGTATCGGCGGCAGCAATCTGGCGGTACGCCTGCAAGCGCAGACGCTCAGAATCAATGTAGGTGTGCGGAATATGCGCGTTGACGGGCAGGTCAATCTTCGTTTCGACCTCTCGCTTTTCCTTCTCACCGCGATAGTTCGCCACCGCCTCGCCGACCAGGCGCAGGTACAGGTCAAAACCGACGCCGGCAATATGACCGGACTGTTCGCCGCCGAGCAGGTTGCCGGCACCGCGAATCTCCAGGTCCTTCATGGCGAGTTGCAGGCCCGCACCCAGCTCGTTATGGGTCGCCACAGCCTTCAGACGCTCATGCGCAATCTCACCGAGGGTCTTATCCACCGGGTACAGGAAGTACGCGTAGGCGCGTTCGCGACCACGACCCACGCGTCCACGCAGCTGGTGCAGCTGGCTCAGACCGTAGTTCTGGGCGTGGTCGACAATGAGGGTGTTCGCGTTCGAAATATCCAGGCCAGTCTCCACAATGGTGGTGCAGACCAGCACGTCAAAGCGGCGCTCCCAGAAGTCCACAATAATCTGCTCCAGGCGCGATTCACTCATGCGGCCGTGGGCGGTGGCGATGCGCGCCTCCGGCACGAGCTTGCCGATTTCTGCGGCAACATCGTCGATGTCAGCCACGCGGTTGTGCACGAAGAAGACCTGTCCTTCACGCATGAGCTCGCGGCGGATTGCGGCAGTAATCTGGCTGTCGGTTCGCGGGCCCACGAAGGTCAGCACGGGGTGGCGTTCCTCCGGCGCGGTGGCAAGGGTGGAAGTCTCGCGAATACCGGTGAGCGACATTTCCAGGGTGCGCGGAATGGGGGTTGCACTCATGGCGAGCACGTCCACGTTGGTGCGCATCTGCTTGAGCTTTTCCTTGTGCTCCACACCAAAGCGCTGCTCCTCGTCAATGATGACCAGGCCCAGGTCCTTGAACACCACGCTGTCCGAGAGGATGCGGTGCGTACCAATCACCACATCCACCGCGCCGGATGCGATTTCTTCGGTAATCTGGCGGGTTTCTTTCGCCTTCTGGAAGCGTGAAAGCACGCGAATCTTCACGGGGAATCCCGAGAAGCGCTCGCTGAACGTCTCGTAGTGCTGCTGGGCGAGCAGGGTCGTGGGTACGAGCACGGCAACTTGCTTGCCGTCCTGTACCGCCTTGAATGCGGCACGTACGGCGACCTCGGTTTTGCCGAAGCCCACATCGCCGGAGATGAGGCGGTCCATGGGGATTTCTTTCTCCATGTCTTCCTTCACCTCGTGGATGGCGGTGAGCTGGTCGGGAGTCTCGTTGTAGGGGAAGGACTCTTCCAGCTCTCGCTGCCAGGGGGTGTCTGCGGCGAAGGCGTGACCGCGCGATGCCTGGCGTGCCGAATAGAGTTTCACCAGGTCGGCAGCGATTTCCTTGACTGCCTTGCGAGCGCGGGACTTGGTCTTAGCCCAGTCGCTACCACCCATCTTGGACAGGCTCGGGTTCTCGCCACCCACGTAGTTGGAGATGAGGTCCAACTGGTCGGAGGGCACGAAGAGGCGGTCGGGTGCGCCACCGCGCTTGGCGGGGGCGTACTCGATGACCAGGTATTCCTTCATGGGCTGCACGCCGTTGACCGGGGATGCGCCAGCCACCGGGCGGGAAGTCATCTCAACGAACCTGCCGATGCCGTGGCGTTCGTGCACCACGTAGTCGCCGGGGTTCAGCGCGAGCGGGTCGACGGCGTTGCGGCGGCGGCGCGTTTTGAATTTCTGTCCGGCGGCACCTCGGGGTGCGTAGGTTCCGCGGCGGCCGAGCAGTTCGGCTTCGGTGAAGACGGCGAGCTTCGCCTCCTCAATCAGGAAGCCTGCGGAGGCGGGCGCCTCGCACACCTCAACAATGCCGTGTTCGATGTCGCCGGCGGGGTCCGCTTCGAGGCTGGTTCGGCGGGCTGCGGGTACGGCGGGTGCCCCTTCGCCGAAGTGGAAGAGGTCAATGAGTCGGTCGGTGGAGCCGCGGCCGTTGGTGAGGGCGAGGACGGTCCACTGCTTCTGGATGAGGTCACCAACCTGGCTGAGCATGCGTTCGACGGAGCCGTTGAATGCGGTTGCGGGGGTGGCGTTGACGGTGTAGGTGTCGATTCCGTCTTCGATGGCGTCGGCGATGCTCTGGTTTTCGAGCGCACCTGCGGCGGCGTCTTCGAGCAGGTCTGCGTCGGTGACGAGTTCGGTGATCTCCCACCAGCTGAGCTTGGCTTCGAGTGCTTGAGTGGTGGTTTGGTCGATGGTGCGGAATCCGCTGTCGCTCATGCGTAGCTGGCCGAGGTCGATGGGTGCTACTGCGTCGGCTTCTGCGGAGGTGTCCCATGCGGCGGCGAGGAATTCTTCGTTGGTGGCGACGAGGTCTTCGGCGCGGGCGCGCACGCGCTCGGGTTCGACGTTAATAATCATGGACCCTGCCGGCAGCAGCTCGGTGAGGGTATTCATGGATTCGATGAGTAGCGGGGTCAGCGATTCCATGCCTTCGACGTAGATTCCACCGGCGATCTTTTCGAGCATGGTTGCGGCTGCCGGGTAGTCGGCTTTCAGCCGGGCGGCGCGGCTCATGACCTCGGGGGTGATGAGCAGTTCGCGGCAGGGCAGCAGGGTGAGTTCGGTGAGCTCTTCTCCCCCGCTGAGGGTGCGCTGGTCGGCGACGGAGAAGTGGCGCATTTCGTCGAGTTCGTCGCCGAAGAATTCGAGGCGGACAGGGGTGGTTGCGGTGGGCGGGAAGACGTCGATGATGCCGCCGCGTACGGCGTATTCGCCGCGTTTGGCGACGAGGTCTACGCGGGAGTATGCGGCGTCATTGAGGTCTCGTACTACGTCTTTGAAGGGGTATTCTTCGCCGCGAACCAGGTGTACGGGTTCAAGTTTTTCGATGCCGGTGACGATGGGCTGGATGACGGCGCGTACAGGCGCGATGACGACTTGGGGGCGTTTGGCGGCTTCCCCGGTCATGGCGCGCAGTACCTGCAGGCGGCGGCCTACGGTGTCGGAACGCGGTGAGAGGCGTTCGTGGGGCAGGGTTTCCCACGCGGGGAAGAGTGCAATGTCGGCGGCGGGCAGGTAGGAGCGCAGGGCTGCGGCGAGGTCTTCTGCTTGGCGGTCGGTGGGGGCGATGATGAGGCTGAGCGCTTCGGGGGTGGTTGCGCGTACGGCGCCGGAGATGTCGGCAATGAGCGCGGCGTGTGTTCCTCCGACAGCGCCGATGAGGGTGCGTGCGCTACGTTCAGCAGGCTTCGCGGAGGCAGCGGTGCGGATTGCGGCCCAGCTGCTGAGTTGATTGAGGGTTTTCAGGAGGGGGTGCAGGGGTGCTTCGGGGGGCTGTGCGGTAGCTTTTCGGGTGGTGCTCACGGGTTCTCCTGAATCTGCGGTCCTCGGGGTTGGCGGGTTCGCCAGTTTGGGCGAGTATGCCGGTAATACGTGCTGGGTCGGGTACCTGAGTGAGGTTGGCTACCTGGGCGTTCGACACCCGAGTGTTTTGCCTTTATTTCACGGTACTTTTTGTGTGTTTTGGGGTGTTTTATGCGGCTTTTCCATTGTAGGTCGTGTCTGCTTTTTCTGGCATTTTTCTCTGGTGTTCTTCTGTTGTGGAATATATTCCTTTTTGCACCCGATTGTCGCTTTCATTGGCGATATATGAGTATGGTTTTATTCTGTGTCATTTCTTGTGCCACAACGCCGATTTTATAGGGCGTAAATCACACCCTCACCCACATCTTTGCACTTTGTGCACCATTATTTTCACAGCTTAATCCTGTACCCTAATCATTAACACTTACAGAAAAGCCACACAGTATATCCCCTTCCGGATTCTGATTACCTCTTCCAACCAACCTCAGGTTTTCAGTATTTACTGCGGTTTTTCTAGTGCAATAATTCACCGTTTCTTTCGATGTTTCTTCCGGAACGTCGCATCAGAAAGACACAAATGACAACCACATACACGAACAATCCCGCTGAAAAGCCCCATGCCCGTTCATGGTCTGCTAAGAAGTGGGGTGCTTTTGCACTCGCTTTTGGTACTGCTTTTACTGCGGCGCCGCTTACTCCTACTACTCCCGCCTCGGCTGCTACCGGCACCCATGATGGTTCCAGCAGCGATAAGGCGGCTGCTTCCTGCTACGAGGTCAAGCAGGTTAATCCTTCTGCCCCTTCTGGCACGTATTGGCTGTACACCCCGCAGATGAGCGGCCCGGCGCAGTTCTACTGCGATCAGGAAACTGATGGCGGCGGCTGGGTCATGATTGGCCGCGGTCGTGAGGGTTGGACCGAGTCCTACAATGGCACCGGCGACCCGAATCAGCTGCATCAGAACCCCACCGGTCCTGCCGCTTTTACTCCGGTCCAGCTTCCCGCAAACACTGTCGATGCGCTGCTGAACGGCATTAAGCCTCAGGACCTTCCCGACGGCATGCGCCTGCACCGTGCTCACAATGCGAGGGGAACCCAGTGGCAGAACGTTTATGTTCAGCGTCCTCAGACTGAGCAGTGGACCTGGGCGATGAGCTACGGTCAGCGTTGGGGCACCGTAAAGTTCACCGGTGCCGGCATTAACCGCACCGCTTATATGGGCGGTTCCGCTTCGGAAATGGCTCCGGGTATTACCACCAGCTCGGTGCGTTTCTTCGCTAACCCGAACCAGGGCTACCAGATTGGTTTTGCGTACGGCGCACTGGTGAACTTCGGTAATGAGAATTCTGATTCGTATATTTACCACAAGCGCGGTTCCTTCGGTTACTCTATCCCCTTCACTCAGGTGTTCCTGCGCCCGAAGCTGACTCAGCGTGACTTGAACTTCTCGCAGATTGGTTCTGGCTCTGCCGCCAGCAACCGTCGTGCTCTGCCCAATAGCTACACGATGCCCGTTCGCTGGCGCACCAGTGAGCAGACTGGCACCGGCAAGAAGAATGAGATGAACACCTACGTTCAGGCTATTACTCAGGTGGGCGACACCGTCTTCACCGGTGGCGACTTCAAGTATGTGGAGTCGGCTGGCGGCGAGCGCGTGGACCAGTCGTACCTGGCTGGCTACAACGTGGATTCGGGTGAGCTGGTTCGTTCCTTCCGTCCGACCTTCAACGGCCAGATTAAGGCTCTTGAGGCTCTGCCGAATAACCGCCTGGCGGTTGGCGGCGAGTTCACCGAGGTGAATGGCGAGAAGGTTAACCACTTCGTCATTCTGGACGCGACCACCGGTCAGATTGACCGCACGTGGGATGTTCAGGTTCAGCGCCGCAATGGCGATGCCGCCCAGGTAAAGACCCTACTGGTTCAGGACGGTTACCTGTACATTGGCGGTAACTTCACCCATGTGAAGGGCAATACTTCTAAGGCGTACGCTTACTCGCGTGGTGCCGCTCGTATTAACCTTTCGAACGGTGCGGTGGATTGGAATTGGCGCCCGAACTTCAACGGTACGGTCAACGGTATTACCGCCGCATCCGATAATTCCACTGTTCACGCTGCGGGTTACTTCACTGAGCTGAATAACCAGCGTGCGTTCCGTCTGGCTGCTTTGAATGGTTCTAACGCTTCGAACATTAAGTGGGAGTGGGAGCCGTCGTTGAAGCTGAACATTACTGACCGTATTGTGTACGCGTTCCAGTTCGATGTTCAGGATGCTGGCTCGACCGTGTGGACTGGCGGTGCTGACCACCTGATCGCGAACTATTCGAAGAATGGTTACGGCCGTATTTCTTCGTCGATTTCTAAGTACGGTGGCGACTGGCAGGATCTGCACCTGAGCGGTAACACCATTTACGGTGCGTGCCACTGCGGTGACGTGCTCTTTGAGGGCTCTACCGGCTACCACACCTACTGGAAGGAGTCGAAGGCAGTTCACCGTATGCGCCTGGTCGCAGCGTTCGATAAGGACAGCGGCGAGGTTATCGGCGAGTTCAGCCCGGTTCTGAAGGGCGCTAGCGGCTACGGTGTGTGGGAGTCCTTCGTGGATTCTCGCGGCAACCTGTGGGTTGGTGGCGACATTAACCGTTCGCTGGGTGCTAATGGCGAGCAGCGCACTGTCGGTTTTGCTCGTTTTGCTCCTCGCGATGTGACCGCGCCGTCGACTCCGTCGAACCTGTCGGTTCAGCGTGATGGTTCGACTGACAAGCTGTCCTGGTCTGGCGTTCGTGAGAGCGGTGCTCGCTACCAGGTGCTGCGTGATGACCGTGTGATTGCTACGGTATCGGGTACCAGCTACGAGGTTGAGCACACCGATGGCGCTCGCTACTACGTGCGTTCCATCGATGCATCTGAGAATTTCTCGGCTTCTACGGGAGCTGCTCAGGCTTAGGTCAGGTTGTTGATCTAGTTTCTTTGAGCCGCCGCCTGATGTGGGCTCTGCAGGGTTTGCGGGGTTCGGATCAGGCGGTGGCGCACCCGGGGTGTATACCCCCTATAGTTTTGGTTTGGTCCGAGTTGCCCAGTTTGCTATCGCTTCGCCTCTGCGGCGGCTATGATGGGTTGGGATTCATTGCGTCGGATGGGTTGCTTCCGTCCTTTCCGATGATGGGCTGAATCTTGGTCTGTGGTGTTTCTTCGCTGTTGGTACGACGGGGGAAGCTTCACAGATTTTTAGCGTTCTGCTTCTTACGGGTGCGGTGCAGTTGTTGGCTTCGTGCGTGAGGGGCGGGGCGTATTCATTCAATTTCCGATAACTACACTCACTGATTCCGGCAGCAGACTCTCTGTTAGTGCAGTTCATAACGCTTCTTCCCTCCCCGATGCATGGTTACTATGCTGTGCCCTGTGTTGGGTGGGTGTTGCTGTGTGAATTGCATTTTTCTGTTGTGTACCGGTTGAGGTCTCTAGGAGAGACAAATGAATTTTCTTCCGTTCACGCGTGGAGGGCGCTCGCAGGGCGTTGCTTCCTCCGCTTCTGAGGGCTCTCGCGTAGCTTCTCGTTCTGGGTCCCGCGCTTTGGGTGCGGCGGCTGCTTCTTTTGCGATGGTTGCGGCGTCTTTGGGTCCGATTGCTTCGGGCGCTCAGGCTGCTGACGCACGCTATTATGATGGTTCGTCGAGCGAGCGCGCTGCGGCGAGC
>ERZ772997.217-NODE-217-length-22429-cov-65.115_pt1 | contig 22429 bp, 12 predicted proteins | sample MGYA00511127_ERZ772997 | MGnify/ENA primary metagenome ERZ772997 (study PRJEB29015, sample SAMEA2738070) | human oral metagenome | biome: human oral; feature: human-associated habitat; material: saliva | place: China | collected 2215 ... | reverse complement strand
AACAGGCTAAGTGTGCCTGTTGCCGCCTAAAAGGCGGCCCGGATGCCTGATTATCGGGTATCCGGGAAGGATTAAGGGGGTGTTTGGGTAGAATTAAGGAGTGATTGGGGGCGGAAACAGCCGAAAACAGCCGAAAACCTGTGTTTGGGGTTTCGGTTGTCGGGGGAAAAGGAATTTTGCAAAGGTCTCTACCTAATTACCTGAAAGCCTGCCACACCACCCAAGCAATGATTGTCCAAGCAAATACCATTCCCGCTGCCAATATCATCACAAATACCAGCCAGACGGCAATCTCCATCTTACGTCCGGTCAATACGCGCCGTACTTTCTGCCAGCCGCCATGTCGATATGCGCGGCGCAGAACGGAAATGCGCTTTTTGCCGTAGCTCAGGAAATCCCAAGTGGCGGCAAAGAGTTCGAGAACGCCAGCTACAAAATCCAATACCACTATTTAAACTCTGTAAAATATACTGGCGTTATAGTAAATCCAAACAAGAAATCCCTATTCCGTCATTCCCGCGCAGGCGGGAATCCGAGCCCTGATTTATCAGGAATATTTAGAGGTTGCCGCGACTTCAAACTTCTGGATTCCCGCCTGCGCGGGAATGACGGTAATTGAATCTTCCCTGTTCCAATCCGCTGAGACCTTTGCAATAACATAGGTTACTAAAATTTTATGCTCAATCTCATTTCCAAAATGCAAAACCTTTCTGATTTTTCCTACTTTTTGCTCAATATTAGGAAGGTTTTAGTCAATTGAAATTTTTTGGCGCATTTTTATACGTCAAATTTCGTTAACAGACTATTTTTGCAAAGGTCTCCCGCTGTAAAAAACGTTTTCAGACGACCTTTTTGATGTTAGGGTTTACAACCCCAACTCCCCCCAAATCTCATCAATCTTAGCCGTAACCGCAGAGTCTTTTTTGATTACCCGTCCCCATTCGCGTTCAGTTTCGCCCGGCCATTTGTTGGTCGCATCCAAACCCATTTTGCCGCCGAGCCCGCTGACGGGGCTGGCAAAGTCGAGATAGTCGATGGGCGTGTTTTCCATCAAAACAGTGTCGCGTACAGGATCCATGCGCGTGGTTACCGCCCAGATGACTTCTTTCCAGTCGCGCACGTTCACATCGTCATCGACTACGATGATGAATTTGGTGTACATAAACTGGCGCAGGAACGACCAGCAGCCCATCATCACGCGCTTGGCGTGTCCGGCGTACTGTTTTTTCATGCTGACCACCGCCATGCGGTAGGAGCAGCCTTCGGGCGGCAGGTAGAAATCGGTGATTTCGGGGAACTGCTTTTGCAAAAGCGGTACGAACACTTCGTTCAACGCCACGCCCAAAACGGCAGGTTCATCGGGCGGTTTGCCCGTGTAGGTGGAGTGGTAAATCGGGTTTTCGCGCATGGTGATGCGTTCGACCGTGAATACGGGGAAATGATCCTGCTCGTTGTAATAGCCGGTGTGATCGCCGTATGGGCCTTCCAACGCGGTTTCGTTAGGATGGATGACGCCTTCCAGCACGATTTCGGCACGGGCGGGTACTTGTAAATCGTTGCCGATACATTTCACCAGCTCCGTCCGCGAACCGCGCAGCAGTCCGGCAAACTGGTATTCGCTCAAGGTATCGGGAACGGGCGTTACCGCACCCAAAATGGTGGCGGGGTCGCAGCCGAGCACGACGGCGACGGGATACGGCGTATCGGGATTGAGTTTGCGGAACTCCTGATAATCCAACGCGCCGCCGCGATGCGACAGCCAGCGCATAATCAGCTTGTTTTTGCCGATTAACTGCTGACGGTAAATGCCTAAGTTTTGGCGTTTTTTGTGCGGGCCGCGCGTGACGGTCAAGCCCCATGTTACCAGCGGCGCAACGTCTTCCGGCCAGCAATGCTGAATCGGAAGTTTATACAAATCAACGTCTTCGCCTTCCCACACGATTTCCTGACACGGCGCATTTTTCACCACGTTCGGCGCCATGCTCCAAATGTCTTTCAACAGCGGCAGTTTGGAAAACGCATCTTTAATGCCTTTGGGCGGTTCGGGTTCTTTCAAATACGCCAGCGTCTGCCCGATTTCGCGCAGCTTGGACACGCTGTCCGCACCCATGCCCATCGCCACGCGTTCGGGTGTGCCGAACAGGTTTGCCAACACGGGATAATCGTAGCGCGTACCGTCGGGCTTAATCGGGTGTTCAAACAGCAACGCCGGCCCTTCGGCGCGCAGCACGCGGTCGGCGATTTCGGTCATTTCCAAATGCGGGGAAACGGGATGCGCGACGCGTTTGAGTTTTCCCTGCTGTTCGAGCATGGCGATGAAGTCGCGTAGGTCTTTGTATTGCATGTTGATCCTTATTTGAGGTCGTCTGAAAACCGGATTTTGGATTTCAGACGATCTGAATCATCAAATTTTTATCAGATTTTTTACAGAAGTTTCAATCGGTTCCGAAATAAACCTATAGTTACCAATACTACCAATTCACGCGCACTGCCCGACTGCCGAGCAGTTTTTCCAGTTCGTCGAATAACGCGGAGCTCGGCGTAACCATCCATTTCGGCGGCACTTGAAACCTGCCCGACGCTTTGCCGTTGCCATACGACAGTTGCAGCGGGATATGCGGCGTGTCGGGCAGGCGGTGGGCGGTGAGGATGGCGGCGAGGCGCGCGATGTCGTGGCCGGGGGCGAGGGCGAGGCTGAGGCTGCGGGCGTAACGTTCGCGCGCCATTTGCAGGGTCATGACTTGGTTTGCCATGATGCGCAGTCCGTTGCCGCCGCCGTAGTCGTCGCGGCTGACTTTGGATTCGATAATCAGCACTTGGTCGGATTTGAGGTAGTCGGCGCAGTTTTCCAGCGTCTGGCCGCTGACCATGATTTCAATCTGGCCGCTCAAATCTTCGAGGCTGACGAAGGCGATTTTGCCGCGCTTGCCCATCATGGTGCGCACGGCGGTAACGAATCCGGCGAGGCGGACGCTGTCTTGCGGTTTCAGACGGCCTAATTTGGTCGGGGCGATTTGGCGGACTTCTTGGGCATACGGGCCGAAAGGGTGGCCGGACAAGTAGAAGCCGATGACGGTTTTTTCTTCGGCGAGTTTTTCCGATTCACTCCACATGGGCGCGTCGATGAGCTGCACCGGTTCGATGGCGTCTTCCATCATGTCAAACAGCCCGCCCTGATTGGCGTTGGCGGCTTTTTGGTCGGCGTTGTTCATGGCGAGGTCGATGTTTGCCAAGAGCATGGCGCGGTTGGGTTCGATGCTGTCGAACGCGCCGCCGCGTATCAGGGCTTCGAGGGTGCGGCGGTTCATGTGTTCTTTGCCGACGCGCTCGCAGAAGTCCAACAGGCCGGTAAATTTGCCGCCGCTTTGCCGCGCGGCGATGATGGATTCGACGGCGGCTTCGCCCGTGCCTTTAATTGCGCCGAGTGCGTAGCGGATTTTCATGTTCGGATACGGCGTGAAGCGGTAGTCGGATTCGTTGATATCGGGCGGCAGGAACTCGATGCCGTTGGCGCGGCAGTCGTCGTAGAAATGCTTGAGCTGGTCGGTGTTGTCCAATTCAGACGACATGGTCGCTGCCATAAATTCGGCGGGGTAATGGGCTTTGAGCCATGCGGTCTGGTAGGAAATCAGGGCGTAGGCGGCGGCGTGGGATTTGTTGAAACCGTAGCCGGCGAATTTTTCCATGTAGTTGAAGATTTCGTCGGATTTTTCGCGCGAAATGCCTTGTTTTGCCGCGCCTTCAGCAAAGATTTCGCGGTGTTTCACCATTTCTTCGGGCTTTTTCTTACCCATGGCGCGGCGCAGTAAGTCCGCGCCGCCGAGCGAGTAGCCGCCGATAATCTGCGCCGCCTGCATCACTTGTTCCTGATACACCATAATCCCGTAAGTCGGCGCGAGTATGCCTTCGAGCAGCGGGTGGATGTATTGGAACTCCTGACCTTTCATGCGCGCGACGAAGTCGGGGATGTTGTCCATCGGGCCGGGGCGGTAGAGCGATACGAAGGCGATGAGTTCTTCAAACTTGGTGGTGTGCGCCGTTTTCAGCATTTTTTTCATGCCGGTCGACTCGAACTGGAAGACGGCGGTGGTGTTCGCATCGCGGAAGATTTTGTAGGCGGCCTGGTCGTCGAGCGGGATTTTGCCGACATCGACAATATCGCCGGTGGTGTTTTTGATGTTGTTCTGCGCCATTTCGATAATGGTCAGGTTGCGCAGGCCCAAAAAGTCGAACTTCACCAAACCCACGTCTTCCACGTCGCCCTTGTCGTACATCGATACGGGCGAGGCGGATTCGTCCGCCTGATACACGGGGCTGTAATCGGAAATCTTGCCCGGCGCAATCAACACGCCGCCCGCGTGCATACCCAGACCGCGCGTCAGGTCTTCCAGCTTTTTCGCCAGCGTAATCAATTCGTCCGCTTCTTCCGCTTCGATCAATTCCTGAATCTGCGGCTCCGCCTTCATCGCATCGTCCAAACCCAAAGGTTTGTTGGCCTCCAGCGGAATCAGCTTCGACAGTTTGTCGCACAGGGTAAACGGCAGCTCCAACACGCGCCCTACGTCGCGGATCACCGCTTTGGACGACATCGTGCCGAAAGTAACAATCTGGCTCACCGCCTGCGCGCCGTATTTATCGCGCACATACTCAATCACACGGCCGCGGTTGCTTTGGCAAAAGTCCACGTCGAAGTCGGGCATGGAAACGCGTTCGGGGTTTAAGAAACGTTCGAACAGCAGCGCGTATTTCAGCGGGTCGAGGTCGGTAATCTTCAGCGAATACGCCACCAGCGAACCCGCGCCCGAACCGCGTCCCGGCCCCACCGGACAGCCGTGCGTTTTCGCCCAGTTGATAAAGTCTTGTACGATAAGGAAATAGCCGGGGAATTTCATCTGGATGATGATGTTCAACTCAAAATCCAGCCGCTCCTGATATTCCGGCATTTTCGCCGCCCGCTCCGCTTCGTCGGGATAAAGCTGAACCATGCGTTCCTGCAAACCCTCGTTGGAGAGTTTCACCAGATAATCGTCCAGCGACAAGCCGTCGGGCGTCGGGAACAGGGGCAGGAAGTTTTTGCCCAGCGTGATATGGATATTGCAGCGTTTGGCGATTTCTACCGTGTTTTCCAAGGCCTCGGGCAAATCAGCGAAACGTTCCAGCATCGTTTCCGGCGGAATGAAAAACTGGCTCGGCGTAAAATCGCGCGGACGTTTCTTGTCCGTCAGCACCCAGCCGCCCGCGATGCACACCCGCGCCTCGTGCGCGTTGAAGTCGTCGCGGCTCATAAACTGCGTCGGATGCGTCGCCACCACCGGCAAACCCAATTCCTCCGCCAGCTTCACGCTGCCCGAAACGCAAGCCTCCCATTCGGGACGTTCGGGCAGGCGTTGCAGCTCCAGATAAAACGCATCGGGAAACCACGCCGCATATTTCAACGCCGCCGCACGCGCCGCGTCTTCATTGCCGTTCAAGAGATTCACGCCCACTTCGCCGTAATGCGCGCCGCTCAAACAAATCAAGCCGCTGTTGTCGCCGTTTTCCAGCCATTCGGGATTGAGTTCCGCATGATGGACATTGCGGTCTTTACCGACATAAGCCGCCGTCAAAAGCTCGCTCAGGCGCAGATAGCCCGCATCGTTGCGGATAACCAGCATGGCGCGGAACGGCTTGTCGGGCGCATTCGGATTGCCTATCCACACATCCGCCGCCCCGACGGGCTTAATCCCCGCGCTGCGGCAGGCTTTATAGAATTTCACCAAACCGAATTCGTTCATCAAATCGCTGATGCCCAAAGCAGGCAAACCGTATTCCTGCGCTTTGGCAATCAGTTTTTTAATCCGCACCATACCGTCGGTAATCGAGAATTCGGTATGCAGGCGCAGCGGGATGTAGGTCGGCTCGGTCATGGCAAAATCGGCGTGAACAATAAAAGGCGTATTGTAGCAGGGTTGGAAAAAGGTCGTCTGAAAACGAGCGTAGCGAGTTTCGCTAAAAAGAGTGAAGCGGGTTTCGCTAAAACGGACAAAGTGAATTTCGCTAAAACGAACGTATTGATTGGGCTTTCAGACGACCTTGAAAGAAAAATGGTATATAAAACAGAAAAAATTTTCCATTCTATTTAAATTTTATAAAAAACAAAATAAAAACCGACCAATGTACAAATTTAGCATTCAAACGGTATGAAGTTTCCGAAATTTTACGATTTAATTACAACAAAATCTGATATTAAAATATGAAAAACGGGAATTGATATTGCATTTGCAATTCCAGCGGGTACAATGACGCAAAATGCCTATCGGCATAGAGAATGCGGTTTCCTGCATATTTCAATATCAATAAAGACCGCCTGATACGGTTGTATCGTGTTTCAAAAGGGATATATCAGAATGCTCCATATCAAAGTCGTCGTCGTCGGTAGTATCAACATGGATTTAGTAACCCGCGCCACCCAATTCGCGCGCGCGGGCGAGACTTTGCTGGGAAGCTCATTCCATCGCTACATGGGAGGCAAAGGTGCCAACCAAGCAGTTGCCGCCGCACGCCTAGGTGCATGCGTAACCATCATCGGTGCAGTCGGCGACGACGATTTCGGACTGGAAATGGTAACCAACCTCCGCCACGAAGGCATATGTACCGATTATGTCCAAACCATCATGGGACAAAACAGCGGCATGGCAAACATTACCGTTGCCGACGAAGAAAATTCCATCATCGTTATTGCCGGCGCAAATATGTATCTGACCGTTGCCGACATCGAAGCCGCAGAAGAACGGTTTGCCGAAGCCGACATCATCCTCAGCCAGCTTGAAATTCCGATGGAGTGCGTGATGGCTGCATCAAGGCTGGCAGCAAAATACAATAAACCCTTTATCCTCAACCCTGCGCCCGCCCGCGCCATCCCAAACGAATTGCTGGAGCAAATTACTATCTTAACGCCCAACCGCTACGAGCTTGCCGCCAGCCTGGGAGCGCCGCAAGGCCTGTCCCCCGAAGAGTTGATTTTGAAATCCCCCTGCCCCGTCCTGATGACTTCAGGCAGTAAAGGCGCCGTATATAAAGACCCCAAAGGCCGTCTGCGCCATGTTTCAGGTTTTAAGGTACAAACCTCCGACACCACGGGTGCCAGCGATGCCTTCAACGGCGCATTGGCAGTATTCTGGCACGAAGGCATAGACATCGCCGTACGCAAGGCCTGCGCCGCTGCCGCCCTGTCTATTACCCGCTCCGGCGCGCAAAACGGAATGCCTTTCGAGTTCGAGTTAAGCGGCTTCCTCGCCTCTCAAAAATAAGGTTTGATGCGGCAGATTTTTCCCTCTGACACACTATCTAAAACTACCTCAAAACGAGAACATCAGAATTTAATATTCTAAAATAATTTATTTTTTTTAACTGTTAAGGCGTTTTCCTATGTAAAAAGGACAAACAGATCCGCCGTATTCGCACCTTCTATTAAATTTGGAAATATTTAAATTTTTATATGATAAAAGGTCGTCTGAAACCCAAAATCAGGTTTCAGACGACCTTTTATATTTTCTGATTATCCTTACGGTTTCATCAGAATTTATGAACCATACCCAAAGAAACGGCTTTTTGCTCAACAGACCCTGTTTGAGTCGGCGTCAGGCGGGTTTTGCTGCCCAGTTTCATATAACCGGCATGAGCAAGCATAGAAGTACGTTTGCTGAATTTGTAGTTGGCACCAACTACTACTTGGTCGAATTTATCGACTAGTTTCTCGCCGCTGTTCACGCCTTTTGCCGCCCAGCCGTGGGCGTAAGTGAGGCGCGGGGTCAGGTTGCCGAAGGTATAACCCACGGTAACGGCTGCATCGGCAACTTTGACGGCTTCATTTTTACCGGCATCGGCAGTAATGTCAGTGCCTTTGTACGTATTGAAATCATCGGTAAAGTAACCCAAATATTTATTTGCGCTTTCATGGCCTTTGGTATATTGCGCGCCTACGCCGACGAACAGGTTGTTTTTGTCATAGTAGCTTTCGATTTTAGCGATTTGTGCGGCTTTGATTTTACCGTTCTTGTCGGTGTACGCGCCTTTGTAATGGCCGTAGGCAAGGTTGGTGGTGAAACCGCTGTTTTCATAAGTCAAACCGGCGGTATATTGTTCTTTGCTGGGTTTTTCATGTTTATATTTGTCGTCCGGATTGCGGTTGTCGCGTGGCGCGTAGGACGCATTGAATTTGAACCCGCCGAACGAAGGACTGTCGTAGCGTACGGATGTGGTGCGCACACCGGTGCGTGTGTTAATGCCCAAACCCATCGCGTTGGTTTTATACAACCAAGGGTCGATGGTATCCATCTCGTTGAGCATATTGTTCATATTGCCGACGCGAACCTTACCGAATGAGCCTTCCAAGCCTATGAAGGAATCACGGTTGCCGAAACTTTGGCTATTGGATTCGCCCAAAATGGAAGTGCGCTGTTCCACCTGCCAGATGGCTTTGAGGTCGTCTGAGAGTTTTTCGCTGCCTTTGAAGCCGATGCGTGAAGTATTGTCGTTGATGCGGGTTGCAGTCGCGCTTTTTTCCGTACCTTCGTTACCTTTGATTTTCACCTGTCCAGAGGTGATGGTGCTTTTAACTTGTCCGTACAGGACAACTTCGGCGGATGCTGCAAAAGGCAAAGCCGCGATAGTCAGGGCAATAATGGCTTTTTTCATACAAACTCCTCTTTAATCAAAGAATCAAATTTAGGTCTATCGTTTTACAAAAATAAGAGACTCAAAACCAAAAACAGCAAGACCCGTGGAACAATTTGCGCAATCATAATGAACTTTCGATATTTAAACAATCTTTTTCATCTTGATAAGAATTATTATTCATTAGAGTTTAGACTTTTTACAACATTCATCCATTTTTTTATAGTTGATTCAAATAGAAACGCAAACCCACCATTTATGGATAGGCAGGAATTTGAGATTTGAAAGTAGCTTTTCCCCCATACACTTCATCCCGACTCCTAAAACCGGTTTCCACTCTCCTCAAAAAAATAATGATAAGTCATTTTTATCTGAATGAATATCCGGTATAGTCGTCTGAAAACACAAAAAAGCACCTCAACCGAGGTGCTTTTTCTCTTTTCAGACGACCTTTTGCCGGGCATCAGCCTTTTTTATTGTTCAACGCAGCTTTGACAAACGCGGTAAACAAAGGATGACCTCTGCGCGGGTTGGAGGTGAACTCGGGGTGGAACTGGCAGGCGAAGAACCAAGGATGGTTTGGCAGTTCGATGGTTTCGACCAAGCGTTCGCGTCCTGCGGATACGCCGCCGATAACCAAGCCCGCCTGTTCCAGCGTAGGAACGTAGTTGTTGTTGACTTCGTAGCGGTGGCGGTGGCGTTCTCGGATGTGTTCGCTGCCGTAGATTTTGGCAGCGAGGCTGCCTGCTTTCAATTCAACTTCTTGTGCGCCTAAACGCATGGTGCCGCCCAAATCGGCGGATTCGTCGCGTGTTTCGACGCTGCCGTCGGCGGTTTGCCATTCGTCAATCAGGGCGACGACGGGCGCGGCGCATTTGAGGTCGAACTCGGTGGAGTTTGCGCCTTTCAAGCCTGCGACGTCGCGGGCGTATTCGATCAGCGCAATCTGCATACCGAGGCAGATGCCCAAGTATGGCACGTTGTTTTCGCGGGCATAACGCACGGCGGCGATTTTGCCTTCCACGCCGCGCGAGCCGAAACCGCCGGGAACGAGGATGGCGTCCATGTCTTTGAGCATGGAAACGTCACCGTTGTTTTTCTCGATGTTTTCGCTGTCAACGAAGGTGATTTGCACGTCGGTTTCGGTGTGGATACCCGCGTGTTTCAAGGCTTCGATCAGCGATTTGTAGGATTCGGTCAAATCGACGTATTTGCCGACCATGGCGATTTTGACGGTGTGTTTCGGATTTTTGATGGCATGGACGATTTTTTTCCACGCGGTCAAATCCGCCTGTTGTACGTTAAGCTGCAACTGCTCGGTAATGATGTTGTCGATGCCTTGGTCGTGCAGCATTTCAGGGCATTCGTAGATGCTGTCCACGTCGTAGCTGCCCACAATTGCGCGCTCTTCCACGTTGCAGAACAGGGCGATTTTGCGGCGTTCGTCCGCCGGCATTTTCCGATCCATGCGGCAAATCAGGATGTCGGGCTGCAAACCGATGCTCAACATTTCTTTAACGGTATGCTGGGTCGGCTTGGTTTTGATTTCGCCGGCGGCAGCAATGTAGGGGACGTAGCTCAAGTGGGCGAACAAAGTGTTGTTGCGTCCCAACTGGCTGCGCATCTGACGGATGGCTTCCAAAAACGGCAGCGATTCGATGTCGCCGACCGTACCGCCGATTTCGACGATGGCGACATCGTAACCCGCCGCGCCTTCGTGGATGCGGCGTTTGATTTCGTCGGTAATGTGCGGGATGACTTGAACCGTACCGCCAAGGTAGTCGCCGCGGCGTTCTTTGGCGATGACGTTTTCGTACACCTGCCCCGTGCTGAAGCTGTTGCGGCGGGTCATGGTGGCGTTGATGAAACGTTCGTAGTGTCCCAAGTCGAGGTCGGTTTCCGCGCCGTCGTCGGTCACGAACACTTCGCCGTGCTGGAACGGACTCATCGTGCCGGGGTCGACGTTGATATAAGGGTCAAGCTTGAGCATGGTCACGTTCAAACCGCGCGATTCGAGGATGGTGGCAATAGAAGCGGCGGCGATACCTTTTCCGAGTGAAGATACGACGCCGCCGGTTACGAAAATAAATTTAGTCATGATGCAGTACCCATGTTGGAATACGGGATTTTACCTTTAAGCGGGTTTTCTGGCAAACGCGGGACGGGATGCGGATGTGGTTTTCAGACGACCTCCGCTTCTATCCTTTTACGTCTAGACAAGGCAATAATTTGTTAAAATAACGTCTGTTTGCGATTACTGATGACGATAAGGTCGTCTGAAAATATCGGCTTCCTCATCGCCATCCCATACCGCCGAATGATTCGGCCGGTTTGTTAAGATTAATTGATATGTATAAGTTCCTCCCTATTGTCCACGTTTTGTCCAGACTGGGGCTGCTGTTTTCCATGGTGCTCGCAGTACCGACGCTGATGTCGTATTTTTTTCTGGACAACGCGTTTCCGGCGTTTGCCTACACGGCTTTGGCGACAACGCTGACCTCTTGCGCGGTTTGGCTGCTGACCTTCCATTTCCGCCGCGAGCTGCGCCCGCGCGACGGGTTTACGTTGGTTTTGATGTTGTGGCTGGCATTTGCGCTGGTGGCGGCGATGCCGATCTATATTCACATTCCGGGCATCAGTTTTACCGATGCGTTTTTTGAGGCGATGTCCGGACTGACGACGACGGGCGCGACGGTCATGACGAGTTTGGACACGCTGGCTCCGTCGGTGAATTTTTGGCGGCATATGCTCAACTGGCTGGGCGGCATGGGTATCATCGTGCTGGCGGTCGCGATTCTGCCGATGCTGGGCGTGGGCGGAACGCAGCTCTTCAAGGCTGAAATTCCGGGAATGGACAAAGAAAGCAAGATGGCGCCGCGCATTTCGCAGGTGGCAAAAAAGCTTTGGTTCTTCTACACGATGACGACGGCGGCGGCTTTTCTGACACTGCATTTTGCGGGGATGAGCTGGTTTGACGCGCTTTGTCACGCGATGTCGGCGGTGTCGCTGGGCGGTTTTTCGACACACGATGCCAGCATCGCTTATTTTGATTCGCTGACCGTCGAATGGGCGGTCATGTTTTTCACGCTTTGGGGCGGTGTAAATTTCGCCACGCATTTCACGGCGCTGACACGGCGTTCGCTCAAATCTTATTGGCAGGACGAGGAATGCCGCGTACTGCTGGTGCTGCTGGCGGGCAGTATTTTGATGTCGGCGGTGTATCTGTGGCAGAAGGATTTTTATGCAACCTTTGGGGATTCGCTGCGTTTCGTCAGCTTCAACTTTGTCTCCATCGGACTGGCAAGCGGTTTTTCCAACACGGATTTCGCGCAATGGCCGCTGATCGTGTCGCTGTGGATGTTTTTCCTGTCCAACCTGTTGGCAAGCTCCGGCTCTATGGGCGGCGGCATTAAAAACGTGCGGGCGTTGGTCTTGTTCAAATTCAGCCTGCGCGAGATGATGATTCTGCTGCACCCGAAAGCGGTGCGCACGGTCAAGGTCAACGGGCGCATGATTCCCGACCGCATGGCGCTGACGGTGATGGCGTTTATTTCGATTTATTTCATGACGACGATTGTGTTCAGCTTTTTGCTGATGGCAAGCGGGATGGAATTTATCTCCGCCTTCACCGCCGTCATCGCGTGTATTACCAATGCGGGCCCGGGCTTGGGCGAAGTCGGGCCGGCAGGCAGCTATGCGGTATTGAGCGATGTGCAAAAATGGCTGTGTTCAGCCGTGATGCTGCTGGGCCGCTTGGAAATTTTTACGGTGTTGATTTTGTTGACACCGGCTTATTGGAAAAAATAAAGACAGGTCGTCTGAAAACGGATTTCCGGTTTTCAGACGACCTTTTTGCTTCACTGACACATCTTCATTACCGCACAACAGCTTTTCCTACCGTTACGCCTTCTATACATCCTTCTCATGACAAGAATGCTACAATTGGCATATTTTTACCGTTATCGGACAGGTGTTTTATGCAGTATTTCTGCCTACTCATCCCCATCCTCATTGGCTATTTTCTTGACGAAATGACCGTCGGCGTCATTTTCGGCTCTATTTTATGGTTGTTTGCGCGTGAACTCGGCAAACCGCGTCAGGAAGAACATGATGCGAAACTGCAAAATCTGGAAAAAGAAATCGAGTTGCTGAAGCTGCGTTTGACGGCTTTGGAACATGAAACCGTTCATGATGAAGCAGGAGTCGGGCAGGCGCGGAAACTGCGTGCTGTTTTGTCCGAACATGCCGACGATATTCAGACGACCCCTGCGCCGCTTCATGAGAAGGTTGAACCTGTCGCAACTACGGACAATGCGCCTGTCGAGCCGCACATCGAACCGGTTACCGCGCCCTCTTTTTCTACACCTGTTCCCCCTGTTTCCGCCGAACCTTCCGTGCAGCCCGAACCTGCTCTGTACGCAGACAGCGTAGAAACACCTGCCCAAGTTTCCGCTATTCAAGAAGACGAACGCAAACAAGACGCGCCTGTCCTGCAAACGTCGTCTGAAAACGAAGTGCCGATGTCGTCTGAAAATACATCAGAAAACATCGACACCGAATCTCGTGAAACCGTTATCCATAAAGAGGAAGGTTTCGATTTCAAATTCTCCGAAAACCCCATTGTTGCTTGGTTCCTGCGCGGCAATCCGCTGCTGAAAACCGGTATCGTGGTGCTCTTCCTCGGCTTGGCGTTCCTCTTGCGCTATGCCTCCGAACGGATTTATGTACCGGTGGAAATGCGTTACCTGACTGTGGCAGGTGCGGGTCTGGCGGCGGTCATCGGCGGCTGGAAGCTGCAAAGCCGAAAGCGCGAATACGGTTTGGTGTTGCAGGGCTTCGGCGTGGCGGTGATGTATCTGACCGCTTTGGCGGCGTTGAAACTGCATCCGCTGCTGCCCGCACCGATCGTGTTCGTGCTGATGGTGGCGATGGTCGTATTGATGGCGTTGCTGGCGATCAGGCAAAACGCGCAGATTATGGCGCAGGTTGCCTTGGTCGGCGGTCTGGCGGCGCCCATCCTGGTATCGGACGGCAGCGGCAATTATTTGGTGCTGTTTTCCTACCTTTCCCTGCTCAATGCCGGCGTAGCGGCGATTGCTTGGTTTAAGGCATGGCGGCCGCTGAACCTGACGGGTTTCGCCGGAACCTTCTCCATCGCCGCGTTGTGGGGCATGCAAAGCTATACGCCGCAGCATTTCGCCACGACCGAACCTTTCCTGATTTACCACTGGCTGCTCTACACCTTCATCGCCTATCTGTTCGCCCGCCGCAAGCTGACGGAAAACCGCGAAGACACGCTCGCGCCCGTTGCCGACAATGCGACGCTGGAAGAAATTTGGAACAGCCTCTGCTCCCACGGCCTGCGCGTCCACGTCCTCGACCATACTTTATTGTTCGGCACGATGGCGGCGGCGTTCGGACTGCAATACCGCATGGTGGAACACTGGCCGTCTGCGGACGCATTCTCCGCGCTGGGCTTCGCCGCCGTTTACGGACTTGCCGCGCTGATGCTGAAACGGCAACAGGGTTTGTATATCCTGCGTCAGGCGTTTGTTGCCCTGTCGCTGCTGTTCCTCACGCTCGCCGTTCCGCTTTACTTTGAACGCGGCAACACCGTCATCCTGTGGACGGTTGAATCCGCGCTCGTGTATTTCTTCGGACTGCGCCAACAGCGTCCGCATATGCGTTTGGGTGCGCTCGTTGTTTATCTGCTGGCGGCGCTGACCCAACTGAGCGGTTATCAGGAGGGAGGATCCACCATCCTGCAAGGTCAATGGTTCACCACCCTGCTGACCCTGTTCGGCGGCACGGCAATTTACCTGCAATGGCATCTCTACCGCCGTAAAGGTTCGGCATACTGGGAACACACGCTTCAAAACGCAACCCTCTGCGCCGCCCTGCTCTACACATCCATCCTGCCTTTACTGTTTTTCGCGGAACGCGGTAGCATCATCATTTTCTCTGCTTTGGTGGCAGCTTGGGCGTTCTGCCGAGGCAAAGGCAAGTCGGACGTGTTCAGCACATTCGCCTTGGGCAATGCAATCTTTATCCTGCTCTTCCAAGCCTCGATTAATAATGAATCCAACGGCTTCCTGACACACTGGCACCTCTTTGCCGCCGCGCCGCTGCTGTTTGCCGCGGCCTACATGCTGCAATATTCGCGCGTCCAAACCGAAGCATCGGAAAACCAAGGCAAACAAGACCAAACCCTTCCGTTCTCGCAGATTGCAGGCTGGGCTATCCTCGTTATCGCCCTGATGTTGGGCGGCTTCGCCACCTATACCCAATGGACGGGCGAAGAAACCCTGTTTATCGAGCTTTGGGCATTGCCGATATTCACCACCTTGCTGCTGCTTGCCAACCGTTTGAACTGGAAAGAGCTTTTTCAGACGACCTTGGCATTCCTGCCCCTGTTTGCCCTGCACTTCATCGGCTATCACCTCGAACACCTATGGACGGCCGCCGCAGCCCTGCCGCTTGCCGCCGCTACCGTGTTGAACTTCGTCATCCTGAATAACCGCCGAACCCATGCGCCTATCGGCTTGCACAAAATCAACATCATCATGCTCGGCATCCTTTGGTCGCTTTGGGCGGGAATGTATGTAGGCGATCGTCTCGACGGCGTTTGGTCGCAGCTCTCGTGGCTTGCCGTACCGCTGATCATGTGGGTCGTCCTTCATACGCAGCGGCAGCGCGGCTTTTTCAGACGACATCAATCCGCCTATCAGCATTCCGCCCTGCCGATAGCCGCCCTTGCCGCGGCAAGTTGGATGATATGGACGAACTTCTCTACTCCGTTCCAACCCACGCCGTTGCCGTATATCCCGCTGCTTAACCCGCTGGAGCTCGCCTGCGCCGGAATGCTGTGGTTTGCCCTGAAGTCCCTGCCCGAAGCCCTGCCTGCAGAATACCGCCGCGTGAACGCGCCCGGCGTCGCCGCCCTCGCATTCATGGTCATCAGCGCGGGCGTGATGCGCCTGTGGCATTTCTACGACGGCATCACTTGGCAACTCGACATCATGCTCCAATCCTTCGGACTGCAAGCCAGCCTCTCCGTCGTCTGGGCAGTGACCGCCATCATCCTGATGGTGTACGGCAACCGCCGCAAACTGCGCCCCTTCTGGATAACCGGCGCGGCGCTGATGGCGATTGTCGTCATCAAGCTCTTCCTCATTGAGCTTTCCAACAGCGGCGGCATCGCCCGCATCGCCTCCTTCATCATCGTCGGCGTGCTGCTGCTCTTGGTCGGCTGGTTCGCGCCCGTTCCGCCCAAAGCGGTGGAAAACGAAGAGGACAAAGCATAGCCCAGTCCCCAAAGAAAAGGTCGTCTGAAAACCGATTCAGGTTTTCAGACGACCTTTTTAGTAGAAAGAACGTTATAGCCCGTTTGCCAAGCAGTTCAATATCCTGATTGTTTCATCGGCATCAGGGCAAACATTCCCGAGCGGTTATTTCAGATGAATTGTCGGTTGATAGCCTTTTGCCTCTTCCGAACCATCAAACGGCACAACAACGCCATCCGCGTAGGTTACATACGCTTTGTATTTCACTGAGACATCGCCTTTAGGATTCAGCGCGATAAATGGGAAAGCGGTAAATTCGCCCGCTTCCATACGGCCTTTGTAAATGATGCTGACGATATTGCCTTCCGCATCTTTTTCTGTTTTATAAGTCCAACCCGGAACAGGATGGATGGATAAACAACAGTTTCACACCTTCGGCAACCACCATTTTTACCCCGGTTACCGCCTTACCGCGATTGGTAGGCACATTCAGGCGGAAATGGTCTGATTTTCCAGAAATACTATCAACACCATTAGAATAATTGCGAATCGTAACATGCGCCTGAGCGTCCATCATCAATGCAGACAGAGCCAAAGCAGAAAACAATAGCTTTATTTTCATTGTGTTATCTCCGTAGGAAGAGTGGATAAAAAGATCATTGTTGAAGGCTTGCCCGAATCCTAGCAGAGAATATCCATCAAAAGAGCATATGTTAGCCTTTATTGCGCCAACAAGGGAACAGAAAGCCGAATACGCCCATTAAGGTCGTCTGAAAGACAGATTTAGGCTTTCAGACGACCTTTCGAATAATTTACTTGAGCACTATTCAACAGCTTTTTGAATCTTGACCCACACTACCTCAAACGCCCGCCTTGCTCCCCCATTGCCGTTATTCCCATTCCCACCGACGCAAGGAAAATACGCAAAAATCCATAAGTTAGAATTTGCAGCAGCCTTGAAATATGCCCGAAATACCAAGGTCTGGATTCCCGCCTGCGCGGGAATGACGGCGGCAGGTTAAACAATCGAATCCGATCGGCAAGACAGTATCGACGCGCTGCCGCACCGTAGCGTGGGCTTTGCCCGCGAAAGCCGTTTGAAAAATCATTGCACCAAAGAATAGCTATAAACCCGAACGGACAATGACCGTTTCAAAGCAAAGGTCGTCTGAAAAAACGATTTAGGTTTTTAAACGATCCTTATTCAAAAATAAAAACTTATAAATTTACAAACACTCCTTAATTGCCCAACCATACCAACTTCGGTTTTTTTCCTCAAATGAATCAACCAATTCTTCAGTTAACCCATCATTTTCAATAACAGCCTTTATGAAAGTACTTGCTATTGTGTACGGATGTATCTTGTTGATCGGAGTTTCAATAGGTGCCACCATGAATCCATATTTTATTAGAATCCTTTCCAATTCATAATGATTTTCCTTCGTCAACTTTATGGATTCTCCTGTACTATTGCGATAATATCCGTTGTCAGCTTCTCTAGGATCAATACATTTACCTTCAAAAAAATAGGCACTATCTTTACGATAGTCCGGTTCGCTTCTTTGAATAGGATTACCATTAATATCCAAATATTCAAATTTAGGAATTGGGGCTGTTTGTATAATGAAAAAGTTTTTATACTGAGTATCTCCCCTGTAAACATGTATCTTATCAATTTTACACTCTACTCCCAAACCATCTTTTAAATCCCCCATTATCCATAAATCATCTTTTTTATTCCAATTTTCGGCATGATTATCGCCCCCATCTTGATCCATACACCAAAAATTTTCTCTTGTATTAATTCCATTAAAATTATTTAAAAATTCTTCAATTAATTTTGGATTCTCTAAAGTTTCTATTCTTCGTATAGTAGTACATGTTTGTCTGATAATCTTATCCAAATCATAGATAGCATCCCAAACTCTCTTTTTAAAACTCTGCTCCCTTAAATATCTTTCTCTATCATCATATAAATTTCTAATTTCCTCATTGATCTCATCGATAGATTGGAATCTATCCTCCTGTCTACTGGCTAAACATTTATCAATGATTGCATCAAAAAATGGATGGTCAGGTAAAGCCCTCATTCTTCTGCTACCTTCATGTGTATCCCCTGTTACCACCCATTGCATAATTTGACCTAATGCAAAAATATCACTAGCAAAAGTTATTTCCCCTCCAGGGCCTGATTGTTCAGGGGCACTAAATTTATAATTAGCTAACCTTTCCCCACCTCTTGTCTCAGACAATCTATCGTATAATTCAGGATCAAAATGAGCAATTCCAAAATCCCCTATAACTAAATCTTCAATTTTATTTTCCTTTATATTGATATAAATATTTTCAGGCTTCAAATCCCTATGTATTATTGAGTTATTATGTAAATGATGAATGCCTTTACAAAGCAATTTAAATATCAATTCAATATTCTTAATTTTCTCTTGTTTATCTTCAATATTAGATAAAACACTTTCCTTAAATTTTTTTAGGGAGCAATCAAATTTTTTAGAAATAATGATATAGTAGAAATCATCATTTATTTTTACCTTATCAAAATGATACTGAGGCAAGATGTTTTCATGAGACGGACATTGAGCAAACGTAAAATACTCATCTATAAACCTTTTTAATTTTCGCTCATCCCCATTAACAGTGAAGAATTTAATAGCATATTTTTTTCCATTTCTTTCAAATAAGAAAACTGTAGAATTCCCTCCACTACCTAGTTGTTCACTTAAAAAAGAAAATTCTCCAATATCAGTCTGTAGAGGAGATTCTTTTAATTGTTGATACAAAGATGGTTTGTTTGATGTAGTCATAATACATTTCCCAAAGAGTATTTTTTTGATTAAAAATAAATTATCTAATATAAAAAATATACTTTTTCATGATTAATTTCTCTTACAATTATACCTATCCGTCTTAATGAAAAGAAATAATATTTAGCATGATTATCCCATAAGGTCGATCATGCCAAATTTTCACTACTTTCATTTCTACAAAGATGAGAATGACGGCGTAGGTTTCGGCAAAAATTGCTCCTCCCGTTTTCAGACGACCTTTGCCCCATCGGTGTACATTGTAGCGTGGGCTTTGCCCACGATAATGTTGGGTAAAAGAGGTCGTCTGAAATTTTGAGTTTGATTCGTGGGCAAAGCCCACGCTACGGGTTTCAGACGGCCTCTGCCATCTCCCTTTTACATCTCTTCCAATTTCGCAAATTTGGTATCCAGCTCTTTCACGCCCTGTTTGCCGAAGTTGATGGTCAGTCGGGCGGATTCGCCTTTGTCCACGGCATCGATGATGACGCCGGTGCCGAATTTGGCGTGGCGGACGTTTTGTCCGATGCGGAAGCCTGCGTAGGTTTGCGGCTGTTTGTAGTCGTCGACGATTTTGTCTTTGGACGCGGCGGTTGGTCGCGGGCTGCCGTAGCTGTCGTAGGCAGTTTTTTTGACGGACAGGTAGTGCAATACTTCGGGTGGGATTTCTTCGACGAAGCGGGAGACGATGCCGAATTGGGTTTGTCCGTGCAGCATGCGTTGTTGCGCCATGGTGATGTAGAGGCGTTTGCGGGCGCGGGTGATGGCGACGTACATGAGGCGGCGTTCTTCTTCGAGGCCGCCGCGTTCGGCAAGGCTCATTTCGCTGGGGAAGCGGCCTTCTTCCATGCCGGTGAGGAAGACGGCGTTGAATTCCAAGCCTTTGGCGGCGTGGACGGTCATGAGTTGGACGGCTTTTTCGCCCGCGCCTGCTTGGTTTTCGCCGGATTCGAGGGCGGCATTGCTTAGGAAGGCGAGGATGGGGAAGGCGGGGTCGTCTGAAATGTTGTCGGGCAGGATTTCGAAGTTGCTGTCTTCGGGTTTGAACTCGATGGCGGCGTTGACGAGTTCGTCGAGGTTGTCGAGGCGGTCTTGGTTGTCGCCTTTTTGGGTTCGGTAGTGTTCGGTCAGGCCGCTGTCTTTGAGGATGCCGACGATGATTTCGGGCAGGGGCAGTTGTCCGACTTGGTTGCGCAGGGCTTCAATCAGGCGGACGAAGGCGGCGACTTTGCCGGCTTTTGCGCCGGCGTTGCAGGCTGCCTGCCAGAGGGTGATGCCTTGTTCGTTTGAGGCCGTCTGAAGGTTTTCGACGGTACGTGCGCCGATGCCGCGCGGCGGGAAGTTGATGACGCGCAAGAGGGCGTTGTCGTCGTCGGGATTGACGGCGAGGCGCAGGTAGGCGAGCGCGTGTTTGATTTCTTGGCGTTCGTAAAAGCGCAGGCCGCCGTAGATTTTGTAGGGGATGCCGCTGCGGAACAGGCTTTGTTCGATGACGCGGGATTGGGCATTGCTGCGGTAGAGGACGGCGATTTCGTCCAAATCCCAGCCTTCGCGTTCGAGGGCTTTGGTTTCGTCCACGATGAATTGGGCTTCTTCGAGGTCGGTAAAGGCGGAGTAGTAGCGGATTTTGTCGCCTGCTTCGGCGTCGGTGCGCAGGTTTTTGCCGAGGCGTTCGTCGTTGTTTTCGATGACGGCGTTGGCGGCGGCGAGGATGTTGCCGACGGAGCGGTAGTTTTGTTCGAGTTTGACGGGCGCGTCGATGTGGAACTCGTTCATTAATGCGGTCATGTTGCCGACGTTCGCGCCGCGGAATCGGTAAATGCTTTGGTCATCGTCGCCGACGGCAAAGACGGCAGCGTGGTTGCCTGCAATCAGTTTCAGCCAGGCGTATTGCAGCTTGTTGGTGTCTTGAAACTCGTCGACCAGAATGTGGTTGAAGCGGTTTTGGTAGTGTTGGCGCAGGATTTCGTTGCTTTGCAGCATTTCGTAGCTGCGGAGCATGAGTTCGGCAAAATCGACCACGCCTTCGCGTTGGCAGATTTTGTCGTATTCGGCGTAGCACTCAATCATGCGGCGCGTGTGCGGGTCGGGCGCGCTCAACACGGAAGCACGCAAACCGGATTCTTTTTGCGCGTTGATAAAGCCTTGCAGCGAACGCGGCGCGATGATTTCTTCGGCGATGTTGAGGCTTTTGAGCAGGCGTTTGATGAGGGAAAGCTGGTCGCCGCTGTCGAGGATTTGAAAGGAAGAGGGCAAACCGGCGTCGCGGTGGTGCAGGCGTAAAAAGCGGTGGCAGAGACCGTGGAACGTGCCGAGCCACATGGCGCGGACGTTGATGGGAATCATCGCGCCGAGTCGGATTTGCATCTCTTTGGCGGCTTTGTTGGTAAACGTAACCGCCATAATGCTGTGTACACTCGCCTGACCGGTTTGCAACAGCCATGCGATGCGCGTGGTCAGCACGCGGGTTTTGCCGCTGCCCGCGCCCGCCAAAACGAGGGCGGATTGCGGCGGCCAGGTTACGGCGGAAAGTTGTTCGGGGTTCAAGCCTTGCAGCAGATTGGGGGCGGATTGGTCGGGAAACATGGGAAGAGGCCGTCTGAAAAATGGGAATACGGTATTTTAATGGAAACGGCAAAGGTCGTCTGAAAAGATGTTTCAGACGACCTTTTGCTTGCATTCCACGATGCAAACGCTATATCCTCCGCCTAAAATTCATTCTTTCGAAACCATGACTCGCTTCCTTCATACCCTTGCCGACGGTACGCAAATCACCGTCGAACTCAAACGCAGTGCCAAGAAAAATCTGATTCTGCGCCCCGTCAATATGCAGACGGTCAGCATCAACGTCCCACCCTTTTTTCAAGACCACGCGTTGGCAAACTGGCTGGCGGCAAACGAAACGATTTTGCGGAACACACTTGCCAAAACGCCCGCACATCCCATTCCCCACCCAAACTTACCTGAGTGGATTTGGTATCGGGGAGTAAAGACTAAGCTGGATACTCACAGCCAAAACCATATCCGCATCACGTCGTCTGAAATCCTGCTTCCCCGAAAAGAAACCGCCGCACAAATCGACCACCTGCGCCGCCTGTTGAACGAACGCGCCCGCGAATACCTGCTGCCCCGCCTTGAAAAACACGCAGCCGAAACAGGGCTGACTCCCGCTGCCACAGACCTGAGCAACGCTAAAACCTTTTGGGGCGTATGCCGCCCGCACACCGGCATCCGCCTCAATTGGCGGCTGATCGGCGCGCCCGAATACGTCGCCGACTATGTCTGCATCCACGAACTCTGCCACCTCCGCCACCCCGACCACAGTCCGCACTTTTGGCATTTGGTGAACACGCTGACGCCGCATACCGACAATGCTAAAAGTTGGCTGAAGGCGCACGGGCGGGAATTGTTTGTGCTGGGTTGAAGGGGGAACCGTAGCATGGGCTTCGCCCGCGAGAATCCGCCCTCTCACGTCTGACGAGAGAGGGTTGGAGAGAAGGTGGCTCTTGTCCCTTGTTCCGTATATTTGCAAGCCACCCTATCCCAGCTTTCCCCCGTCGGATAATGGGAAGGGATCAAGCTGCTGTAACTGAAAAAAGGTCGTCTGAAAATAGTGAACTGCACCCCAAAAGTTGGACATCCCCTCCAACTCACAAGGTGCAGTTTTTT
>ERZ772997.214-NODE-214-length-22592-cov-13.1531_pt1 | contig 22592 bp, 21 predicted proteins | sample MGYA00511127_ERZ772997 | MGnify/ENA primary metagenome ERZ772997 (study PRJEB29015, sample SAMEA2738070) | human oral metagenome | biome: human oral; feature: human-associated habitat; material: saliva | place: China | collected 2215 ... | reverse complement strand
TGAAAGCCTGTGAGCAATACGTTAAAGTAACCGATAAACTCGGCATCCCTTACGTTTTCAAAGCCTCTTTCGACAAGGCAAACCGCTCTTCGATTCACTCTTTCCGCGGTGTGGGTCTGGACGAAGGCATGAAGATTTTTCAAGCGGTAAAACGTGAGTTTAACGTTCCCGTGATTACCGATGTTCACGAGCCTTACCAATGCCAACCGGTTGCCGAAATCTGTGATGTCATTCAGCTACCTGCCTTCTTGGCGCGCCAAACCGATTTGGTGGTGGCAATGGCGAAAACCGGCAATGTTATCAATATTAAAAAACCGCAATTCCTCAGCCCGTCTCAAATGAAAAACATCGTCGAGAAATTCCAAGAAGCAGGTAATGAGCAAATCATTTTGTGCGAACGCGGCGCAAACTTCGGCTACGACAACTTGGTGGTCGATATGCTCGGCTTTGGCGTGATGAAAAAAACGTGTAACAACCTGCCCGTTATTTTTGACGTAACCCATTCCCTGCAAACGCGCGAATCCGGTGCCGCCGCATCAGGCGGACGTCGCGCCCAAGTATTGGACTTGGCGCTTGCCGGTATGGCAACCCGATTGGCCGGTTTGTTCCTTGAAGCCCATGCTAATCCCGACCAAGCCAAATGCGATGGCCCAAGCGCATTGCCGCTTGCCCAATTGGAAGACTTCCTGACCCGTGTTAAAGCAATCGATGAAACCGTGAAATCGTTTGCACCTATGGATATTCGTTAAAGGTTAATAAGTTAAAAGGCCGTCTGAAAGCATTTTCAGACGGCCTTTTTATCGGCGTTATTGTCCACGTAAAAACAACGCATCCAATTCTTTTAAAGTCAGTTTGACCCAAGTCGGACGGCCGTGGTTGCACTGGTTGCTGCGCGGCGTGTTTTCCATATCGCGCAGGAGCGCATTCATTTCCGGCAGGGTAAGCTGGCGGCCGGCGCGGACTGAGCCGTGGCAGGACATGGTGGCGAGGATGTGGTTTTCGTGTTCCTCGATGGTTTGGCTACTGCCGACTTGGGCGAGTTCACCCAAAACATCTTTGGCCAGCGAAACGACGTCGGCTTTACCGAGCATGGCGGGAACTGCACGGACGGCAAGGGTATTGCCGCCCATATCGGACAGTTCCAGCCCGAAGCCTGCCAGCGTTTCGGCATGATCGGCAAGGGCGGCGCATTCTTCGTGGGACGCGACAAAGGTTACGGGAATAAGCAGTCGCTGGCTTTGCAGGTTGCCGTTTTCCTGACGTTGGCGTTTCATTTTCTCGTAGTTGACGCGTTCGGCGGCAGCGTGCATATCGATGAGCAACAGGCTGTCTTCGGCTTGGGCAAGGATGTAGATGCCAAGTAATTGGGCAATGGCAAAGCCGAGCGGCGGCAGTTCGGATTGGGAGGGAAGGCCGTCTGAAAGCGGCGTATCTGTTTTTTGGGTAGGAGTTTCAGACGGCATATTGCCGAAACGTGCCTGCTCGAATTGGATCAACTCAAGGTCGATGTCGTCGGTTTTTTTATAAAGCTCGGCGTAAGTATTCATGGCCGCACGGCTTTCGCGCAGAGACAGGCTGCGTTGTTGCGGCGCACGCGCGGCTTGGTAAGGCATAGGCGCGGTTTTGCCTGATGAACCAAAGGCATTGCGTGTATCGGATTCTTTGCCCGTCGGGTAGTTGGATGCGCTATCAAACAGATTTTTGCTGTCGTTTTCAGACGGCATTGGTGCAGGAGTAACGCCGGTAATGTCATGCAGCACTTCGCCTGCGTTGCTGACGCTTTCAGTTAGGTCGGCGCGCGTGTCGGCAAGGGCTTTGTTGAGCGTGTGGAACACGAGTTGGTGTACTTGCTGGCTGTCGCGGAAGCGGATTTCGGTTTTGGTCGGGTGGACGTTGACATCCACGGCTTCGGGCGGCAGGTCGAGAAAGAGGACGAAAGCAGGTGTCAGCGCGTTGTGCAATACGTCTCGGTATGCCTGCTTGACGGCATGGAGCATGACTTTGTCGCGGACAAAACGATGGTTGACGAAGCAGTATTGTTTGTCGGTTTTGCCTTTGGCAAAAGTCGGCTTGGCAATCGCGCCATAGAGCCGCAATGCGCCATTGCCGCTGTCAATTTCCAATGAGGCCGTCTGAAAATCATCGCCGACAATGGCGGCAATACGTTCATGCAGGCTTTGTACAGGAAGCTTAAACACTTGTTTGCCGTCGCGTTTGAGTGAGAAGGCAATGTGCGGATGCGCCAGTGCAAGGCGTTCGAGCATGGTGGCGCAGTGGGCGTATTCGGTGTTTTCGGATTTGAGGAACTTGCGCCGCGCGGGGGTGTTGAAGAAAAGTTCGGCAGCTTCGATGGTGGTGCCGACGGGGTGGGCGGCGGCGGTGGGGCTGCTGAGTTTGCCGTCTTCGGCTTTGACTTGGGTCGCGTGCGCGCTGCCGTCTTGGCGGCTGGTCAGGGTCAGGCGGCTGACGGAGGCGATGCTTGCCAAGCCTTCGCCGCGAAAGCCCATGCTGGCAACGTGTTCCAAATCGTTTAAGGTTTTGATTTTGCTGGTGGCGTGGCGGTGGAGTGCGAGTTCGATGTCGTCTGGGTGGATACCGCTGCCGTTGTCGCTGACGCGAATCAGGCGTATGCCGCCGCCTGCCAGTTCAACATCAATCGCTGTCGCGCCTGCATCGATACTGTTTTCAACGATTTCTTTTAAGGCGTTGGCAGGGCGTTCAACCACTTCGCCGGCGGCGATTTGGTTGACAAGATGGTCGGGCAGGGCGGTAATTCGGGACATCGGTTTCTTTCAAAAAAGCAACGGCGGAAGGGGAAATTACAGGTATTTGCGCATCAATTCGCATTCGACGCGGACGGTTTTGTTCAGCTGCAACACGGCAGTGCCGAGCGACTCGTAGCGATTGAGGCGATAAAAAGGCACGGAATTGAGCGAGGCATACAGTTTGAGAAAGCTGAGGCCTGCATTTCGTGCCATTTCTTCGGCGCGGCTGAGCAGGGCCGTACCTAAGCCAAGATTGTGGAAGAGCGGATGGACGTATAAGGCATCCAGTTGCGCTTCTTTGAAATCGACTTGGAAGAAACCTTGAATCAGCCCTTTGTATTCGACCACCCACAAGGCTTTGTTTTTATCGGAGATGGTTTCCAAATAGCTGTTGATGTCGAGCAGACTTTCCCATGTGTGCATAATGGTTTCATCGTAACTGCGGATGCAGGCGTATTGAACGGCATGCAGATGGGCATTGTGTATGTCTTGGCAGTCTTTTTCGGTTGCCGGACGGAGGATGGTCAGAAGGCTCATGGCGGATGGTCGGAAAAATTGATTTCAGACGGCCTTTGGCAATCAAAGGCCGTCTGAAAAAGTGGGTAAGGTTACAGGCTTTGATGTAAGGCTTGTGCGGTTTGGAATGCGTTGTCCGCATCATTGGCCAAGACGGTAAAGTGGCCCATTTTTCGGCCTTTGCGCGCGGCTTTTTTACCGTAAAGATGCAGATGTGCATTCGGGTTGCTTTGCAGTGGTAGCCATTCGGGTTCGCCACCGTCTTTCTTCCAAACGTCGCCCAAAATATTCGCCATACAGCAAGAACTCAGTAATTTAGTGTCAGCCGGAGGTAGGTTGCACATCAGGCGGACCTGTTGCTGGAATTGGTCTGCCGCGCAGGCGTCGATGGTATGGTGGCCGGAATTGTGCGGACGCGGCGCGATTTCGTTGACGACCAATTCATGCGTGTCGCCGACAACAAACATTTCTACCGCCAATACGCCGACGTAGTTCAATTCATCGGCCAAACGCTGCGCCATTTGTCGCGCCTGTTGCTGAATGTCGGCACTCAGTCGGGCTGGGACGATGGAGTAGGCGAGGATACCGTTTTCGTGAATGTTTTCGGCAGGGTCGAAAGTTTGCACGTTGTCATTGTTCAGACGGCATACGATGACGGAAATTTCGCCGCGCAAATCCACCATTTTTTCTAAAACGCAATCCACGCTGCCGTGTTCGGCAAATGCGGCTTTGAGTTCATCCAATGTTTTGACGCGGATTTGGCCTTTGCCGTCGTAGCCCAAAGTAGCGGTTTTCAGGATGCCGGGCAGAAATTGTACGCTTTCTTCAGTGATGTCTTCGGCTTTGCAAACTGCTTGATACGGCGCGGTTTGCAGGCCTGCTTTGCGTATCCATGCCTTTTCCTGAATGCGGTTTTGCGCGATGGCAACGCAGTCGCCGCTGGGGGAAACATTGGTATGTTTGGCGAGAAAGCGCATCGCGTCGGCATTGACATTTTCAAACTCGGTCGTAATCGCCGCGCATTTTGCTAATTCTTCCAAAGCTGCTTCATCATCAAACGGCGCGCACAAATGGTGGTCGGCAAATTCCGCTGCCGGCGCATTCGGGTCGGGATCGAGTACGGTTATTTTGTAGCCCATGGTTTTGGCAGCAACAGTAAACATTCTGCCTAATTGTCCGCCGCCAAGAATGCCGAGCATAGCAGGAGGGAGGATGGGGGATGTGTTCATGGATAATCGCTTTATGAAGAAATTGGGTAGGGTGTTTGCGGGCCGTCTGAAAATGGTTTTACGGCTTCAGACGGCCTGATGTTTTAAAGTTTGCCGATAAATTGCGGCGGAACGTTTTCAGTTAACCATACGCCGTTGTCCGCCAGATAAAATTGATGTCCTGCCGCAAGCATAGCGACAGTGTCGATGGTCAATACAACTGGCTTGCCGTGTCGGGAGCCGACTTTGATGGCTGTTTCGGCATCGGCAGACAGATGGACAAAATGGCGCGAGGCAGAATGCAGGCCTTGATCCAAAATAGATGGAACAGAGCGCTCAGCCGTACCGTGATACAAAATTTGAGGAGGCATTGCCACTTTGTGTTCAACTTGAACTTGTGCCGTCGAATGACCTTGCGCAGCACGGATGCGTTTGCCGTCTTCAGAAAGGGTAAAGCGTTTTTTATCGTTATTTTCGACCACTTCCAACAATACTTCGTGGGTTAGCGGATTACCTGTAAAGCCACGATCGGGATGGTTTACCTGCGTCAGTAGGGTATCAATATCCACCCAGCCGTCTTTATCCAAAGTAATGCCGATTTGCTCGGGATGATGGCGTAAGATAAAGCTGAGGAATTTGCTGATGGATTTTAGTTGTTTTTCGTTTATTATCATAATCTTGTTGTTTAGTCATTTCAGAGCGCAGGCCGTCTGAAAATTATTTATCCAACCCTTCTTGCACCATTTGCGCTGCGCGTATTACTGCGCGGGCTTTGTTTTGGGTTTCCTGCCATTCGGAGGTTGGGTCGGAGTCGGCAACTACACCTGCGCCGCTTTGGACGAAGAGGGTATTGTTTTTAATCACGGCAGTGCGGATGGCAATGGCCAAGTCCATGTCGTTGTTGAAACTCCATACGCCGACCGCGCCGCCGTAGATGCCGCGTTTGCTCGGTTCGACTTCTTCGATGATTTCCATGGCACGGACTTTGGGTGCACCGGAGAGTGTGCCGGCGGGGAAGGTGGCGGCGAGGATGTCCATGTTAGTCATGCCGTCTTTCAGACGGCCTTCAACGTTGGAGACGATGTGCATCACATGGGAGTATTTTTCAATCACCATTTTATCGGTGACTTTGACTTCGCCGGTTTTACTAATGCGGCCGACGTCGTTGCGTCCTAGGTCAATCAACATGACGTGTTCGGCAATTTCTTTGGCATCGCTCAGCAGGTCTTGTTCGTTGGCGAGGTCTTCGGCTGGTGTTTTGCCGCGCAGGCGAGTACCGGCAATAGGGCGGACGATAACATCGTCGCGTTCGCGGCGGACAAGGATTTCGGGCGAAGAGCCGACAATATGGAAATCGCCGAAATCGTAGTAGAACATATACGGCGATGGGTTCAGCGTACGCAGGGCGCGGTAGAGGGCAAGCGGATTGTCGGTAAATTCCATGCTCATGCGTTGGCTGGGGACAACTTGCATACAGTCGCCTGCAAAGATGTAGTCTTTGATTTTGTTGACGCAGGCTTTGAAAAGCTCTTCTCCAAATTCGCTGACTGCTTGGGTTTGCTTGCTGCCGAGGGAAAGCGGGATGGCGCAACTTTGGCGTAGCTGGGTACGGATGTCTTCAAGACGTTCGCGTGCGTGTTCGTAGCCGTTGGCTTGAGAGGGATCGGCATAAACAATCAGGTAGATTTTGCCGCTTAGATTATCCACTACTGCAAGCTCTTGCGAGAGCATCAGGAGGATGTCGGGCGTACCGAGTGGATCGGCTTTGGCTGTATGTTTCAGGCGGTGGGCAAAATGTTCGAAATTGTAGATGGTTTCATAACCGAAGTAGCCGACCAGGCCGCCGGTAAAGCGCGGCAGGCTTGGGATTTCGGGCGTTTTGAAGCGGTTGTGGAAGGCTTCGATAAAGGGTAGGGGATTGCCGTCGTGTTGTTCGACGATTTCGCCGTTTTGATATACATCGACATGTTTGCCGCTGGTTTTGAGATAGTGGCTGCAAGGCAGGCCGATAAAGGAATAGCGGCCGAAGCGTTCGCCACCGACAACGGATTCGAGCAGGTAGGTGAAAGGCTTGTTGGCAAGTTTGAGGTAGATTGAGAGCGGTGTGTCCAAGTCGGCAAGCAGCTCTTGAACGAGTGGAATGCGGTTGTAACCTTGTGCGGCTTGGGCTTGGTATTCTTGTTTGCTGATCATCTTGATAAGTCTTTCAGACGGCCTGTTTTAGGGTGTTAAATCGTGTGAAGAGTATAGCATTTTATTGGGATTGTTGACAGTCTGAGCGTTATGTCGGATATAGAAAACGCCGTCTGAAAAAGACGGCGCGAGGTATCAGGCAAGGGTATTGGAGATTTTGTTTTTCCGGCTTTGTTTCCACTTGAAGATATAAGCGGCAACAACGGGAATCAGGGCGATAATGGATTTGAATGTCCAGCCTGAATACCATGTGCCTTCGGGAACGTCGCTTGCAAGCCAAGTGAAGTACGGCCACCAGCAGGCAACCAGGCTGCCGAGGAACAGCGGCCAAATATGACGGCTTAAGTTACGTTGCCATAAAAGGAAACAGATGGCCGCCCAAACGAAAGTCAGTACGGTAATCAGGAGAATGGTGTAGGCATCTGAAATCAGGATGGCGGCAAAGTAGTAGCTGAGTCCGACCCATAATAGGGCAAGTATCAAGACGATGATTTCTTCCGGGCGTTTAAACATGATTTCTCTCTTTTTTAAGACTGGCAATGCTTTAATACTATACCCTAAACAAGAAGCGATGATAAGAGTCTTTCAGACGGCCTTGTAGCCGGGTTTGCTATAATGTGCGCAATCAATTTTTTGGAAAGGACAAACCATGACGGCAAACTTTCAAGAAACGCTGAAGGCTTTGGGCAAACAGGCGAAAAAGGAAGCCGCGGAGCGGGAAGCCGAAGCGAAGGCTAAAAAGCAGGTAGAGGATGTGGATTTCAGCAAGGCGGTTGGTAAGGTTACGCCGTTGAAAAATACCGGCAACTATTATGAACAGCCCCGTGATAAATCACCTATCAAGCCGCGACCTAAAGAAATGGCGACTTTGGAGCAGGAAGATTATTTTTATGTGGGCAGCGGCGGCTGGGAAGAACCGCCGGCTTCGTTCAGTAAAAACGGGCAGGGTAAAAATGATTTGATGCGTTTGCGAAACGGCCACTATCCTGTTGTGGCTGATGTGGATTTGCACGGCTATACGCAGGAAGAGGCGCAGCAGGTATTGAACGAGTTTATTGAATTTACGAAAAAACGCGGCGTTTGCGGCGAGATTGTCCACGGCAGCGGCTTGGGTTCTGCAGGCTATAAACCGGTTTTAAAAAATATGACGCGCCGCTGGTTGATGCAGCATCCTGATGTGTTGGCTTATGTCGAGCCTCGACAAGGTAATGATGGCGCAGTCAGGATTTTGTTGAAACGTCAACGCCGAGACGATGATTGGAAACAGTAAAATATAAAAAGCAGTGTCGATAAAATGACACTGCTTTTTTATGGTTGTCAGACTAAGAAGCTTTCTTTTTGGAAACCGATTCGCAACCTTTTCCATTGGTCATTGCGGTTTTGAAATTATCGGCAGAATCAATATCAGTGCATTTGTAAGCATTGCCCAAACTATCCATCCAAACGGAAAGGGTATAGCCTGTTTTTGTGGGAATGGCTTTCAAACGATAGGCCCGGCTTTTATTGATATCTTCGGCAGAGTATTTCATTTTGGCAGAGTATTTGTATTTGTCTGCCAAATCTTTATGGCCTTTATATGAGGAAATAAAGGCATCCAATTCCTTTTCAATCCTATCAGTTTTCCACTTTGGATTTTTAACCATCTGGTTTTTAAAAGCAGAATTGATAGCGACTAACTCGGCATGCGCTTGTGATTGGTAGCCGCGTTCAATGTAGCGGTTGTAAGAGGGAATGGCAATGACGCTCAGGATGGCTAAGATGGCGACGGCAATCATCATCTCAACCAGCGTAAAGCCTAGCTGTTTGGTAGAGGTAGTATTCATTATATTATTCGCTGGCAACGTAAGATTGAAGGACGACCTGTGTATTTTTATTCTTCCCCCATGCCTTGGCTGTAACGCGGTAAATAGTACGTTTGTCGGCAGAGTTAGTGCCTAGATATTCGATGATGTGGCGAGGTTTTTTAATTTTAATACCACTGATTTCATCGTATTCTTTATCGTCTTCTTCAATGCCACTGATTTCGTATTTTTTACCGTTTTTTTCAATACATTTATCCGTGCCACATTTACGCACCCAGGCCTCATCTGTTGAAGTACCACTCACAGTAATCGTACCTTCTGCAGTAAGATAAGAGCCGGCATTAACGTGTGCTGCTTTGCATAAGCCTTTCTTTTTATTATTTTTATTGGTTTTCGAAGTCGAAATACAATTATCGGTGAAAGGAAAGTCTCCATCCTCAATTTCGTAAATGCGATTCTCCCCTTCACGCAATGCCGCTTCGGCGAGTGTAGTTGCAAATTTATGGTCAGCATCGTTGGTGCTGATACGCTGTTCGGTATTGTAGGATTGGGTGGCTGTAACCACGAGCAGGGCGATGACGACCATCATCATTAAGACGATAAACAAAGCATAGCCCTGCTGCCGTTCGGGTTTGTTTAGAGTGATCGGTCGGCGCATACGTTTCCTCCGCGGATGGTGGCATTAATATTATAGATATCGACTTTATTTTCTATTTCTGCATCGATGCTTTTTTTATTGTCTTTTTCTGAGTCGGCGCTTTTTCCATCCAATTCGATTTGCACGGACGCAGGAGATTTGGCATTTAATGAACGGTCTAAAGCAACTTTATAGTCAAAGGTTTCTTCACTTGTGGCACTGGCAGATGCATTGGGCGCATCGGAACAGTTGGCATAAAAATAACGGATTTTCATAGACTCAATATCTTTAATCAGCAGTTGCGGCCTGCTCCATGAGCCATCATCAGATAATTGGAAACGGAACAAACCGCTCTCTTCACCAAGTTTACCGACAGCGTAGGCAATCATTTCATGTTTCATAATGGCGATACTGCCGTCTTGATCAGAGTCGGTAATTTTTAAAGCCAATTTTGCCGCAGCCAAATCTTTAATTTCTGTGTGAGGTTTGGCAATACGGGAGCAGCTGCTGACAATGGCAGTTTTTGCAGTAGGTTTTTTCTTGTCAATACCGTAGTCGATACCGTATTGGAACAGCAGGGCTTTGTCATTGTCATTGTTATCTTGAACAAAGCCGGGATAGCTTAATTTGATTTCTTTAACCGGCAACAGATTATTCACACCGGCTGTTTTCAAGGTATATTCATCCGAGCTTTTGTCTTCTATCACTGCCGAGGCAGGAAAATTCGCCATATTGAAGCAGCCGAAATTGCCTGCCATACGCGCATCGCGGACAATCATGTTGGCGGCGTTGCGCAAATCTTGTTGGATACCGATACGGGCGTTGGCAGACTTGTTTAATCCGCGTGCAGTAAAGTAAGTGGAGCTGATAGCCATTAAGACGATCATACTGAGCAGGCTGGCAACCAGAAATTCAAGGATGCTGAAACCGCGAATGGCGGTTTTATTGGGAATATGGTTGAGTAAGCGTTTATTGTTCATTGATAGTCTCTTACGCGTGATTGGTAGGTATAGACAACGTGATGCCCCGATTTATTGAGATTTTTTGTATCATTTTCATCTTCAACATCTTGCAACCATAAAACTCTTACGATGGTTGTGTCGCCTTCGTCATCGCATTTTGCATTAATCCCATTTTCTTCGTAAGTAGGCTCTGCGCCTGAAGAATCTTTGCAGATAGCGAAACAGACTATTTTAGATTCGGGAAGGGCTTTGGCTAAATCGTGTTGAAACTGGTCAATTTGGGCTTTTGCAAGATCCGCTTTTGATATATTTAGTATATCGTTGTCTTTAAACTCCGGTTCTTTACTATTTAGTCCACAGATTCCTCGTTTGGTGTCTTTATTGATGTAAGCATCATAGGATTTTTTATAACGCGAGGTTTCTTCACCTGTAATCTTATCGACTTCTTTTTTTTCAGAGAGCGTCGGATTAATGAGCATACCTTCAATCAGATTTTGTGTAATTTGGGCGACTGTGGTTTGATTTTCAGATTCACGCACGTTGGATACGGTACGCAATTGAACAGCCAGAAGGGCGAGTACGCCGATGGCAAGGACAAACATGGCAATCAAAACTTCAATCAGGGTCATACCTGATTGAAGTTTTGGAGTAAAGCTTGTTGAGCTCGTTTTCAGACGGCCTTTAAATGATCTGGGATGAGTAGGATTAGTAATGTTCATAAGATACCGTTGTTATTATTTGGAAGTGTATTCGCACATTTTGCGCTCATCGTTTTTAGCACAGATTTCGACATGCCCATTGCCATTGATTAAAAGTACGGTAGCACGAGCTTTCTTGGTTTCAGCATCGGCAGCAGATTTATCTGTCAGGCTGATTTTGATGTGGCCGTCTGAAAATTGATAATCCTTGCCATCAGTTGAATATTCAAATGTACCATTGGGAAGGAAACTCCACCGGACTTCTGAAGCGGAAGAGGAGAAGGTGGAACGTGAAGTACCGATGGGAATATAGTCGAAGCTGTATTCCACTTTTTCAGTGTCGCCATTGAGAATGATGTAGCGGATAGATAAATCGACTCCATCATTTCGATAGCTGGGTTTTTTGTTTTGATTGGCGTAGGCCAACATACCAATACTGGTACTGGTACTGTTTTTTTTGTGAATGCAACCATTATGCGAGCCATCGGATTTAATTTTGACCGGGCAGATGTAAACGGGAAGATTGAGACGGACGGCCTCATTACGCGCGAAGCGCAGCAGATTGGCAATTTGCTCTGCTTGCGATGCTACACGTCTGGAGGCAATCCATTGATTCATATTGGGAAGTGCGATGACGGCCATTACTGCTGCAATAGTAATGACGATCAGCAACTCAATTAGGGTGAAGCCTTTTTGTGTCTGATACATGAGTGATTTTTTTGGTAGTAATGTGTTGGGGTAACTGACGTTTTCTCTTTTGCACTTGCCTGTGGCAATGCTTTTGCTTTTATTGGATTTATTTTAAACGATTTTGTAATGCGTGACTAATGAAATATGAAATTTGGTTAGTTTTTCAGACAATCTGTCTCAATCTTCCATCAACATGGATTCTGGAACATAGGCAGCATTATCAAATTTGGTAAATTGACCCATCCAAGTGAGGAATACTTTCCCGACGGGGCCGTTACGGTGTTTGCCGATAATACATTCCGCCAAGCCTTTTGCGGGTGATTCTGAGTTGTAGTATTCATCACGATACATAAACATAATCAAGTCGGCATCTTGTTCGATTGCGCCGGATTCACGCAAATCGGACATCATCGGGCGTTTGTCGGTACGCTGTTCAACGGTACGGCTCAACTGCGACAGGGCAATGACGGGAACTTGCAATTCTTTAGCCAATGCTTTGAGGGAGCGGGAAATTTCACCAAGCTCGGAAGCGCGGTTGTCAGAACGGCCGGAGCCTGACATCAATTGCAGGTAGTCGATGACGATCAAGCCTAATTTGCCATTGAATTGGCGCGCAAGACGACGGGCGCGGGCACGCAGCTCGAGCGCGGTCAAGCCCGGAGTTTCATCGATATACATGGGTGCATCGGAGAGTTTAACGACCGCTTCGTTCAGACGGCCCCAGTGTTCGTCTTGCAATCTGCCGGTTTTTAAAACGCTTTGGTCCAAACGTCCGACTGAACCCAGCATACGCATAACCAGCTGCGCACCACCCATCTCCATAGAGAATACGGCGACAGGTAATTTGTTTTCTACGGCAACGTGTTCGGCAATATTGATGGAGAAGGCGGTTTTACCCATAGAAGGACGGCCTGCGACGATGATCAAATCGCCCGGTTGGAGACCTGATGTTTTTTTGTCGAGGTCGATAAAACCTGTCGATATGCCGGTTACTTCATCAGGATTGTCGCGCGAATAAAGCATATCGATGCGCTCGACTACTTCTTTCAAAAGGTCGGGCATCTCAAGGAAGCCTTGTTTGGATTTGGCGGTACTTTCGGCGATTTGGAATACTTTGTTTTCTGCCTCGTCCAAAAGCTGGCCTGCATCACGCCCTTGCGGATTGTATGCGTTGCGTGCAATTTCCGTGCCGACTTCGGCAAGCTGGCGCATGATGGAACGTTCGCGCACAATTTCGGCGTAGCGGCGGATATTGGCAGCAGACGGCGTGTTTTGCGCCAGCGTAATCAGATAGTTGAATCCACCTGCCGCTTCCAATTCTTCATTGCGTTCCAAACTTTCTTGAACGGTAATGACATCGGCTGGGCGGCTTTCATTAATCAGGTTGGCAATCGCACGAAAAATCAGGCGGTGTTCGTGTCGGTAGAAATCCTCGCCGGAAACGACATCGGCAATACGGTCCCAAGCAGAGTTTTCCAGCATCAGGCCGCCCAATACGGATTGCTCCGCTTCTGTGGAATGTGGCGGCAGTGACAATGCGCTGATTTCACGGTCTTCAGACGGTATATCGGAATAATTGCTCATGACGGGCATCTCTGGCTGGAAAATTGCAATCCACTATTATAACGCAGTGTAAGTTCAATTGGTTTGTTTAGGCTAAAGCAGGTAAAATAGCCATGTTGTCGATTTGACAACACACTACCAAAATATAAATATCAAGAATTAGGAGCATAAAAATGGAACACAAGCTGCCACAATTGCCTTATGAACTGGATGCCTTGTCCCCTCATCTGACCAAAGAAACTTTGGAGTTTCACTACGGCAAACACCATCAAACTTATATCACCAATTTGAACAATCAAATCAAAGGTACTGAGTTTGAAGAAATGCCTTTGGAAGAAATCGTGAAAAAATCTTCCGGCGGTATGTTCAACAACGCTGCCCAAACTTGGAACCACACTTTCTACTGGCTGGGCTTTACCCCTAAAGGTCAAGGCAAACCTGCCGGCGAATTGGCTGCGGCCATCGACGCCAAATGGGGTAGCTTCGAGAAATTCCAAGAAGCATTCAATGCTTGCGCGGCCGGTACTTTCGGCTCAGGTTGGGCATGGTTGGTGAAAACGCCTGCCGGTGAATTGAATCTGGTTTCTACTTCCAATGCAGGTACTCCGCTGACTACTGAAAACACTCCGCTGCTGACTTGCGACGTATGGGAACACGCCTACTACATCGACTACCGCAACAGCCGTCCTAACTACCTGAAAGGTTTCTGGGAAATCGTTAACTGGGATGAAGTTGCCAAACGCTTCGCCGCATAAAACGATATGAATGAAAAGGCCGTCTGAAAAATTTTCAGACGGCCTTTTTGTCGATATGGGCGTGAAGAAATGGTTTAGATGAATGTTTTTTCTGTCTGATACGCAAAATTATCATGGAGCAGAAAAAAAGGATAAACGGGAGATTATGCTAAAATATTGTCAACAATTTTTTGATTCCGCATGATATGGAATCAGCGTTTGACACACATACACAAGAGGATTTTATGAAATTTCTAGACCGTGAGGCGACCATTGCCAAACCTGGCTTTAATCGTTGGCTGGTACCGCCCGCCGCTTTGGCCGTGCATCTTGCCATCGGGCAGATATACGCTTATTCCGTGTTCAATGCGCCGCTGACCAAACTTATCGGTATCACTGAGTCGGCTGCAGGAGATTGGAAACTGACCACGGTTGGTTGGATTTTCAGTATTGCCTTGGCGATGTTGGGTGCGTCAGCGGCTATGTTCGGTACATGGATGGAACGCGTTGGGCCGCGTAAGGCGATGTTTGTTGCAGCCTGCTGCTTTAGCTTGGGCTTTTTTGTGTCGGCGATCGGCGTTCATACGCACAATCTGTTTTTGCTTTATTTAGGCAACGGTGTGATTGGGGGGGTTGGTTTGGGCTTGGGCTATATCGGGCCTGTATCGACGCTGATGAAATGGTTTCCCGATAAACCGGGCATGGCGACAGGTTTGGCGATTATGGGTTTTGGTGGCGGCGCGATGTTGGCCTCGCCTTTATCCGTGTCGCTGATGAGTTTTTTCTCCAGTGAAACTTCAGTTGGCGTAGCGCAGACGTTTGTTGTTTTGGGCATTTTTTATTTGGTATTGATGATGTTTGGTGCATTTACCATCCGTATCCCTGCCGATGGTTGGAGACCTAAAGGTTATGTTGCGCCGAAAATCAAAAACAAATTGGTCAGCAGCAATCACGTCAATGTTTCCGAAGCCATGAAGACGCCACAATTTTGGCTCTTGTTTTGGGTGTTGTGCTTGAATGTAACGGCGGGTATCGGCGTTTTGGGTCAGGCTTCTGTCATGATTCAGGAGCTGTTTTCTGAAGCTTCTGTCGGTAAACAGGCTGCCATTGGCGCAGGTGCGGCGGCGGGTTTTGTGAGTCTATTGAGCCTGTTTAATATGGGCGGCCGTTTTTTGTGGTCCAGCGTGTCCGACAAAATCGGACGTAAAAATACATATACTATTTTCTTTGTGCTCGGTTCGCTGTTGTATTTTGCCATTCCGTCGATTGGCGCGAGCGGTAACAAGGCTTTGTTTGTTATTGGATTTTGCGTCATCATTTCCATGTATGGCGGCGGTTTTGCAGCGATTCCGGCGTATTTGAAGGATTTGTTCGGCACTTATCAAGTCGGTGCAATCCACGGCAGGATTTTGCTGGCGTGGTCAACTGCGGCCGTTATTGGCCCGGTGTTGGTCAACTATATCCGCCAAAGCCAAATTGAAAGCGGCGTTCCGGCTGCCGAGGCTTATAGCATTACCATGTACATCATGGCAGGTTTGTTGATTGTCGGTTTGTTGTGTAATTTGAGTGTCCGTTCGGTTCACGAAAAGCATCACGAAAAAGACATTAAGGTCGCGGCACATAGCGGCAATCCCGATGATGAAACCGCTGTATCTGATGCCTATCTGATCAGTAAGAAAGTTTCCGCTGGCGGTATCAGTGTATGGTGGCGCTGGGCTTTGGTCTGCATTCCTTTGGGCTATGGCGTCATTATGGTGTTTGTTAAAGCCTTAAGTTTATTTAATTGATTGTTGAAAATTAAAGGCCGTCTGAAAGTTTCAGACGGCCTTTTCAAATGTTAAATAATTAATCTTTCGATACGCTGATGGTATGTTTGATGTGTTTTAAATTCGCAACGATGGTAAAAGTCATCATCACCAGTAATGCCCATGAACTCCATTTGCTGATGTGTACCGATGCCCACGCGCCGATTTGGTTTGGATAACGCCAAACGCCGAATAGGGTTCCCAAATTCTCTGCCAGCCAAATAAAAAATCCAATCAGGATGAAAGCGAGCAGGAGCGGCATTCTGCGAGTGGTGTCATAGGGCGTGTACAAGACCGTTGTCCGGGCGTATAGGCCGAGAGCAAAAGCTGCAAGATACCAGCGATAGTCGCCGATATAGTGATGGGTGAAAAAATTGATATAAATCGCCAGTGCGCACAAAGTGCCCAACCAATATGGCGGATGGCTTTTGATTTTGAGGTCAAACAGCCGCCATGCTTGAATGATATAGCTGCCGACTGCGGCATACATAAAGCCAGCAAACAGCGGTACGCCGCCGATTTTGGTGTAAGCTTCGTCCGGATAGCTCCAAGACTGGATATCGCCTGATGTCTTGAACCATTCCAAAGCAAAGCCCACCAAGTGAAACAGCGTAATCGATTTCACTTCATCCCAAGTTTCCAGCTTGAAATACAGCATGGCTGCTTGTACGGAAACAGCAAAAATCAGCAGCAGATCGTAGCGAGAAATTCCTAGCCACCCTGTTTTCGGAACGAGGAACATGGCAATGAAAAACAAGCCTGCAAATAAGCAGGCTCGTGCTTCTTTCAAAGCGAAAAACCAAAATTCAACGATAAAGCGTCGCCAACCATGCAAATCCTTGCGTTTGGGATGCTCAGTCAGCCAAGTATCCAGTTTGCCCAACATATTTTCAGACGGCCTCTTAATCTTGAAAATGTTTTAGGCAGATTGAATCGGAATAACGCGGTTTTGCTTACGTTTTGCGCCACCTTCGCAGTAGTTGGTTTTGACATAATCTTCAACGATTTGTAAAAACTCGGCAGCGATATTGTTGCCTTTGAGGGTCACTTTCCGTTCGCCGTCTACATAAACCGGCGCAACCGGAGTTTCGCCTGTACCTGGCAGGCTGATACCGATATCGGCAAGCTTGCTTTCACCCGGACCATTTACCACGCAACCCATCACGGCGACGTTCAATGATTCAACGCCTGGATATTCAGTGCGCCAAACAGCCATTTTTTGGCGTAAATAGTTTTGTACGTCTTGAGCCAACTCTTGGAATACGGTACTGGTGGTACGGCCGCAACCCGGGCAGGCTGTAACCATTGGCGTAAAGGAGCGCAAGCCCATGGTTTGCAGGATTTCCTGACCGACAATGACTTCTTGTGTGCGTGGGGAGCCGGGTTCGGGCGTGAGGGAAATTCGAATGGTGTCGCCGATGCCTTCTTGCAACAATACGGCCAAAGCTGCGGTGGAGGCCACAATGCCCTTGCTGCCCATGCCCGCCTCGGTCAGACCGAGATGGAGCGGGTAACGGCAACGGCTGCCTAATTCGCGGTAAACCTGAATCAAGTCTTGTACGGCGCTGACCTTGCACGACAAAATAATTTTGTCTTCGGGCAAGCCCAAAGCCACGGCTTTTTCTGCTGATTCCAGCGCAGAAACAATCAAAGCCTCTTTCATGATTTCTTCAGGCGGCTTTGGTGTGGCGGAGGCCAAGTTGGCATCCATCATGCGCTTGGCAAGGCTTTGATCAAGCGAACCCCAGTTCACACCGATGCGTACGGCTTTATTGTTTTCTGCGGCAGTACGGATCATAAAGGCAAATTTTTCATCGCCTTTTGCGCCTTTGCCGACATTGCCCGGGTTGATGCGGTATTTAGACAGGGCCTTGCCGCACTCAGGAAATTCGGCCAATAAGCGTTCGCCATTAAAATGGAAATCACCAATCAGGGGAGTGGTGTAGCCCATATCGTCTAAGCGGCTGCGGATTTCGGTTACTTTGGAAGCCGCTTCAGGAGTATTGACCGTGATGCGTACCATTTCCGAGCCGGCATCGCTCAACTCTTTGACCTGTCGGGCGGTTGCTTCTGCATCTGCGGTGTCGGTATTGGTCATAGATTGCACAACAACGGGCGCATCGGAGCCGATGATGAGGTGGTCAATTTTGACTTGATGTGTCTGACGGCGTTTAGGTGTGGTCATTTTAGTTTTTTCCTGCAACAAAAGAGGCGGATTTTTCACCGGCAACACGGTATTTCAAAGGTTCGATAGGTGTGCCGCCGTAATTGGCTTCAGAGCCGGCTGCAATGCCGATCCAAACATTGTAAGGCGCGCCGCCTCTCAGACGTTGTTCGCTTCCGGCCGGAACGATACGGCTGAATACTACTTTTCCATCTTTGTCTGTAATAATCAGATTGCTTCGGTATTGGACTTTAATCCAAAGTTCGTCTTTCTCAACTTTGACGGCAGGCTTCTCTTCTTGTGCTACGGCAGAAGCTTCAGAAGCTGCTTGATCATTAGTCACTTCAGGCTTATTGATAATTTCTTTTTTGCCGTCTTCCGTCATTTCGCTAACGGCAACATTATCCGTTTTTAAGGCAGGCGTTTTCATCGTATCAGCAACATCTTTGCTGTTTTGAATATTTGCCTGTTCGTTTTCAAAACTGGATTTGCTTTGCCAAAAGTAAACGCCGCCTACAGCCAAAGCCAGTGCGGCTATCCCCAATATCCATTTTGGGAAACCTTGTTTTTCAGTGTCTGTGTAGCTTAAGCCGGCGTTGGCGCTGCGTGTTACCGCGTATACATGGTCTTCAAGTTGCGGAGTAATGGAGAGCAAATGTTTGGCGATGGTTTGTTCGTCGATTTTCAGAAATCGTGCATATGAACGCAAATAGCCTGAAACAAAGACTAAACCGGGAAAGCCTGAATATTCCCCTTTTTCCAAAGCATCAATTTGTTCTGCAGACAGTTTCAAACGTGAAGCAACATCTTGAATATCGATTTTGGCATCAGTTCTGTGTTTGCGTAATTCATCCCCCAATGTTTTGGCGGCTTGTGTGTCGTAGTTGATTTTATCGTTATTTTCCATTTAGTGGCCCGTTGTGACGGTTTGTAGTTCGTCTGAATAAGGGAAGTTTGCCCTAAGTTGGGCTTCGTATTCGTATGCGGCGTGTTTATTGCCCAAGGCGGTAGCCAAACGCCAGCCTAAAAGCAAATCGTCAGCCTGCAGGACATCAACTTTGCTTTGGTATTGGCGGAAATAATAGTCGGCATCGTTCAGATTGCCTGCCATCATTTTGGTTCGAGCAAGTTCTTTGAAAGCTGGGAAGAATTGCGGATTCGCTGCTAAAGATCTTTCCAAATAGGCTTGCGCTAAAGAGTATTGGCCTAACCTTGCACTGCAAATGCCTTTATTCATATTGGCAATAAAGGGGCTTGGGTAGGTTGGGTCGGACAGTGCTTTGTCAAAATAAGCCAAAGAATCGGCTGGTGCATTCATTTGATTGCACAAGAACCAACCGTAGTTGTTGTTGACTTCCGCACTATCAGGTTTTAAAGACAATGCTTTAAGAAAGCTTTCTTGAGCTTTGTCTTTGACCTTCAAATACTGATAAATCTCGGCGCGTACCAACCAAGCAAGGTCATTTTTTGAATTGAACTTAAGCGCCTCTTCGATACTTTCTGTGGCTTGGCGATAGTTTTGGCCGTGCATATATTCCACAGCCAGTTGGGTTTTGATATTAGAAACCTGAATGGCACGTTCTTTAGGGCTTGGGCCGGAAGAGGACGCACAGGCTGAAAGAGTCAGTGCGGTAAGTAACGCGAATCCGAACTTGATTTTCATAATTAACCTTATTGTTCGACCAAAATCTGTTGCCATTTTTGTTGGCGGCGTGTTTTATCTTGTACTTGTCCGGCCAATTGTCCGCAAGCTGCATCGATATCGTCGCCGCGGGTTTTGCGGACAGTAACGACAAAGCCGGCTTGTTGCAGAATATCGCGGAAGACACGGATATTTTCATTAGTAGAACGTTCGTAGCCGGAATTTGGGAAAGGATTGAACGGAATCAAATTGAATTTGCATGGTACGTCTTTAACCAACTCAATCAATTCACGCGCATGTTGTGCTTTATCGTTGATACCGTCGAGCATAACGTATTCAAAGGTAATAAAGTCGCGGGGGGCTTTGACCAAATAACGTTGACAGGCCGCCATCAATTCTTTAAGCGGATATTTTTTGTTGAGGGGAACAATCTGATCGCGCACTTCATCGTTGGATGCGTGTAAAGACACAGCCAAAGCAACAGGCATTGCATCACGCAGCCTGTCCATTTGTGGAACCATACCTGAAGTGGAAACGGTCACGCGACGGCGGCTCAAGCCGTAGCCGTGATCATCCAGCATAATGCTCAAGGCAGTAACAACATTATCAAAGTTTGCCATGGGCTCGCCCATGCCCATCATCACCACGTTGGAGATAACGCGTTCGTTTTTAGGGGTAACGCCCATGGCTTTATTGGCCCACCAAAGCTGGCCGATAATTTCAGCGGCAGTCAGGTTGCGGTTGAAACCTTGTCGTCCGGTAGAGCAGAAGGTGCATTCCAATGCGCAACCGACTTGGGAAGAGATACACAAAGTACCGCGTTCGGCTTCGGGAATGAAGACGGTTTCTACACCGTTGCCCGTGCCGACATCCAGCAACCATTTGCGTGTACCATCCGTAGATTCTTGTGCCATCATTAATTTAGGCACTTCGATTGTGGCTTGTTCATTCAGCTTGGCACGCAATGATTTGGCCAAGTCAGTCATTTCTTCAAAGTTTTGTGCACCGGCTTGATGCATCCAACGCATTACCTGCTTGGCACGAAAAGGTTTTTCGCCCATTTCGGCAAAGTGTTGCGTCAGTCCGTTTAAATCATAATTCAGTAGATTGGTTTTCATGTATTTTTATGTTTCTCAGTAAAGCTTTTAAAGCAAAGGGGCTTTTTGGGCAGCTTTGCGTTAAAAGCCTTTGGGTTTTCAGACGGCCTTTAATTTGTAGGACATACAAAGCAGTTTTGCCGTCCGATATGAATCGGACGGCCGTAAAGCGGCTACAGGCTTTTATTCTTAGCGTGGGCAGATTTCGCTTTGGCTGAAGAAGTAAGCAATTTCAATTGCAGCATTTTCAACGCTGTCAGAACCATGTACGGCATTAACACTGACAGATTCTGCAAAGTCGGCACGGATTGTGCCCGGAGCTGCATCGGCTGGATTGGTTGCACCCATCAGTTCACGATTTTTGGCAACGGCGTTTTCACCTTCCAATACTTGAATCATGACAGGATTGCGTGTCATGAATTTAACCAAGTCTTCATAAAAAGGGCGGCCTTTGTGTACGGCATAAAACTCTTTTGCTTCACGCTCAGAGAGATGTTTCATTTTCGCCGCAATAATGCGCAAGCCGTTTTCTTCAAAGCGGCTGTAAATCTTGCCGATGACGTTTTTTTCTACTGCATCGGGTTTGATGATGGAAATCGTACGTTCGATGGCCATGTTATGTCCTTGTTTTTATTGAAAGGTGGGTTATCGTAGCCAAGAGGCGAGGGAAGTGTATTCTACCAAATTTCGCCCCTTTTTGGGAAAGGCATTATTTGCTTAAAGTCAGGTGTGGTTGTTCCAAATAGACTTCGGATTGCATTTCGATCATACGGCTGGCTGTACGGGTAAATTCTTCGGCAAAATCGCCTTCGACGTAAATATCGTTTACGCCAACTGCGCTGGTAGCGCACAGCTTCACACGGAAATCGTATAAAACGTCAATTAACCATGTCAGACGGCGTGCTTCTGCTTTTTCTTGAGGGGTTAAGCGTTCTAATCCTGAAAGGAAAACCATCTCGTAATGTTCGGCTAAATACAGATAGTCAGCTTGTGAGCGCGGGCCGAAACATAATGCGCGGAAATCAAACCAAATGGCACGTTCCGACTGGGCTTTATGGGGAATTTCCCGTCCATGAATAATGCTGATACCTGGGTTTAATTCAGAGATTCCGCTCATTTCCTTAAATAAATCAGCCAGTTTTTGCTCGTTTTCTTCATTATTGGGGACAAAGAAAATTTCGGCAGGACGCAGCGTACGCAAGCGGTAATCTTCGCCGCCATCCACATTTAAAACGGTCAGGTTGGACTCGATAAGGGCGATGGTTGGCAGAAAACTGCTGCGGTTTTGGCCTTGAGGATAGAGTTCGGATGGGGCGTAGTTGGAAGTGGCTACCAAGACTACACCTTCACTCAACAGGTTTTCCAGCAAGCGACCCAAAATCATGGCATCTGCAATATCGCTGACGTGAAACTCGTCAAAACACAAAACTCGTGTTTCTTTGGCAATTTCTGTTGCAACGGCTTTTAAGGGATTGGCTTCGCTTTTCAAGACCTTAAGGCGTTGATGGATTTCGGCCATAAAGGCATGGAAATGAACACGACGTTTACGACGATAGGGGAGACAGCCGAAAAAAGCATCCATCAAGAAACTTTTACCGCGTCCTACGCCGCCATAAAAATAGAGTCCTTTAGGTACTTGGGGGGAACGCAAGCTACGGCCGAGAAAACGGTTGCGTTTGCGTTTGAACATCATCAGCTCGGTCCATAAACGATCCAAATATTCAATGGCTCGCGCTTGGGCTTCGTCGCGGATAAAGTTGGGCTGCTCGGCTGCAGCTTGATACCAAGTCAATGGGCTGTGGTTTTCAAATGGAGGTGGTGTGAATAGTTGGTCTCTATTGCTCATGTGTAACCTTTATTATGCTTTACTGGCGATAGTTGAAACATCATCCGCAATAGTTTGGATAGTAGTTGGAATGATGTTTTCATTACAGAATAGTCGGTCTATTATAAATGATTTCAGACGGCCTGCGTTTTTTGCAAAAGCATTGTAGTAAATATAGTTGAAATAGTGTGCGATTAAGGTATGCGTGAAAAGAGCCGGCTTTAGTATTTCTTGCGAAAACAAAAAAACGCCGCATTTCTGCGGCGTTTTGCTACTAAGTATTAATGAGCA
>ERZ772997.209-NODE-209-length-23093-cov-3.21143_pt1 | contig 23093 bp, 23 predicted proteins | sample MGYA00511127_ERZ772997 | MGnify/ENA primary metagenome ERZ772997 (study PRJEB29015, sample SAMEA2738070) | human oral metagenome | biome: human oral; feature: human-associated habitat; material: saliva | place: China | collected 2215 ... | reverse complement strand
TGTAACAGACAGCGTAACAAGTGATGAGCTTCATGTTTTTTTGGAAGAGATTTTAGGGCTGAAGCATCTGCGATTTAAACGAGGATACAAAAATGTAATTAACAAAGCTATAGAATTAAACAACTCCGGAACAATCAGCTCTCTTGCCATTGAAACCAGTGGTCATGCAGCATATAAGGATAACTATTTTTTAGACGACGGTGCCTTTCTGGCAACACGAATAGTTATTGAAAGTGCAAAATTATTCAAAAAAGGTTTAGGACTTTCTTCCATTCTGGACGGGCTGAATTCCCCGGCAGAATCCACAGAAGTTCGCCTTCCGATTACTGCGGAAGACTTTGCAGGCTGTGCAGAAAAAGCCTTAAAGCAGGTAAAAAAACTCCCTGCTTCTTTCAAACACGATGCAATCCGCTTTTCCTCGGTTGAGCCTAACTATGAGGGTGTCAGACTTTCCTACACCGGAAAATATAACGGCTGGCTGCTTATCAGAAAATCTCTGCATGATCCTATCCTTCCGATAAATATAGAATCTAAAGAACCCGGTGGATGCCAGCTCATTAGAGAAATTCTCAACACAGCTCTGTCATCCGTTGACGGAATTGATTTATCACCTCTTATTATAAATTTATAAATCCATAAACCCGGTATTTTAGGTATAACTCCGCCATAATTATGTTCAAAAAAGTGCGGCGATACCCAAATAGGTATCGCCCCGTTTTGTTTTCTATTTTGAATTCCTGTCAAAGAAAATATTCCTCTATTTATTTCCGGCAGCTTTCATAATCTTAATAACATCTTCCACATGTGCATAGCTTTCCGGGGTGGACTTATGCCCCAAGGTAACCACAATATATTTTTTCTTATTCTTTTCCACAAGCACTGCAAGACTTTTCCCCGCCTCCGGTGTATAACCGAATTTTCCTCCTAAAATTTTGAAATCCTTATTTTTATATTCCTCAAATTTGCAAATTACCGCATTTGAAAAAGAAAGTCCGTCGGGATGTTCAGAGGTCGTCGAAGATTTGAAATCCCTGTCTGTAAAGATCTTGTAATAGTCTTTGTCTTTAAGGGAGCTTACCAGAAGTTTAGTCACATCTTCCCCTGTGGTATACTGCTTTTTCTTGTCCACGCCTTCCACACTTTCATAGTGAGTATTCTTCAGTCCCATTGCATGTGCCTCTCGGTTCATATCCCCAATAAATCCGGTAATGGTACCTCTCAGTATATCGGCAATTGCATTTGAACAGGCACCGTCGGACTGCATAATCATAGCATAAAATAAATCTGCAAAAGAAGTTTTCTCTCCTACTTTATAGCCCACCATAATCTCTTTCTGCTCTACTGTTAAATTGTATGCCTTTTTCGTAATGCTTGCTTTTTCCCTTAGTCTAAGTTTTTTCTCATCCATAATCTGCAAAGCTTTTCGGCATGTCATGAGTTTTGTCAAAGATGCCATAGGAAGTCTTTCTCTGCCATTCAAATTTTTAACCACTTTTCCGCCCGTAAGGTCATATACATATATGCTTCTGCTGTTATAGCCTTTCAGGTGTTTCCCGGATGCCTCCATCTTAAGTCTATTGGAGTTTTCTATATGTTTATAAATAAAATACCCTCCTATTGAAGATAATATAACTAGAAGGCAGAGTGCCGCTAAAAGCAAATGTTTTCTATTGCTATATTTATTCATAAATTGCCGGTTCACTTCCTTTCCAAGTTCAAAGCACAAGCTCATCCTATCTTAACTCAAAACATAATATTGTTCTATTTTTTAATCATACACTAACTTGTAAACTTTTGCATTACATTTCGGAAAAGTTAATTTCGTGTGTCTGTCGCTTTTTAATATCCCGATGTGCATTGATACTTTCGTTTTTCAATGTCCGCTTGCAGAAGCCGGTAAATGTGCAGCGTATCTGCCATTCGGTACGTTCAGGTTCATTCATGGTATTCACCTCCTTTCGCAGCCGTATTTTCATAAACTATGACTTGCTTTGGACTTCCGCTTTTTTCCTTATAATAACGGCGGTCTTGTATAACTTGCAGCTGTGTTTTATTTCTGCAAATAGGACACAGTAACCATTGTCGTTCATCTTTTTTATAATTCAGCTCATAAATCTACCTGTTATTTTGTGTCAGATTTGACCTGTCCCATGTTTTTTAGTTCATTTATCATCATAGCGATGCCCACAACAATCATAATGAAATCCACAAGTGGTTGAGTAAACCAAACAGCTTTTACTCCAAATGCCATGGGTAGAAGAATCATAGCCGGTATAAAGAGGGATAATTGTCTAAGCATAACAATAACTCCTGCCTTTTTTCCTTTTCCAATCGCTCGTGACAAAACAGAAGCGGAGCCTACACCAAGTAGAGTTGAAACACCGCTGTTAAAAAATGTGAGCGGCATTGCAACGCCACAAGCAGTCATTGCTCTCTGTCCTATGATTTTCCCAGCAAATATACCGTCCATTAACGGATACAAACCAATTACTATCATTCCAATAACTGCCGGAATAGATAGTTGAAACAGTAAATCTATCGGTCTTTTGGTTAGTAGTTGTTCTTTCATCTCTTGGTTCATTCTAGGTTCCTCCTTATTTGATTTATATTTTTATAAGCAACTACTTGTTTGCTTGAAAAATTCCTTAATTGCCTTTATATTTTTTTCATTCTTACCACCATGCCATTTTAATTTTCCATTCTCCATAAACATATAATAATCACAACAGCATTCTACTAATTCCGGATCATGTGTAATGATAAAAATAGTTTTTCCATCCTCTCTAAGTCTTATCATTTCATCAGAAACCTCTTTCATATTCTTAAAATCAAGACCACTTGTAGGTTCGTCCAAAATCAGAATTGTTCTATCAGAAGCGATAGCACTTGCGATTGCAACCCTTTGTTTCTGTCCTCCGGATAATGACATTGGATGGCAATCTATAAAATTCATTAAGTTTAACTTTTCACATATTTCGTCGACCTTTTCTTCTTTATTTTCATCGTTCTCTATACTCAAAAGAATTTCTTCTTTAACTGATTCGGTAAATAATTGATGATTAACATCCTGCATCACCATAAAACATTTTTTTAGCCTTTCTCTTGTATCATAAATTTCTGTATTTATACTCAAAGTTCCTTTTGCTTTTTCTTCAACTCCACATAAACATTTTGAAAATGTTGATTTTCCGGAACCATTATTTCCTAAAACAGCCACAATAGATTTTTGAGGAAATGTAACCTCATGAATTTCAAGAAACGGTTTTTTCCCATAGCTAAACATAAAATTTTTAATTTCTATTTGTTCCTTAGATTCTATATTTTTCACAATGTTATTGGTATCAACAGGGTGTATACTCCTTAATCCCATATCATTTAAAATGCTATTAGGTAATTCTTTGAACTCAGTACAAGAAAATACGCTGTGAACTTTTCCATCTTTCATATAGATAAATCTATCTGCAATATCTATTAAATATTGTAGCCTATGTTCTGCAATAACTACAGTTGCCTTTTTTTCTTTCCATTTCTTTATAATGTTTTTTAGCATTCCTATAGTTTGAATATCTAAATTAGAAGATGGTTCATCCAATACATAAATCTCAGGTTCCATAGCAGCAGCAGAAGCACAAGCTATTTTTTGCTTTTCACCTCCCGACATTGAAAACAAACTTCTATCAAGTAAGTTTTTTATACCTAATTCTTTTGTTACCTTACCAATTCTTTTGCAAATTTCTTCTCTTGGAATCCCAAAATTTTCACAGGCAAATGCAATTTCACTTGTAGAATCTACATTGAAAAATTGAGTTCTCGGATTCTGAAATACCGAACCTACATATCGACTTAATTCATCAATTGGATTTTCAGAAACTTTATATCCATGTACTGTAACTTCTCCAGTCAAGATTCCCGTATAATATCCGGGAATTAGCCCATTTATCAATCTGCTTATTGTAGTTTTTCCACAACCGGATTCACCACAAAATACAACTACCTCTCCATCATTGATTTTTAAGTCAACATTATAAATTCCGGCATTCCTGTCACCACTATCGTAAGTAAACGACACATCTTTAAATTCAATCAATCCTCATCCCCTCCTATATAAAAACAATCCTACAAGGGCGATTGACATGCATAAAATAAGCACATCATATGGAGAAAAACTTACTTTTACCACACTGGTTCTCTTTCTTAATCCTCCTAATCCTCTGCTTATTGCCGCTGCTGACAATTCATCACCTATTTTTGCAATGGAAACGATTAAAGGTATGGTTACATATTCCAAGTACAAACCGGGATTTTTCCACGCTCTTTTATTTTTAAAGCTAATCCCTCTCATTTTCATAGCAGTTTTAATGGAGTGGTGTTCTTCTTGCAATGTCGGAATGAATCTGAATGCAACTGCCGTTGGAATAATAAACGCATTTGGAATTTTCCACTTTACCATGGCTGCTATAAATTCACTCGTTTTTGTAGACATTACGACATAATATCCCAACATAAAAATTGGAAACAATCTTAAAATTAGGGCATTCAACAAAACGGAAATTGTATTTATAAGAGTAGGTAAAGTATACATATCTTTCGTAAAGTGTGCCATAACAGCCAAGATAAATAGCCCTCCATAAATGAGAGCTATCTTAACCTGCTTGTTGGACAATAGTAATGCTATTGCCACAATGGCGGATATAAGGCTAATTAAAATATCCTTATATCCAACAGACATTATGGTTGTAATAAATGTCATAAATAGAATTTTAGTACGAGGATCCAAGAAAAAGCCTTTGGGTTTAATTGGTTTATATACCTCATACTCTTTCATTAAATAATACCTGCCCTTTCAAAATGTTTTTTAAGCATCTTCCTTCCCAAATTAGCACCGATAATTGAACCGATTAAAATGATTCCAATTGCTGCAATTCCCATCCATGATGGCATATATTTTGCGAGTTCTGTTGCATACTGTTCTCCCATTTGCTGCTTAATACCTTCCATATAGGTCTCTGCCATTACCCACATCGGCATTTGACAACCAATCATTCCACAAGAAAACAGCCAGAACCCAATAACATTCTTTTTGAAACTTTTAAAACCACCTGATTTCATAACCAGATCACTGATAATGCCAAATGGAATATATCCTACTAATGCTAACCATGTATATCCCATCAAATACCAAAACACACCGATAATAATCGACATAATCGTAATCATCCCGAATTTTTCTATTTTAGTTAGAAACAGCATAAAAGGTATTCCTGTAATAATTGGAATGAGCAAATATATGGCAGGGTATAAGATTGGAATTGCATTCATCATCCCTACCACAAAAAATATAACTAAGTAAATAGCCGTATAAATTCCTACATTGATTAAATCTTTTGCTGATAAGCCTTTTTTCATTTTTTAATCCTCCCTTGTATTTCAGTAGCATAAAAAGCTACACAATTTATATTTGAACCATTATGGTACAAAACATTTTTTACTTATGACAGTTTCCAATTAACCGCTATTCGTCTTGCTTCAACAAAATTCTTATAAATACCATTTGTTTGGATCAGCTCTTCGTGTGTGCCTCTCTGTGTTATTTTTCCATTTGCTAAAACAAGAATTTGATTTGCATTTTTTATTGTTTTCAATCTATGTGCAATCATTATGACTGTTTTATTTCTTGTAAGTTCTTCCATAGCAACCTGCAATTTATCTTCATTTTCAGGGTCTATATTCGCAGTAGCTTCATCAAAAATAATAATTGGTGCATTTTTTATCATCGCTCTTGCTATGGATATTCTTTGCCTTTCTCCTCCGGATAAATTTGTACCTCCTTCTCCTATAACTGTTTCATATTGCTCAGGAAGGCTCATAATAAAGTCATGACAACAAGCCTTTTGGGCAGCTTCAACAACTTCCTCATGTGTGGCATCGGGCTTAGCAAATTTTATATTATTTTCTACTGTGTCTTGGAACAAATACACATTTTGGAAAACCATACTGATTTGTCTCATCAATGATTCTAATGAGTATTCTTTTATATCATGACCGCCTAAACTGATTTTTCCTTTATCTATATCCCAAAATCTTGCGATTAAGTTACAAAACGTAGTTTTTCCGGCTCCAGACGGTCCAACTATTGCAGTCATTTGGTTCTGAGGTATCTCAATAGATATATCATTAAGAATTTTTTTATTTGAATATGAAAACTCCACATTCTCAAAAGAAATATCAAAATTATTCGGTTTTATTTCCTTTCCTTCAATATCCATCTGTGGAAATTCTTCTAATTTCCCAGTTTGTTCTATAGAGCCACTGACAACTCTGAGAGCAGTTGTTGCACTTCCTGCCAATTTAATTTGTGAAAAAGCAAGAAATGAAATTATAATCGTCATAACTGTATTTAGGAACGAAAGTTCTCCTCTATGATAGAAGAAAATACCTGCACCTATTATTAAAATGCTAAACAAATCCAAGAGAATATTTTGCAAAATCGTATAAGGTGTAAACAGCTTTTCACAATCAAGATTTGTTTTTCTGGTATTCTCAATAGCACTTCTGACTTTTTCATCTCCTTTGCCGGTTAAATTAAATGCTTTTATAACAGCCATTCCGCCAATCTGTTCTAAAATAGTGTCAACTAATTTTGCCGATGCCACTTGTCGTTTAGGAAGAACGCTTCTTGATTTGTTTTCCATTTTTGAAAGAATTAATAAGTATAATATGCAGCCAATCATAACAATAAGACCTACTTTCCATTCAAAAGCCAAAATCATTATTGTAAAAACTATCGTGTTTATAAAGCCGGATAATGTATTTACCATAACCATTGCCGCTGTGTTTTCTACATCTTCCAAAACCGTTGTAGAAATTCCTACAACTTCACCAATATTATTTTTATTAAAGAAGCCCATAGGTATTTTTTTAAGCATTTCACCTATTTCCACTCTTTTATTCGCCACCATAAAATAACTCGCATGGCATTGTTGTAACTGCGAATAATAATTTGTAATACTTCTTCCAACTACACTTACAACAAGAAGTATTAAAGCAGTCCACGCCGGAGTCATACTCATATCTTTTTCGGTAATAGCTTTTACTATAAAGTAAACTGCACTGATTTGTAGCATATGAAAAATTGCAAATAAAAAGCTTACCCATATAGAATGGTATACATTTTTCTTCTCATAACCTGAGAAATCCAAAATCTTTTTTAAAGCACTTAGCATTCTACTTCACCATCCTTTACTCCAATATGAGCGTTCCACATCTTTTGATATAACTTAGAGTCTTTTATAAGTTCTTTATGCTTACCATGTGAAACAAGCTCTCCTTTCTCAATCAGGAAAATCTGCTCTGCATCTGTTATAGTTGATAACCTATGTGCAATAATAATGACAGTTTTATTTTGTACCAATTTTGATAAAGCCTTTTTAATAATCACTTCATTTTCAGGGTCTATATATGATGTAGCTTCATCAAGTATGACTATCGGAGAATCTTTCAGCATTGCTCTTGCTATGGATATTCTCTGTCTTTCCCCTCCGGAAATATGACTTCCGCTACTTCCGACAACCGTATCGTAACCATGCTCCATTTTCATAATAAAATCGTGGCAACCAGACTTCCTTGCAATATCTTCAACTTCTTCATCACTTGCACTTGGATTGCCCATTCTGATATTTTCCCTAATACTTTCGTTAAACAAAAAATTGTCCTGAGAAACAAAGGCAGTCATACTATATAATTGCTTTAGCGGAATATCCTTAATATCATATCCTCCGATTTTTATTTTTCCTTCAGTTATATCCCAATATCCGGCTATCAATTTTGCTAAAGTTGACTTACCGCTGCCGCTCGGACCGACAAAGGCAGTCGTTATTCCCTCATTTATATTCAGCGATACTCCATGAAGAATTTCTTTTTCTTCTTCATATCCAAACTGTACATCTTGCAGTTCAATGTCATATTGCTGAATCATCACATCTTTGCTGGAATGATTTTGTTCCTTACCTTCTAATATTAAGTTAATAGAATTTGCAATAGTTCCTATCTTTGCAAGACCATCAACAAAATTCATTGTCTCAAGTAACGGTCCTGCAATACCTAAAGATAGGATGATAACAGATATAAATACTTCTGCACTTAAACTGCCATGAGTGTAGAAATACCAGCCAATCGGAAGCACTGTTATCATCGTAGTCGGTGATATATTTTTAGATAAAGACACAGGTAACTGACAGCTCTTCATCCATTCATAAAAATATCTCGCATTTGCAATGACCTTGTCTTTATACTTTGCATACGACCTCTTATCCTGATTGAATGTTTTTATTACTTCTATTCCGTTGACATACTCAACGATTGCAGAGTTCATATCCCGATTTACTTTTACAGAACCCTCATATTGAACGGCATAATTTTTCATTACCAGCCCCATAAAAAGCATTCCAACAGGAATTGACACCAATGATAATAGTGCCATTCTCCAATCAAGAAACAATAAATAGATAAATATACTCAAAGAGCCCAAGAGATTCGATGACATTTCAGGTAACAGGTGAGCAAGAGGTTTCTCCATACTTTCCACCTGATCCACCATAATCTGTTTAAAGTTTCCGCTTGGAACAGAGATTATTTCCCCTAACGGCATCTTTGGAAGTTTATCAAGCATCCTCAAACGAATATCTTTCAATACACTAAAAGTCGCTTTATGAGATACAGATAAAGCTATAGAATATAGAACTGATTTTAAGATATAGGATGACAAGGCTATCCCTAACCATAAAAAGTAAGTCTTGAAATCTCCATTGCCATTTACTAAATCGACTAAAATACGGCTTGCAGCAATGTATGGAACAATTCCGGCAATAACACCGATAGTTGCTATAAATACTGATGTTTTTAATTTTGAATGCTCCTTATGTGCAAGCTCCCACAATATTACAGCAGGATTTTTTTCTTTCATGATTTAACACCTCCATAATAAAATAACTTTGTTAGCTAACTTAGTTATCTCAATTTCGAAAAAATAAGGGCTCAAAAGCATTTGCCCTTTTATACTAAAAACCTCTTAGTTTCTTCCATCCATCATAAAAAAACTTTGAAACAATTCGTGTATTTGTTTTAACTTCTTCTTCAGTTTGAGAATGAATTACAATCTCACACAAAGCATTTATAAAAGCATGGTTCAACAAATGCATTGCTTCTTTGGGGATTTCAACTTTTATATTCTTTTTCTTTGAAATTATTTGTAATGCTTTTTGTCTGTTTATATCTTCCTTCTCTACAAGTAGCTCTATAAAATTTTCATATTTCGTTCCATATGACTTGTATATCAAAAGGTTGAATAATTCTTTCTTGCTAAACATATATAATGCCGATTCAATTGATCCATCAATATTAATTTCCGCTAAATCTTGTCCGCAATTTTTTTCTATATCTTGAAAAGATTCTTCCTCAAATTTATTGTAAAAACCCAAAAGTTCCTTTACTAAAGGCTCAACTAAACTGATAAATAAATCTTCTTTATCATCGAAATGTCTATAAAATGCACCGGTTGTAACACCTGCATCCTTACATATTTTTCTTAAATTTGAACGCTCATAACCGTCATTCAAGAAATTAAGTTTTCCGCTCTCTATAATTTTTTCATGTGTAAACTCGTAGCCTTTTATATCAGGCATCCCATTTCACCCCAGCTTTCTTTCAACTTATATGCTTCCATGTTGTTTGCATATACTATAGCCATCATGATAACTTAGTTATCTAAAAAAGTCAAGATGCAATTTCCTTTATATCTTTGTGTGGTCTATGATTGTCAAACATATGTGACAATCATAGATCAGAATAACAACAGCTTATATTTTTACTGTTGACAAGGGTAATGCTGTCGAGTATAGTTAAGTGTGTCTAACTTCTGTTAGTAATGCTTAACTTGTGCCGTTGACACCGGCGCTATCTAAAAGATAAATATACCTCTTTTTACGCTTTCAACAACATTATGATTAGCATTCAGAGAGTTATATTTGAGAAAGGAATGTATATAACTATGTGCAGTAAAAAATCAAGGATTATCTTTATATTAAGTATAGCAATCTTGATGATTGTTATAGTATCGGCTTTGGGTATTACAGAGCAGGCATCGGCTTTGGAAAAGAAAAGGGATTTCCATATTTCCAAAGTGACAATACCTGATACAGGAAGCTATGAAGGACAGGGGGCAGGCTTTGATGCATCCTCTGCCGGAAATGTAATCGTGCGTACAAATATTGCAGAAAATAAAATCAAGTCAATAGAAGTGTTGGTGCACAGAGAACTAAACGGGGATCAACAGCTTCTGAATTTTGAAAAAACAGCAAAACTCATCATTGATAAGATTTTAAGCACCCAGAATCCGAACATTTCAGAGGAAGATGTCAAAAATATTATCAAAGATTTGATTAAGGATATGCAGCCTATTCCTAAAAATCAATGTATTCAGGATGGAAAAGGCATTGCGCAGGCCGTTTCAAATTCTCTGACTGCAAGCCCTGACGGAGAAAAGCAGGTATACTTCAATCCATACAACGGAAAAGACAGTGATAAAGGCAAGGATGCAGCTCATGGGGTCAAAACCTTCGATGCTGCAAAAAAACTTTTACCTGATGGAGGAAAAATTGTTTTAGTAACGAAGTGGAAGGTGAAAAAAGGGGAAAAAATTTCTCTGAAATCCGAGAAAGATGCACCTTTAATTCTGGAACGCCAGCCCGGTATGATTAAGAACATGATAGAAGTTCAGGGTGAAATGCTCATTGAAAATTTTGTAGTCGATGGACACAAGGGAACTAAAAACAAAGGACAACTAATCAGCGTTGCCCCTTTTGAAAATTCTAAAGGTGTTTTAACTTTAGGTAAAGGTGCGATTTTGCAAAACAATGTTGCAACAGAACCGGGAGCCGGTATTTATGCAAGTCAAGATTCCACTGTAAAAATAGACGGCGGTGTTATAAAAAATAATGTAACATACGCAAGAGGTGGCGGAATTTGCACAGAATCCACCGTGGAACTCATCAATGGTGAAATAACTGAAAATAAGGCACTTAAAGGAGAGGGAAATGACTCAGGAAGCGGAGGCGGAGTTGTAAACATAGGCTCCTTCGGCAAAGGGCTGATAATGAAAGGGGGCAAGATTCATAAAAACCATGCCCAATATCGCGGTGGCGGAATAGCAGGCTCATATCAGATTTTCAAGATGGAAGGTGGAAGTATTGTAAATAACACATCTGACGAAGGAAGCGGAGGGATAAGCGATAAAGGTCATTACTGGAACAAAACTCTCGTCTTAAAGGGCGGAAGCATCGAAAACAATCGTGGAAAGGCTCCCGGCATAGACTTAAAAGATGAAAACACAGTTCTCCTGAAGGGAAATATCACAGTAAAAGACAATAAAGACAGTGATAAAATTCGCAATATAAAATGCAAAAAAGCAAAGATTATAGGTGAACTTACAGGTGAAGTTAATTTCGCCACAGACGACGGCATTATAGAAGGAGGTTCTGAAGAAGAAAAAGGACAACCATATAAAATCACTGCCTCAGATGTAAATCATATTTTTAATGATGACGGATTGATGGCTATTTTACAGGACTCAGGAAACAGAGTTCTATTCGTTCCTTCAGCAGAAGATGGTATAAAAGTGAATCCGAACTTAATTCGCATCCGCGTTGGAGAAAAGGCAAGTCTTAGTGCCCAGTCCATTCCCGCTGTTCAAGGAGAAACCTTCCAATGGAATAGCGATGATGATAAAATCGCTGAAGTAGATCAGCAGGGAAATGTAACCGGAAAAAAGATAGGAAATACATTTGTCCGAGTTACAAACAAGGCAGGCAAAACTGCAAATTGCAGAGTCATAGTTATGGCTAAGCAATTTCCTGAAAACTTGAAAAACGGAGTTTATACAGGTTCATCCGGCAAAAATGTTTCTGGCGAACCTATAAAAGTCAGAGTATTTGTAAAAGAAAACAAAATTAACGACATCAAAATAGTCAAACATAAGGAAAATCTCATAGAACTTGGATTCGCCAACACATACATTGATGGGATTTTACAATACTATACCTTGGAAAGACCCTATATTTCGGGACATGAAAATATATGTCAAAGAGTTCAGGAAGCCATTTCAGAGGCATTAGAATCAGACCCTTATGATATGCAGGATTTAGATAAAGTATATCTTGATCCGAAAAACGGAGATGACACATCATTCGGATTTTCTCCTAAAGAAGCGGTAAAAACATATGAACAAGCCATCGCTCTGACAGGAAAGAAAAAAAATGTGACAATTTGGCTCATGAGTAGTATCGAAGTAGACAAATTTACTGTAATAGGCGAACAAACCACCGATAAAAATGTAATCCTCAAACGCCACGAAAAGCTGAAAGCATCTATGATAACAGTCAACGGCGGCGGATTGACATTAAGAAATATTACAATAGATGGGAATATGCAGAAAGCCGGGATTTGTATGCCGATGATAACCATTCCTAACAACAGCAGTAAAAAAGATTTTGCTGTTAAAATAAGAGAAGGTGCTGCACTAAAAAATAACAGCAGCAAGGAAAACTCCGTGATTCACAACAACCACAGACTGGCAAGCATATATATGCAGGCAGGAGAAATTAAAAATAATAAATCCGTAAAGGGAGCTCTGATCAACATACAGCGTGGAGATATGTATTTTACAGGAGGCAAGGTGTATAAAAATTTTGCACCCGAGGGTTTGCTAAAAAGAAATAAAAATGGGATCTTAACCCATGTAGGAGGTAAAGTTTTCGTTGAAACTCCTATTAAACTGGCTAAATTAGGAGTGAGCAGTTCCCTTGTTTCAGGCAGTAAAATTTCAATATACAATCCGAACTGCAAGTTGCTTGGAAGCAAAAAAGATATTTACTCTTCCAAGAAGTATAGAATAAAAAAGAGTGATCTTAAACATATCAAACATCAGAATCTGATTTCCAGGCTCAGCAAAAAAGGTGAAGTATATTTTGTCGTTAAAACTCCTAGAATTGAGAAAATATCAAAAAAAGGCAAAGTGATTTTCAAATGGAAAAATGTCCCTTTTGCAAAAAAATATAAAATTTTAAAGAATGGTAAAAAATATAAAATTATAAAAGCTAAAGGAAAATATATAAAAATTATCCTTAATCTAAAGCGTGGAAAGAAGCTGGATGTGACGATAATCCCTCAAGGAAGCAATGGTTATTATGGAAAAGCTGTGAAAATTCGTGCTAAAGCTAAATAAGTGTGACCGGAATTCTTTGTAGGAATCTACAAAGAGGTATATATAAATTTTAAAAAATATTTTCTTGATTTCAGGTGGTGATGAAATAATGAATAAAATTACAAATATAATAGGCTTAAATAGTACAAAACAATCCATTTGTGCTTTTGTCTTGCTTCTCAGCCTTATACTGACCTCATCATTGAGTATGAAAACTGTGTATGTATCAGCTGATGATAATACGCCCGGCGAAATTACCGTTACTTTTAAAAAAGACGGTGCCGGCGGCGGTGATACCGTTGTAAAGATTAAATCCGGAGAATGCGTGGATTTAAAATTCCCCGCAAAGGGGTTGTCTAAAACTGTGGAAGAAAATTACGAAGATGTTGTATACGATCAAGTAGGCTGGAGTACTGCAAAGAATCAGCAGACTTCCAATGTAACACCGGGAACGGTTTTTACTAAGGACACTGATGTTTGGCCAGTGTGGGAAAGCTCTGAAACAGCTGTACCAAAACCCGTCTTTTTTGCCCCCAACGGAGGTAAAGGTGAAATCGAAAATATTAAGGTCATCGGTAAAATAGGAAATCAAATGCCTGTGAAAATTCCCGAAAAAGAGGGATTTGAGTTTAAAGGATGGAGCAAAAGTCCTGACTCTCAGGCGGCTGATGTTAATAAAAACACCTATGTATCATCGTATATGGTTTGTTATGCGGTTTGGGAGAAAAAATCATCCGGCTTTGAGGAACAAATTGAAGCATTGCAAAAACAAGTAGAGACATTGAAAAAAGAGATAAAGGAATATAAAGAAAAACTCGCAGAAATAACAGAAAAATACAGTTCTCTGGTTACGGCAATGGAAACCCTTAAAGAAAAATTTGAACAAGCAACAACTGCTCTGAATAAAACCATTGAGGAAAGAGACAAAGCAATAAGCGAAAAAAATAAAGCGATTGAAGAAAAAAATAAGGCGACAAATGAAAAGCATAAAGCGATTGAAGAAAAGAATAAAGCTATAAGTGAAAAGGACAAAGCCGTCAAAGAAAGAGATAAAGCTAAAAAGGAGCTGGAAATTACAAAAAAAATTATTGCTGCCAAATCTCTTAATGTTAAAAACTTTACTGTCAAAATAACCGGAAATACCGCAAAAATCAGTTGGAAGAAAAATTTTCTTGCACAGGGCTATCTTTTAATGTATAATGAGGTATCTAAGAAAAAAACTATCACTTTAAAAATAGGCAAAAATTCTATTTCTAAGTATAGTATTAAAAAATTAAAAAAAGGCTGTGTATATAAGTTTCAGATTTGTACCTACAAAAAAATCAAAAATAGGTTCGTTTATGGAAGCTACAGTCGTGTAAAGTTAAAAATAAAGTAATTATGAGAGGGTAACTATTATGAACAAAATCAGGATTGCGGTTTGGAAAATCGGAATAATTCTCGCAGCAGGGATTTTACTTACGGGACAAAGCTTTATTTACGGAACTTCCGATAACTCTAGGAATAACGACCTTGGAAACTATTTTAAACCGCTGGGAGACATGGTTTACAAAAATGGCGAAAAGTTTTTTTCATACCACGATCCTGAATTATTAAATGCAAACATACCGGTGACACAAAAAGCATCAGTACCTTCCTACTACAATCTTAAGGACAAAGGTCTGGTTACATCGGTAAAGGATCAAGGTGATTACGGTACCTGTTGGGCTCATGCTGCACTGGCATCTGTAGAATCCAACTTAATAAAGAAAAAACTTGCAAACCGACATATCGATCTTTCAGAACGGCATTTGGCATGGTATGCTTACGAATGCGTGGAAAAGAAAGAAAAGGATAAGAGCAAATATGCGGGTAATGATTCCAGAAAATATCTTTATGAGCCCGATATTTATAACAGAGGCGGGTTACTGGATACTGCGGTTTTTGCTTTAGCCAGAAGATACGGAGCAGTATATGAACAGGATTGTCCGTATAATCCTGTTAAAAATATGATGAAAGGTGCAGATGCAGAAGATGGAGCACCCAGAACGATGTCTAAAATAGATTTGGAAAATGTAGATTATCTGCCGGCAGTAGCTCAATCTGCCATTGTCGGTAACTCCAAAGTCTTTAAGGATTATGCATATGGGGCAATTCCCCATATAAAAAAGGCTATACAGCAACACGGAGCTTTGTACGCTGCATATCATCATTATGACAGATACTCTGATAATGAAGGACCTTTCTTCAATAAGCAATATAACGCTTACTACTGTTATAAAGGCAGTGCTTTCGCAAACCATGCCATAACCATAGTAGGCTGGGATGACACAATATCTCCGGAAAAATTCAATGATGGAAGTGGAAATAAGCCTATAAGACCGGGTGGTTGGATTGTTAAGAACAGTTGGGGAGAGAGTTTTGGAAATAATGGATATATGTATATTTCCTATTATGACAAGACTTTGTGTAATTTTTCATCTTATCATGGAAGTACTAAAAAGGCGAAAGAGCGAAACATTTATCAATATGACGGTATAGGAACAGGCGATAGTTTATATTCAGGAAATCGTTCCCTGGAAGCTGCTAACTGTTACAAGGCAAGGAAAAGCGAGTGGATAAATACCTTGGCTACCTATACTCCTGTGGCAAACTGCAAAATTAAGGCTACTGTCTATACCAGAAACGCAAAGGAAGCAAAGAAAGGAAACCTAGGTAAAAAAATATATTCTCAAAACTTCGGTACGTCCTATGCAGGCTTTCACAAGCTCAAACTGTCAAAATCCATAAAGTTAAAGGCAGGTCAAAAAGTCTTTGTGTCTGTAAAAACAAGTTATAAGTATAAAGGAAAGGTAATGTATTATCTGCCTTGTGAGGTAAAAAAAGACGTCTATCCTTTTGCAGTTACAACGATTTTGGATGTGCAGAAAGGTCAGAGCTTCATCAAGACACCGGGCATAAACAAAGGAAAATGGTGTGATATGAAATACCTTTCCAATAGTCAGTCCAACCCTCAATTCGGAAACGCATTGGTAAAGGTTTATACGGGAAAAGCCGGTAAGAATATCCTCAAACCTAAAACCGGCAAAAAAAGTATCAAAGTCTCTCTTCCTAAGTTCAGTGTAAAGAGAGTAAATAAAAACTATATAATAGTGAAAATCGGAAAGGCTAAAAATGCTAAAGGCTGTTATATATATGTCAGAGGAAAGAAAGTAAAAACCGTAAAAAAACTCCCTTGCTATGTAAAAATCAAAAAGAAAAAAGTAGGAATAGGGAAGGTTACGATTAAGGCTTGGAAGAAAAAGGGCAAAAAAATATACTACAGCAAAATGAGTTCAAAGAAATAATCTATTTTCCGAAAAAAGCAGGCATGATTAGAAAGTTTCATCTATAAATCTTTCTAATCATGCCTGTTCTTCTACAGCCCCAATATTATCTTTCTTTATTTTCGGCTGGCTGACATGACCGCCTTAATTTTTACAGTGGCTCAAAATCAATTGCACCATGCTTACATAACGGGCATACAAAGTCCTCCGGAAGTACATCCTCCTCATAAACATATCCACAAATTTTGCACACATAACCCTTTTTCTTTGCTTCCGGTTTTGGCTTAATATGATCGAAATAATACCGGTATGAAGCTGATGGAACTTCTGAAAGCACTTTCTGCTCCGTAACGTTTCCAATGAAAATCGTATGCGAACCAACATCCACAGTCTTATTTACTTTTACGCAAAAAACCGCATTCCCGTATTTATGATACATGCGTTATCCTTATCTCCATCCTTTGCTGAAAGAATGAAAAGACCATAAGTCAATTTAAAAACTGCGCTCATTTCAATTCTCCTTCTTATTTTTCTTCAAAAACGCCTTTACCCATTCCGCAAAGTGGACATTCAAAATCATCCGGAAGTTTTTCAAATGCCGTTCCCGGAGCGATTCCGTTATCCGGATCGCCTACTGCCGGATCATATTCCCATCCACATGCACCACATACATATTTACTCATAATTCTCTCCTTTCACAAGATACTTTTACTGAATATTATTTTCTGAAATTATAATGCACCTTATCTATTCCCAAAGTTGCCGGCATTAAACACGCCAGCCCCAGTAAAAAACCTCCTGCTACATCAGTCGGGTAGTGTACTCCGACAAAAATTCTGCTAAAGCCAATCCCTATAATCATAATACTGCCGATTGCCGTCAAACAGTTAGCCGTAGTCTTATCACTGCAATTTCTTCTTATAAGAAAAATTATCATTCCATAGCAGAATAAGCCATTCATGGAATGACCGCTGGGAAAGGAAAACCCTCCCTGTTGAATCAAATGAAAAACTTCCTCCGGTCTGGGTCTTGCAAAGCTGTATTTTAAAAATTTATATAGAGCAAATGTCACTGTACCTGTCAGTGCCGTAGGAACCCCAATAGACCATCTTGTCTTTGGAATCACAGTCGAAATGCCTATTGCCGATATTACTATGACGGCATTCCCAAGATAAGTCCACGGCACAAAAATACTTTTAGTAAAACTGTTTCTAAAGGAATAAACAATCTCGCTTACTTTCCTATCAAAAGTTTCCGTATTGCCCAATGAAACCTTATATGCGATTATACAAAATGCTGTTAGTGCAAAAGCACTAACAGCTAATCTTAAAACAACACTATTTCTATTTAAGGTTTTCTTATTTAACGAATCTAACTGCCGTTCCATAAGCAATAACCTCCGCAGCACCCTGCATAATGGCAGATGATGCAAATCTGACATTGATTACTGCGTCAGCACCCAAAGCCTCCGCTTCATCCACCATTCTCTGTGTAGCCACCTGTCTGGCTTCCTTCAGCATGTCTGTATATCCTGAAATTTCACCACCTACAATAGTCTTAAAGCCTGCACCTATATCTTTTCCGATATGCTTTGACTGAACAGTATTTCCCTTCACCAATCCTAACGCCTTAATTTCCATTCCGGGCACATAACTTAAATTAATTAATTTCATAGCTCCCTCCTTGCTGCTTCACCCCTGATTCGCTGCGGAACATCGGTTCAATAACTTCTAGTTCCAGCCTTTGAATCATTTCAAAAATCATTCTTGATAGCATTATACACCAAAATTTTTAATTATCAAACTGAAAAATTGACTAACCTCATCATATATGATACCTTTTTACTATCTTAAATTTCAGTAGAGGAGAAAACAATGGGAAAACTTCAAAATATACCTGCTATTTTCAAAATATATAAATCCATAAGAACTTTCAACAGTCGGATCAAACCTATTCAGGAAGCTGCAAAAGCAGGCAATATAAACCTTGAGAAAGAACTTATCGCATCGTATACCTATCAATGGGCAGAAGACACGATAGAAAAACTTTGTATGCATGTGAAAGTCTTTGGTCGTGAAAATATTCCGGAAAAAGATGGTCTTGTGTTTATTTCTAATCATCAAGGGTATGGAGATATTATAGTATTATTCAAGGCACTACAGGGAAAGCAGCTTGGATTTATCGCAAAGGACACTTTAGCAAGATTACCTTTATTTGGAAAATGGATCACCACAATACACGGTCTGTTTCTCCACAGAGGAAATGCAAAAGAGGCTCTCAGGTCGCTGTCTCAGGGTGCCAAACAGATTAAGGATGGATATAATTTAGTCATTTTTCCGGAGGGAACCAGAAGTAAAGGACCTGAAATGGTTGACTTCAAACCCGGAAGTTTCAAACTGGCAACGATGGCAAAAGCTCCAATAGTACCAATTACAATCAATGGAACTTACCATCTTCTTGAAGAAAAGGGTTATTACCAAAAGGATGCTCATGTGACAGTTACTATTCACCCTGCAGTCGAAACGGATGGTCTAAGCAGAAAAGAAATCAGTAATACTATAAAAAACATAGAAAAAACCATTCGCATCGCAATAAAAGAATAACTTTTTATATGATATTAAGAAAAGAGGAAATTAAAATGATTGAAATTACAAAAAATAACTTTAAACAGGAAGTTATGAATTCAGACAAACCGGTATTTTTGGACTTTTGGGCTCCATGGTGCGGATACTGCAAACAGCTGATGCCTACAGTTGAAGAACTTTCAGGAGAATACTCAGATAAGGCTAAGTTCGGTACAATCAATATCGACAACGAGCCTGAGCTGGCTGCCAAGTTCGGCGTTATGAGCATACCCGTTACAATGGTAATTGAAGGCGGCAAACTTAAGTCGAAGCTTTTAGGTGCTTTTCCAAAGGAAGAACTGATTTCCAAACATAATCTATAACATAAAAATTACATAACAATATTTAAAAACCACCGGCATCAAAATGAAATGACCCCTAAAAGTCAGATTAAAAATCCGACCATTACAGGGGCGATCTCGATAAACCGGTGGTTTTTAGTAGTTTTTGGTGATTTTAGAGTTTCTTAATTATTGTATCTTCTATACCGACTACTATATATTGAGTTTGGATAGTCTATCATACGGAATATACAGTATAAATATTCCATGTATTTTGGTGTTGTTTCAAATACTTTGATAGATATTTTATAGACATTATCATCCATTACTACGGCAGTCTTTGCACCATGATTGATTTCTAATTTTTCCATTACTCATATTTCTAAATCCAAAATCACTCAATGGTTTTTCCTCACCGCAATGAGGGCAAACCCTAGTTGGTTCACTTCCGTTGTATCCATTAGATTGAATTATTGGTTTTTCATTATTCATCGTCATCACCTCTCTATTTCATTAAGAACTGCTTTTAGCTGCAGTGCATATAGTAGCAATGCATTATCTCCATATGAATTCTTTAAATTCTTACTTACTTTGAATTTCTTCAGAAAACTAAATTTGATTTCCATTTATCTTTTGTGTATCTCTCTATTTTTTTCAAGATAAAAACATACTCGTGTGCTAATAAAAAGAAGTTTTTATCAATACTAATTTTCTCCCATTTATCAGTCATCTTGCAATTATGCTGTTGTTTTATAATTATTTCCTTAAGCTTAAATCCTGCTTTTTCAAAGATCTTCATGGTATCAAAGCCTAACGGTCTGACTGAGCCATTTTGACGGATATCTCCTATTATAAACGCAAAATAATTTCCTTTCTTTAAGATCCTAAAAGTTTCTTCTGCCACCTGCTCCATAGCATTTAAAAAACTAGTATAATCAAGCAAAGAAAAATCACCCTCTATTCCATCACTATATTTGATAATATCTACATACGGTGGGTGAGTGCATATAAAATCAACACTTGCATCTTTTACAAAGTTCAATTTTCTAGCATCGGCTTCCCGTACTTCAATTTTTGCATCCCCATATTTAAACGCAATCTTTTCTTTACACCGATCAACAGCTTTAGGATTAATATCAGCACCAATTGCATTTCTTCCTAAGAGTTTTGCCTCAACCAACGATGTACCGCCACCTGCAAATTGATCCAAAATCCAATCTCCTTCTTTTGAATACCGCAAAAGCAAATTACGCACTACATATGGTGAACAGTTTCCTCTATACTTTGAATCATGTGTTGCCCAATTTCCTCTTTCGGGAAAAGACCAGACTGACGATTTCTCAAGAATGAAATCATCCGGTTCCCACTTCATATAATTCCCCCTATAGATTCTTCAGATTAAACATCCATTTCAACCAACCCTGGATAGAACTTGCCCTCCTAGCAATCTGCCCTCCATTACATACGTTGTAATCTCTCATCATATTCTCAATTACTGCTTTATCTGGCATTTCTCCGCTGTTTTCCAAAATCATATCAAAGCAATCTGCGAAAATTTGATGCTGCAAAATCAATTCCACAAACTTTAACTGACGTTGCTTATAGTTCAAGGAGAATACTTCCTCACCTAATTTTGTCAAAAACACCTTCTTCTGCTTGTCTTCACTTTTCTTTTCAAATAAGCCAATATAAGCACCTGCGTTGTAATAATAATCCGATTGTCTCATATCAAATTCCATTAACTCTGCAATTTGTTCCGTAGTCATCGGATTGTCTTTTATATTTTCAAGCAACGAAATAACTCTTTCAAAAGAATTGGCCTGAATAAAGGGCACTTTTAAATCATCATCCTGATTATCCTTATAAATAATTGGAGTATGATTTCTAACCTCGATCAAATCTTCTATCTCGATTGTAGTATCTTGAAGAGAATAATTCTTTGTTTTTACTAATTCTATTGAAGAGTAATCATTCTCATCAACAAATCTGTACTCAAACAATCGGAATATCATATTTGAGTAGATGGAGAAAACCAATCTTATCGGCTTTGTAACCTTATTTCTCCATAATCTGAACGGATAATATAATTGTCTTACATGGAAATCCTCATTTAAGACATTCTTTGCTTCCATGATAATGACATCATTATCGTTTTCAAATCCCCCATCTATTTCGCATTGTGCATTTTTCACGGATATCAGCTGTTTATTACCTCTAACTGTATCAACTACAAACTCAAACTCGCCTGTTCCCATACGTCCATTAAAGGTTTCAACCGTTCTTTCGTCTTCAATGAAGTCATCTAGAATTCCGGAAAGAATAAGTATGTTGATTGCATTAGCCTCAGACGAAATATTGTTAACATCAATAGTTTCATACTCTGGCAGTTCAACATAATCCATTCTATTAACTGCTTCAGTAAGTTCTGGAATCTCCTTATACAAAAGAAAATTCCCAAGAATGTATGAGTTTCTACTATCTGGCAGGATATTCAAGTCATTACTTTTAAAAACCGAGGGTAAAGCTGCAGTACAATCCCACTTTGCCATCAGTCTGGGTTCTTTAAATTCTTTTATTTTGCTCGCTTTTATATGAAATATTCCATCTTTTGCGACTTTATTTACAATATCATACTTATCTATAAGTTTTTGCCATGCTTCATTCGCTGAAATTGTACTCCTACTCATTATATATTAACACCTCAGTAATCTCACCACGTTTCTTTGCTACACTATTAATGCTCCTCTTAGCTTTAACAGTTTTAATCTTGTAACCCTTATATAATTCTCTTATTTCTTCACAATCAGAATTTGATTGTACAAATCGAATTCCTCGAATTGCTAATTTATCACATTCTTCTTTCAATTCAATCTGACTATTATATCCAAATCCACCTTCAGTATATCCAGTAAAAGAAGACGATGCCGAAATAGGCATATATGGGGGATCAAGATACACAAAAGAATTCTTTTCCAGATTTTTCAATGCTTCTTTATAGTCTCCATTAAGTATCTGTACTTCATTGTCATTGAAATACTTTGAAATTGCTCTTAAAACCTCCTCATTAATGATATTAGGGTTTTTATATCTTCCATAAGGAGAATTAAACTGCCCTGCAGAATTAACACGATATAACCCATTGTAGCAAGTCTTATTCAAGTAAATAATTCTTGCTGCTTTTTCTACGTCAGATATTTTCTTAAATTTAGCTTCTCTATCTAATGCACGCACTTCGTAATAATAATCCGACGAATTTTTTTCTTCATGAACTTTTAGTTCATCTAATAAAACCTCCAGATTATCTCTCACTGTTTTGTAAACATTAATAAGTTCTGTATTATAATCATTAATAATGGCTTTTGGGGGTTGCATATTAAATAAAACCGCTCCCCCTCCAATAAAAGGTTCCACATACATTGAGCACTTATTGTCAATCATGGGAACTATATCAGATAACAACTGTCTTTTTCCGCCAACCCATTTCAACATTGGGCTTAACAATAAATTCCCAGCCATCTTTTTACTCCTATCATGCAAATTACTGTTTAACATTATATCAAAAATCCTCCTTTCAGTAAACGAAAAAAACCAACATTATCAATAACCAATGAAAATTTCACCCCTCCAA